>Ga0209797_10000036_pt1 | contig 57363 bp, 49 predicted proteins | sample DOMMetBare3Fresh_2_FD_187472 | JGI IMG/M metagenome (GOLD analysis project Ga0209797, IMG submission 187472) | Wetland sediment microbial communities from St. Louis River estuary, USA, under dissolved organic matter induced mercury methylation -... | ecosystem: Environmental > Aquatic >... | reverse complement strand
TGAGCGAATCCCGGCTTGCCCGTATCCAGACGCGGCTGGAATCGGCATTCACTCCGGCGCGGGTCACCGTGCAGGATGACAGCTCGAAACACGCAGGACACGCGGGCGCGCGCAGCGGGGCCGGGCACTTTACGGTCCGAATCCGGTCTGAAGCGTTCGCGGGTCGAAACCCGCTGCAGCGGCACCGGATGGTCTATGAGGCCCTGGCGGATATGATGCCGAACGATATACATGCCCTGGTCATTGAAGCGATTTCACCTGACGACGAGGAACAACTGAGGACACCATGAGACAGACACACGCATTGGCCTTCACGGCCACGATACTTCTGCTGGCCGCAGGCTGCACCAAGCCGGATACCGCTGCCGCAGGCGCCTCTGATGCTGCCGCAAAGCCGGTGGCTACTGTGAATGGAACTCCGATTTCGCAGGACGTCTGGAAACTCTACGTCAAGGCACGGCATGGTGGCCGGCCACTTGAAGAACTGACGCCCGAGCAGCGTGCCGAGACGCTCGACGAGTTGATCGCCATGTATGTGGGCGCGGACGAGGCCAAGAAGGAGAATCTGTTGACCGGAGAGGAAGGCGCGCGAATCGACGTGGTACGAACCAGTTCGATGACCGAATTGCTGTTCAAGAAGTTCACGGCCGGGAAGGAGCCGACCGAGGAAGAACTGAAGGCCGAATACGACTCGCGTATCGCGCAGCTGCCGAAGGTTGAATTCCACGCCCGCCATATCCTCGTTGACGACGAAGCAAAGGCCAAGGACCTGATCGCGCAGCTAGACAAGGGTGCGGGCTTTGAGAAGCTCGCCAAAGAGAACTCAAAGGATGGCTCCGCGGCCGAAGGCGGCGATCTGGGCTGGTTCATGCCTACACAGATGGTCAAGCCATTTGCAGACGCCTTGCAGCAGCTCGAAATCGGCAAATATTCGACCGTTCCAGTGAAGTCCGAATTTGGCTGGCACATCATCAAGCTCGAGGAAACGCGCGCCGCGACCCCGCCGCCCTATGAGTCGGTCAAGCCACAACTTGGCCCGATGGTGCAGCAGAAGAAATTCGAGGCCTACCTCAAGGAGCTCGTCAAGACTGCGAAGGTCGAACGTGCCCCCGCCGAGGCTACTCCTTGATGCTGAAGTGGCTGGAGTAGCTGCGATTCATTGGATTGATGGGTGGTGCGCTGATATATGGCTGCACCAGCCGCCGGGTCACATAGAAGTAGACCGGCAGCAGCGGATAGTCCTCGAGCATCAGCCGCTCAGCCTGCTGTAACAGCTGGCGCCGTCGTGCGATATCAGTGTCCACGGCGGCGTCGGCCAGCAGCCGCGCATATCGCGCATGAGACCACCGGCCGAAGTTCTGCGGACTACCGTCCGTCATGGTGTCGAGGAAACTCGACGCATCGTTGTAGTCCGCCGACCAGCCGACGCGCACGACATCCCATTGTGTGGGATCGGCACGCGCCGCAAGGTAGGCGCGGAATTCCATTTGCACCAGCTCGGTCTCGACACCCAGCCTTTCCTTCCACATCGATGCGATCGCGACACAGACCTTCTGGATCAGGTCATTCTCGTTGTACAGCATGCGCAATCGCAGCGGCCTGGCCGCAGAGTATCCGGACGCCGCATACAGCGACCGCGCCTTTGAGAGACGATCGGCAGCAGTCGAATTCCGCCAGGCATAAGTTGCCGGTGTGTAATTCCAGACGCCTTCCGGCACCAGCGAATAAGCGGGCACCTGGCCTGCGCGCGTGATCGACGAGGTAATCGCCTCCCGATCGATCGCAAGCGACAAAGCCTGCCGCAATGCAGGATGGCCGCTCAGCGGCCCCTGATCCGTGTTGAATGAATAATAGAAAGTCGCGAGCGCAGCGCGATGCTGAAGTCCGGAATCCGGCTCTTTGGCGAGCTCCTCAAAGCGCTGCTCGGGGACATTGTTCGTCACGTCCAGTTCACCGGCGCGAAAGCGCGTGAATTCGGCGTTCTCATCGGACACGATTTCATATCGCACTTCGTCGAACGCGACAGCGTCGGAGTCCCAATAGAACTCGTTTCGCACCAGCCGCAGGCTGGCGCCCGGCACCACCTCTGCCAATGCGTATGGGCCGTTTGAGACGATGGCGCCCGCCTTTGCGAAGCCGCCCGAGCCAGTCAAAGAAGATTCGCGCACTGGCGATGCGACTGTATTGGTGAGGATATCCGGAAAGTACGGGGCCGGCCGCGATAGCCTGATCTCCAGCAAGTGCTCACCAAGGGCGCTGACCGCCAACCTGTCGGCGGCCAGTTCGCCTTTGAGGATGGCGGGCGCATTCGCGATGACCCGCAGCAGATCCGCGCCACCTGAAGCCGTCGCAGGATCTACGGCCCGACGTAGCCCCGCCACGAAATGCCGGGCGAGAACCGGGTCCCCATTTGACCAACGCGCATCGCGGCGCAACTTGAATGTGTAGCGGGTTCCTGCGTCATCCACGCTCCAGGATTCCGCACCCGCAGGCGTTACCTCACCCGATGGGCTGCTTGCGGTCAGGCCTTCGTATAGGTCCCTCAGCACATCAAACGAGAAGGCATCCTCGGCGCGCTGCGGATCAAGGGAGCCCGGCTGACCGCCCAGGCCTCTGCGCAGGACCAATGGCGCGGAATCAGCATCCTGCTTCCCGGCCGGTGCACGAGACTCGCAGGACGCCGATGCGACCGCCAGAGCAATGACCAGGAGCGGGGTCGCGAGGCGCAACGACTTCGCGGAAGACGAGTAACTCGCCAGACGCATCACATTTACCCTGCACACGATCGAAGGAGGCAGAGCAAGCTTACGCTACATATATTCGAGGCCCATGGGACTGAGCCGTAGTGACAGTTGGGGCAGGAATTACTACCCTTGAACTTCGACTGGGATTCCGCGACTCCGGTCGCGCGCTGTCAGTTCTTGGCGCCTCCAGCACCAATCGACGCGTCAGTTTTCCCCGTACCAAGCGACGCATCAGGACGGCCAGTGCCAACCGATGCGGCAGAACGGCCGGTGCCCAAAGAGGCATCAGTTTTCCCCGTACCAAGCGACGCATCAGAACGGCCGGTGCCTAAAGAGGCGTCAGACTTCCCCGTGCCAAGCGACGCATCAGAACGGCCGGTGCCTAAAGAGGCGTCAGACTTCCCCGTGCCAAGCGACGCATCAGAGCGACCCGTGCCAACAGAGGCCTCAACGCCCCGGCGCAGTACAGAGCTAACGCGCGAAAATCTTTCCACCAAGATCTTTCCAGCAATAGCCGGCTGGCTGCCAATGGCGGTTGTTACTGAACCAGCCCCAACTGCCGAACCCAATGACTGCTCTGAAGAAGTTGAAACATCCAACTCTATCGCCCCGACGCTAAAGGCGCCGACATTGTTGCGTCCTGACGCCAAATGAGCGCGCAAATAGACTCTTGACGCACCCGGCACGTAGCTACCTGGAAGTACAACTGCAGAATCCACAAAATATTGGTCGCCGACCAATTCGCCAAACAAGGACACAGCCTGGCCGACTTCCGCGCCCTTAACAAATTCGAGTACGGCCCGGTCACCTAGCAAGATAAATTTCTGTCCAAGCACGGACGCAATAAAATCCGTGCGGGAAATACTATCGAGACGGCCGATTGCAAGCAGTTTACCGTTCGCTGCTTGTTCGATGGCAAGTACATCAGAGATTTTCGATACGGCAGCCGTCGAAGGCGCAATTGCGTGACCACTTGTGCCAATGCCAGCGCTTACGGTTGCAGCGAGCGCACCGAAGACAAGTGACAACCAGGGTCCAGATTGATTAATTTTCATTCTCGTGGCTCCAAAACAGTCGCTTGCCAGAATTTCCGCGCAGTGAACCCATCCGAATCAAAGAAAGACGGGCGCCAACTCAATCATCAATGCCGTCGTCCTCAAAATCCTGAATATCACCAAAATTTTCGATGAGGGGCGTCTTGTCTTCAGTTACTTCTTCATAGAAATAGATACCGACTCCAACCTGAATTGACTGCTCGCCTCGGGCTCGTTCCGGCCTTGGATATGTGGCGGATTTCTGATCAATCTCCTGAATCACTGTCTCCAAGTACTCCCGAATCTCTTGCTGATAAATCTCCACATCAACAAGTCTCAGTCCGTCATCCGGATACACCATGCGGTCAAAGCGTTTCACGTCTCCTTTGCCGCGCCCCAAGTTGTAATCGACCGTTTCTATGTACCGACGCACAGCTTGGGAAAAAATTTGAATCATCTCGGCCGTCATGTCGGTGGGGATATAAGTGCGCTTTTCCACGCGCAAATAGTGACCACCTTCCAGGAGTCTTGCCGCACCGACGCGAACTAACTCCCCAACTAGAATCTCGTGCGGCACATCAGAACTAAATCGACGCACCAGATCTTCGAATGTTGGAACCGCCTCGTTTCCATCGATCTTCAGGTCGCGCGGATATCCGTATGGCGCCAAGTAAGCTGGATCTGAATGCCAAGCCTCGAGGACGCTAGCTGCAAGACCGGCGTTGCTCCAAACGCCCCACTTAGTCTTACCTTCGTTCCGAACAATCTTTGCGACTTCCCTGCGTGTTAGGCCCGTCGCAATTGCAACCCGAGAAACCGACATCTTTCGTCCGGGCAAAGTCATTTCACGAGCACAAACACTTACGTAGACGTCCTTCAGTACCCCCGTGAAATCTTGAAACGTAATCCCACTTCGCAGCAGGATCCTGACGAGCGGAGTCATCAGCGACCTAAATGCTGCTAACAGATCCCTTTTAACATCATAAGTAGCTGACATGACTTAATCTACTTTGACTCAACAATAAGTGGCGCCTGTACATGTATACACATGACAGGGCCTTTTGAAAAACGTTATTTATCAGTAGGTTATCGCAGCGTGGGCGTTGCCCGACCTAGAACCGCACTAGAACCCCAAGCGAATTCGCAGCATAAGTGTCTAATAAATATAAGGAAAGTTACGCGATATTCTCCCTCACAAATACGTAGGCTCCTGCGCCGACTAGAACCGCCCCGGCGTCTCTTGTTGGTCGAATCGCTCGCCGAGCCAACCATTCATCGATGGCGTCAACGAAGTCCTGGCCCCTCGAACTGACCAGGTTTTCTAAGACCGGCACAAGATTGTCGGGTACCGATGCGTAGCAAGCGCGTTCAAATCTCCCTCGCGCACGCGAAGGCTTGTCAAACAAGTTGTATTCGACGGAACCAAGAAATCCGCAGATATGCTCAAGTACGGGCTCAGACGCGATTCCAGAACCGTCGCGTCCGGAGCACGCGACCACAGACTCGCTAATCAATTCGATGCTCCCGGATTTGGTCGTTCGCACAACACCAAGTTCCTTCAATGTCTTTAGCAGTTCCTGTGGATCTTCACCCGGCGACACTGCATGAACAAGTTCACCGAAATTTGAAGGATCACCACGCAGCGACAGCAAACTAGGCAATCCTTCGGCTGTTAAGAACTTGGAGTCGCGCCTCCATCTCAGCACAATGTCAGAACACGTGATGATATGACGAGCTGTCGTTGGGTTTACTTGTGGCTGTGCAACTGAAGTTGCGGTCGAGATTTCTTGCGAAAATATTTCCCGAAGATCCGACCCAACAATTCCACAGGCCATGAGGATTCGTATCACGCGTCGAACCAATACATGCGCAGAGGCGATTACCCGCAGGGAATAAGTGGATGTGTCGAGCATGTGAACTCCCGCTGTTACTAGATCAAACCTACATTTACTGTCCAAGTCTTATGGCTATTCGAAGCTGGATACTAGAAATTCTTGCGCCGCACTTCTAACGCCGCTTGCGAAGATATTGGATCAAAGCCACTGCTAACATTCTTGACTTCATTTGTCGAAGGCTGTCACATAGATGACTTCCTCTAAGAACCTTCTGCTGCAGTCATGCCTCCGCCTTCTACGCCCGCTGGCGCGGATCATGCTACGCCACGGACTATCTGCTTATGACTTTTCTCAGATGTCCAATATTGCATTCGTCCAGGCAGCTCAAGATATCCTGCGTGAGCAGGGCAAAACTTCGAGTTTCTCTCGCGTTTCTACAATTACTGGCTTACACCGACATGTCGTCAGTAATATCGTTAAATCAGCCGCGGTAAACAGACCGAATCTGGCGGCCGAGAAGGACTACCGGCGAAATAGACTCGCGCGTGTCCTCACGGGCTGGTTCGAGAATCCCGAGTACACGGACGAGAGTGGCCGGCCGCGAGTGTTGCCCTTTGACGGGAAAGAGCCTTCATTCACAAGCCTGGTCCAGTCATTCAGCGGCGACATTTACCCAACGATCATCCTCGATGAGCTGCTTCGGGTCGGTGCAGTGCGCGTCCTGAAGGATGGCTCATTGCGGGCGGTTGCCCGGCGCTACACGCTGGGCGGAGCAAACTCGGCAGCGTTACAGCATCTCGGTTATTCAGTGCGCGACTTGATCAGCACGCTCGAACACAACATCGCGGTCCCGGCCGACAGGCGCTGGTTCGAGGACTCTGTCGTCTCGATACGGCTGGACAGCGCCGCAATTCCGCTATTCCGTCAGATGCTTCGTCGGCGCGGAGCCAGCTTCCTGGAGGACGTCGAGGGCTGGATTTCCGAACGCGAAACGGACAGCGAGTCCAGATCTGTCCGCGCGGGCGTCATGGTCCAGATGTTTGTCGAGGAAGAGCCAGGTCCCGTCGAGCAGCCAGCCACCCGTATCAACAAGTAATCAGCGCTTGCGGCCGATCAGCTTCAGGAACTCATCTTCGTCGAGGATTCTTATTCCGAGCTGAGTCGCTTTCCTGAACTTGGAACCCGGATCGTCGCCTACAACGACATAGTCGGTGTTCTTCGAGACGCTTCCGGCAACTTGACCGCCCACTTCGCGGATGCGGTCCCCGGCTTCGCCTCGCGACATTGTCGAAAGTTTACCGGTCAGGACAAACGCCTTGCCGCTCAGTGGACTGCTGCCCGCGGAAGGCCCTTCAATGGCCGGCCATCGGACGCCATGAGCGATCAGTGCATCGATAACCTTCGCGTTGCGCGGCTCGGCAAAGAATGCATGCACATGCCCAGCTGTTACCGGGCCGATATCCGGTACCTGCTCGATCGCTTCAATGGAGCTGCTGCGCAGGCCGTCCAGCGTACGAAAGTGACGTGCGAGTGCCTCCGCCGTCGCTTCGCCGACATCGCGAATACCGAGCGCATGCAGGAATCTCGCGAACGTGGTCTGCTTGCTGCGCTCGAGCGATTGAATCAGATTGGCGGCCGAGCGCTCGCCCATTCGCTCGAGTCCAGCCAGCTTGTCCGCCTCCAGCTTGTAGAGGTCACCCGGATTGCGGACCATCCCGCTGTCCACCAACTGATCCATCAATTTGCTTCCGAAACCCTCGATGTCCATCGCGCGGCGCGAAACGAAATGCCGCAACGACTCCTTCATCTGCGCAGGGCAAGTCAGCGCGCCAGTGCAGCGTGCGACGGCCTCACCTTCCTCGCGCTCGACGGCTGAGCCGCAAACCGGGCATTTTTGCGGCAGCCGTATCGAGGACGACTTCGGCGGCCGCCTTTCCGTGATCACGCGCACGACCTCTGGAATCACGTCGCCTGCCCGGCGGATGACCACTGTGTCGCCGACGCGCACGTCTTTGCGCCGTAGCTCGTCGATGTTGTGCAACGTTGCGTTGCTGACGGTCACGCCGCCGACAAATACCGGTTCGAGTCGAGCGACCGGAGTCAGCGCGCCAGTGCGCCCAACCTGCCACTCGATCGCGCGCACCTTGGTCATCTCCTCTTCGGCAGGAAACTTGTGTGCGATCGCCCAGCGCGGCGCACGTGCGATGAATCCGAGTCTGCGCTGCTGGTCGATTGAATTGACCTTGTAGACGACGCCGTCAATCTGGTAGGGCAGGCTGCTCCGTCGACGGCCGATGTCCTCGTAGTAGCCGAGCAGACCCTCGACACCCTTCACGACGCGCGCCTGGGGTGAGGTGCGCAGTCCCCATCCGCGCAGCATCTTGAGGATCTCGCTGTGCAGCCCTGGGAGGGTCTTCCCTTCAACACGGCCGGCACCGTAGAAATAGATCTCCAGTGGTCGTGATGCAGTCAGGCGTGGATCCAATTGCCTCAGGCTCCCGGCAGCGGCATTGCGCGGGTTGACGAATACTTTTTCGCCCTTTTCGGTCGCGCGCCGATTCATTTCTTCGAATCCCTCGATCGAAAGAAATACTTCGCCGCGTACCTCGAGCAGCTCCGGCCAGCCGTTTCCGATCAGTCGCAATGGCACAGTCTGTATCGTGCGGATGTTGTGCGTGACATCCTCGCCAACCGCGCCGTCGCCCCGCGTCGCGCCGAGCGTCAGGAGGCCATCGCGATAGGTCAGGCTGACCGCCAGTCCATCGAGTTTCGGTTCGCAGGCGTATGCGATGATCTCGTTGGTCTCGAGCCGCTCTCTGACCCGACGGTCGAACGCCTCGACGTCCTCGCGCGCGAACGCGTTGTCGAGCGACAGCATCGGCAGGTGGTGTCGCACCTGCTTGAATTCCGGCACCGGCGCACCGCCAATACGCTGGGTCGGCGACTCGGGAACTACGAGTTCAGGGTGCTGCTGCTCCAGCGTACGCAGTTCCACCATCAGGCGGTCGTATGCTGAGTCAGGAATTTCCGGACTGTCCAGCACGTGGTAGAGATAGTTGTGGCGCTCGATCTCGGCTCGCAGCCGTTCGACACGCTGCCGCAGACTTGCGGATACCGGCTTCATCAGTTGCGGCGGAGGCGCTTGTTGCGGTGCTCGAAATGCACCAGTTCCTCCCGGAGGTTCAGGATCCGCTGCGCGGTCAATGTACTGCCCTGCTCATCCTGCAGCTGACCCTTCAGCCGCTCGGCAAGATGCCGCGCAACCGCAAGCACCATATCAAATGTTGCAGGTGCATCCAGCGGGCCAGGCACGATGCCGAATAGCGAGATGCCCGGAAACAACTGGCCATCCATTCTTGCGAGATCGAATGAGCCGGGTTCCATCATGCTCGCAATGTAGAAAATCGTCTTTCCGTCTTCACGTTCGCGATGAAAGATCGAATAGCGGCCGTAGTGCAGGCCCTCCGCCTCGATGGCCTCGCGCAGTTGCCTGCCGTTCCAACGCTCTTCGGGAGCGACGAGACGCAGTGCAACGATCCGTTGCTTTGCGGCTTCAGAAGTCTGCTCGTCCATTGATTCCATCAAGTTCGGTTCATCCGTCTTGGCAGCACGTTGCGCCACGGCGTCCGATTGAAGCTGCGGCTGGGTGCTCACCCACGATTCACGATGGTCTGCGTCATGCTCATTATGCAACGCCCGCTCGCCCGTGCCTGTGCTTGCACGCGCGGCCCTGGGTCCAGACATTTCGATTGGCCCTGGCTCGGGTAATCGCCGCCGATCCTTGCCGACGTAGGCAGAAATATCCACTTCGAGATCATCTGAAATTTCGACAAGTGGCGGTCGCCGCGGCGCGCGCAGTCGCTCGCTTTTCGGTTGCGGTGTGCGTGGCGCTACGGGAATTTCGCGGCTGGTGCCGCCTTCACCACCGACTCTCGGTTCCGCGCGACCACGCGGCCAGGTCTCTGTCGGATCGACGGTCGGCTGCGTCTTGCGGGTCTCCCACCACCAGAGTCCGAGAATCAGGGCGACCCCGGCTCCGAGCAGAATCCAGCGCAACTCCGACACTGGGGCGCCTCCCCAACTTACCCGACGGCGGCCATTCGAACCGCTTCATCAACGTCCACCGCAACCAGGCGTGAAACGCCCGGCTCGCCCATGGTGACACCAATCAAGTGATTCGCGAGTTCCATGGTCGACTTGTTGTGAGTGATGAACACGAACTGCACCCGTTCCGACATGTCCCTGACTATTTCGCAGAAGCGGCCCACGTTGTTTTCATCGAGCGGCGCGTCAACCTCGTCAAGCAGGCAGAATGGCGCCGGGTTCAATTCGAAGATCGAGAACACGAGCGCCACAGCGGTCAGCGCCTTTTCACCGCCCGAAAGCTGGCTGATCGTGCTGATCCGCTTGCCCGGCGGCCGCGCCATGATGGCAACGCCCGCCGTCAGCAGATCGTCACCGACAAGTTCGAGGTATGCCGCGCCGCCGCCGAACAGCCGCGGGAACTTCTCCTTCAAGCCGTTGTTGATCCGGTCAAATGTGTCCTGGAAGCGTGCCCGGGTTTCGCGATCGATCCTGCGTATTGCCTGCTCCAGCGTATTCAGCGCGTCAGTAAGGTCCGCAAACTGGCGATCAAGGTATTCCTTGCGCTCTGTTTGTTCCTTGAGTTCATCGATCGATGCGAGGTTGACAGCGCCGAGCCGCTCGATTCGCTCGTTGGTCTCGGCGAGCTGCTGGTCCCAGGCCGGTACGGTTGCTTCTGGCGGCAATGCCGCGGTGACCGCTTCAAAGTCGAAATGCGTGGACCCGAATTGTTCCAACAGCGACTCGCGCCGCACGCGCGCCTCCTGCATACCGAGGCTGATTTCGGCCAGCGCTGCACGTGCCGATTCGACACGTCCTTCGCATCCCTGACGCTTCGTATCGAGGTCGCGCACCTGTGCGTCCGCGTCTTCGACCAGGTGGCGCGACTCTGCAAGTTCGCGTTCAACCGCGAGGCGCCGTTCCAGGTACTGTTTCAAATTGCGATCGAGATCAGCGAGCGGCGCTTCACCTTCGGCGAGCTGGCGCTCAAGTTCCAGGCGACGGCTTGCCAATTGGCGGGCCTGATCGCTGGCCCGATCAAGACTCATCTGCAGCGTCGCAAGCGTCGAGCGCCTGGACTCATACCGGATCTCCACCTGTTGCGCAGCCGTGATGTCCGCTGAGCTCCGTTCACGCGCGACGGCGAGCCTGGCGCGCGAATCGTCGCGCTCGCGCTCCAGTGTCGGGCGCCGATCCTGCAGTGCGTTCATCGTCAGCAGACCGGATTCCAGCCGCTGCCGCGCTTGACGGATTTCCTGCTCGTCGCGGGCAATCTCCGCTTCAGCCTGCTCGAGTTCGCTGCGCACCCTGGACAGCCTTTCGTTGAACTGCTGCGCGCGCGAGCGAATCGCCTCGAGCGCCCCGCGCACGTTGACCAGGTCGTGGTGCAGGCGGTTGACGGCCCCGTGCAGGTCATCGCGGTTTGCATCCAGACCCGCAATCCGCGACCGGCTGCCCGCCAAAGCCTTGTCGAGTTCGCGAACCCGGGCTTCGCCGGCGGCAACGACGGATTGCAGCCTGCGGATATCCTGCTCTCGCGAAATGACCCCGGCATGTTCGGTTTCATTGCGCGAGACCCGCAACCAGCCCTGACCCAGCCAGACACCATCACGAGTGATCACCGACTGTCCAGGTCTCAATGATCGCCGGCGCGAAACCGCTTCCCGCAAGGTGTCCACCGCGATCACGCCGTCGAGCAAACCGGCAACGACCGGCGGCCCCTTGATCCTGCTCAGCAATGAATCTGCGCCGGGCTGCGTCGGCTCTGTGCCGGAGGATTCCACCAGCGTGACGCGCCCGGAACCAAGCCGGCCCAGGGCTTCGGCGAATGAATCAATCCCGTCCGTGCAGACGGCCTCCAGATAGCTGCCCAGCGCGGTCTCGACAGCCTGCTCCCAGCCGGCCGCAACGACCAGCAGTTGTGCCAGTCGGGAACGCTGCTCGAGCTTCTGGTCTGCAAGCCACTCGACAACCCGTCCCTGTGCCTGGCCGAGCGCCGCCTTTTGCACGGCTTCGACAGCGACCAGCTCGCCGCGTGCGATCTGAAGCTCTGCCCGGGCCGCGTCGAGTGCGTTTGCTGCGTTGCGCTCGGATTCGCGCTCTGACTGAAGTTTCGCGAGTGTCTCGTCAAGCTCGCGTTGCGCGGCAGCGCCTCGCTCCCGCGCCTGCTTCTCCGCCGTGGCAAATTCTTCAGGCCGCGCGCCCGAGACCATTTTGTCCAGTTGCGCACGTTCCTGCGCCAGCCTTTCACGCTGCGCCAACAGGCGCGCGAGCCCGGCTTCGATCTGCTCGATCCGGGTCCGCTCGACAAGGGTGCTTTGCGACGCGTCGGCGGAATCGCGGCTGAATACTTCCCAACGCTGCTGCCAGTCCGCCATCTCTGACTCGGCTTTTGCCAGTGCGGATCGGGCCGCGATTTCCGCCTCGCGTGCAACGTGAAGCTCAGGTTCTGCGCGCGCAACTGACTCCGCAAGCTCACGCAGCTGCTCCTGATCGCGGCCGACCAGGGCCTGCGATTCCCGATGCTCCTCGATGATGCGCTCGAGGTCGCCAAACTGCCTCTGCCGCAATTCGCGCGCGTGCAGCAGTGACTGCTCCGTCCGTGTGGCGTCCGCGCCAGCCTGGTAGTAGCGACCCTGCGCGGCGGCCAGCGCATCGGAACGCTCCGCATGCGCGGCGCGCGCCTTTTCCACGGCCGCTTCCGCGGAACGCAAATCGGCGACTGCGGCCTGGGCCGCCGTCTCGCGTTCCGCCGCGAGCGCCTGTCTGGCCGCAATGTCCCCGTCCAGGTCGCGGATCCTCAGTGCCAGCAGCTCAGCCTGCAATTGCCGTTGGCGGTTCGTGTGCTCCTGGTAGCGACGAGCTATGCCGGCCTGGCGCTGCAGGTGACGAATCTGCTTATCGACTTCCTCGCGCAGGTCATTCAGACGTTCGAGGTTCTCCCGCGTATGCGAGATGCGACTTTCGGTTTCGCGCCTGCGATCCTTGTAGCGCGAAATGCCGGCTGCTTCCTCGACGAAGGCACGCATGTCCTCGGCACGCGCCTCGATCAGCCGCGAGATCATGCCTTGCTCGATGATCGCGTAGCTGCGCGACCCGAGCCCGGTCCCGAGAAACAGGTGCGTTATGTCCTTGCGGCGGCATTTCGAGCCATTTATGAGGTAAGTCGAATTGCCGTCGCGCGACACGAGCCGCCGCAGCGAAACCTCCGCAAAACCGGCATACGGCCCGGCAATCTTGCCGTCGCCATTGTCGAATATGAGCTCGACCGAGCAGCTGCCGACGGGTTTGCGACCGCGCGACCCATTGAAGATCACGTCGGTCATCGAGTCGCCGCGCAGATGCTTTGCGGAAATCTCGCCCATGACCCAGCGAACCGCATCGATGATATTCGACTTGCCGCATCCATTTGGCCCGACGACCCCGGTCAGATTCCGGGGAAAGGTCACGACCGTCGGATCGACAAACGACTTGAAACCGGCGAGTTTGATCCTGGCGAGCCGCATTCGCGCTAGTGTAGATTAACGGCCCACGATTGAGTACGACCAGGACAAGAGTTGCATGAACCCAGCGTCGCCATCTGGAGACATAGAGACCTTTCCGAATCCGAGTCCTGCACGCGATTACACGATCCGCATGCAGATTCCGGAGTTCACCTGCCTGTGTCCCCGGACAGGCCAGCCTGATTTCGCGACTCTGGAGCTGGAATACGTACCCGACTCGCTTTGCGTCGAACTCAAGTCACTGAAGCTGTATATCTGGTCATTCCGGGACCGAGGCGCATTCCACGAGGCAGTGACAAACGAGATCGTAGATCGCCTGGCAGCTGCACTCGACCCGAGATTCCTGCGCCTTACGGCTCGATTCAACGTGCGCGGCGGCATCTACACGACGGTCATAGTCGAGCGTCGTCGCGATGGCTGGTCGAGTCCGGCACCGGTCACCCTGCCCTGAATCCCCCATCATCCGGGCCCGTTGATCTTGCCACTGGACCGCGGAAGCGCGAGGGCTATAATCCGGCGCTCGATTTAGCCGGGAGCGGAGAAACTGATGCATGTAAAGAAGGCTTCGAAGGCCAGGAAGCCAGTCACCAAGAAGGCCGCGTCGCGACGGCCAGCCGCACGGAAGGCGGCCAAGCCCTTAGTGCGCAAGGCGAGGATCGCCGCATCCCGCGCAAGCGCCGGCAAGCCCGCCAAGGCGAAATCAGGCACCACGCCCCGGAATTCGCGTAGCAGCCGGCCCGCGTCAAAGGTCGCCATGCGCGCCGCAGCGGCGCCCACTGTCAAGCCATCGAAGGTCGCAAAGGGCGCAGTACCGATGCGCGCGGCGGTCATGGCCAAGCCTCAAGCGTCGCAGCTGCCACCGCGCTTCGCGGAGCCGCGCCCGGTGCTTGCGGCCGCGCAGGCGAGGCTGACGCGGCGGCCCGGTGTCCTCGATGAAGATGAGGAGTCTTCCGGCGGCCACAATCTGCTGCTAGGTCCTCGAAATGTGCGCCCGTATCTCGAGCGCAAGGGCGAGCAGTACATGGGCAAGGAGCAGCTCGCCCATTTCCGGACGATCCTGAACTCCTGGAAGCGCGATTTGATGGAAGAAGTGGACCGCACCATGACGCACATGAAGGACGAGGCGGCCAATCCGCCCGACCCGAATGATCGCGCGACACTCGAATCGGAATTCGCGCTCGAACTTCGAACCCGTGACCGCGAGCGCAAGCTGATTCGCAAGATCGACGAAGCAATGAGCCGAATCGACGATGGCACGTATGGATATTGCATCGAGACCGGCGAACCAATCGGCGTGAAACGTCTCGAGGCGCGCCCGGTTGCAACGCTTTGTATCGAAGCCCAGGAACGCCGCGAACGGCGCGAAAAACAGTACGGCGACCGTGACGACTGGTATCGCTGAGACATCAGCCGACCACTGCCGGCTTGCCAGCTTTCAATCGATCTTCTGATTCCGGCGGCCCTTGTGGCCGTTTCGCCCCGACACCTTCCGGTCCACTGCACCTCGGCTCCCTGCTTACGGCCGTAGGGAGCTACCTCAGCGCCAAACAGGCTGGCGGCCGCTGGCTGGTCCGGATCGAGGACCTGGACCGACATCGGGCCATTCCCGGTGTTGCCGACCAGATTCTCCGCTCGCTCGAGTCATTCAAATTTGAATGGGATGGAATCGTAGCATTCCAGAGTAATCGAACATTGTTCTACGAGCAGGCGCTCGACCGCCTGACAGCTGCCGGGCTCTGCTACCCCTGTCGATGCAGCCGCTCACAGCTCGCCGCACAGCCTCAGGAACCCGGGGAGGAGCTGGTCTATCCCGGTACCTGCCGCAACGATCCTGAGGCAGGCGTAGGGCCGCACGCCCTGCGTTTTCGCACCAGCGCCTCACCGTCAGAGGTTCGATTTGTGGATCGATTGCAGGGCCCGGTCACCGAGGACTGCCGACGCATGGCCGGCGATTTCGTAATCCGGCGGCGGGACGGTTTTTTTGCCTACCATCTGGCGGTTGTCGTGGACGATGAATTGCAGGGCGTCACGGAGGTTGTCCGCGGCTGCGATCTGCTGTCCTGCACGCCACGCCAGATCCTGCTGCAGCGGGCACTCGGCTACCGGACACCCGAATACGCGCACCTGCCGCTGCTACTGGAGGCCGATGGCCGAAAACTTGCCAAGTCGCGGCGCGCCGTGCCGCTGGATCCCGACCGTGCGGCACCTGCCCTGTGGCAGGCTCTGGACTGGCTCAGGCAGAAGCCGCCACCGGAACTGGCGGCTGCACCAATTCGTGAAATCTGGGACTGGGCGCTGCCGAACTGGCACCCGGAATGGCTGAAGGGATGCCGCGAGCTGCCGCTGTCCTAGGCGACTCCCCGCATGGAAAGCCGTACGCGGCCCTGACGGTCCACTTCCAGCACCTTCACCTTGACGACGTCGCCTTCCTTCAGCTTGTCGCTGACACGCTCGACGCGCTCGTCCGAAATCTGCGAGATGTGCACGAGTCCATCCCGTCCCGGCAGGATCGCGACGAAGGCGCCAAAGTCCATCAAACGAACAACCTTGCCTTCATAGATGCGCCCAACCTCGACGTCAGCCGTGATCATCTCGATGCGGCGCAGCGCCTCACGCCCTGAGGCCGAGTCAACGGATGCGATCTTGACCGTGCCGTCATTCTCGATGTCGATCGTCGCACCGGTTTCCTCGGTGATCTGGCGGATCACGGAACCGCCCTTGCCGATTACGTCGCGGATCTTCTCCGGATCGATCTTGATGGTCACGATGGTCGGCGCCCATTCCGACATTTCGGTGCGCGGCTTGTCGAGGACCTTGTTCATTTCACCCAGGATGTGCAGGCGGCCTGCCTTGGCCTGATCGAGCGCAACTTTCATGATCTCGGAAGTGATGCCGTTGATCTTGATGTCCATCTGCAATGCGGTGACACCGTCCTTGGTGCCTGCGACCTTGAAGTCCATGTCGCCGAGATGGTCCTCGTCGCCCAGGATGTCCGTCAGCACGGCGAAGCGCTCGCCTTCCTTGACCAATCCCATGGCGACGCCGGCGACCGCACCCCTGATCGGCACGCCCGCATCCATCAGGGCCAGGCTTGTGCCGCAAACGGTCGCCATCGAACTCGAGCCATTCGATTCGAGAACCTCGGACACAACCCGCAGCACGTATGGGAATTCCATCAGATTTGGCATCACGGCATTGATGCTGCGCCGGGCCAGATTGCCGTGGCCGATTTCTCGGCGCTTCGGCGAGCCCATGAATCCCGTCTCGCCCACCGAGAACGGCGGGAAGTTGTAATGCAGCATGAATGGCTCGCGGCGCTCGCCCGCCAGCGCATCGACGATCTGCGCATCGCGGCCGGTGCCGAGGGTCGTCGTGACCAGTGCCTGGGTCTCGCCACGGGTGAATATGGCTGAACCATGCGTACGGGGCAGTGCGCCGACCTCGATCAAGATCGGCCTGACAGTGCGCGTGTCGCGTCCGTCGATGCGCGGCTTGCCTGCCAGGATCAGGTCGCGGACCAGCCGGTATTCCAGCGAATGCAGCTCGGAGCTGACCTGGTCACGCGTGAACTTCGCGTCTTCGCCGCCGGAAAGCGCGGCCTGCACTGACTGGCGGATTTCCGCGAGGCGCGTCACACGGGCCTGCTTGACGACGATGCCATAGGCTTCCGTGAACGCCTTTTCGGACTGTCCGGCAACCGCCTGCTTCAACCCGAGATTCGGCTCCGGGGCCTTCCAGTCCCAGCGCGGCTTGCCGGCCTCGGCCGTCAGCCGATTGATCGCATCGATCGCGACCTTCATCTGCTCATGGCCGAACAGTACCGCGCCGAGCATGACTTCTTCGGAAAGGCAATTGGCTTCCGACTCGACCATCAGCACAGCTTCCTCGGTGCCAGCGACCACCAGGTCCAGGTCAGACTCGGTCTTGACCTGCGTGGTGGTGGGGTTCAGCAGATAGGCACCGTTCTTGTAACCGACCCGCGCAGCGGCGATGGGGGCCGAGAAAGGCACGCCGGAAATGGCAAGGGCCGCCGAGGCGCCGATCAGCGAGGGAATATCGGAATCGATCTCTGGATCGAGCGACAGCACGGTCGCGACGATCTGGATTTCGTTGTAGAAACCATCCGGGAACAACGGCCGAATCGGTCGGTCAATCAGTCGCGAGGTCAGCACTTCCTTTTCGGATGGCCGGCCTTCGCGCTTGAAGAAGCCACCGGGAATCTTGCCCGCGGCGTAGGTCTTCTCGACGTAGTTGACCGTCAGCGGAAAGAAGTCGCGGCCTTCGACGGTTTCGCGGCGACCGACTGCGGTGACCAGTACGACGGTATCGCCCATGGTGACAACGACGGCGCCGTCAGCTTGACGCGCCAGGCGGCCGGTCTCGATCGTGACCTTGTGCTCGCCGTAACTGAATGTTTGCTTGGAAACGCTCAAGCGGACTCCCTCTGATATCTGGATTAGGTGTCAGTTCCCGAAGGCCTGCCGGAAGTGGCAGGCGCCGGATCGCTGATGCGCCTCAGCGGCGCAGGCCAAGATCATTGACGATCTTGGAGTAACGATCGGGGGCATTCGCCTTGAGGTAGTCCAGTAGCCGACGGCGCTGGGTGACCATTTTCAGCAAGCCACGCCGCGAGGAATGGTCACTCTTGTGAGTGGTGAAATGTTCAGCCAGCCCATTGATACGTTGGGACAGCAAAGCAATCTGCACTTCAGGCGACCCCGTGTCCGTCGGAGCGCGACGGAACTTGCCGACGACCTCCGCCTTTTGTGCACTCGTGAATGGCATCTAGATACGACCTTCTGACTCAGGCACTTGACCCTTTAAGAGCGGCGCATTGTACGCGCGGCCAGTGGCTGTCTCAAGCTTGTCGGGAGGCTCTGGTGGCAACGTCGACCATGATCCTCTCAGGCGCCATTGAACGTCCTTCCGCGGTCATGCGGCCGGTACCCAGGAACAGCCCTCCTGCCCCGTACATCCGCACCCGGGCCGAGCCGGGACCACTGACAATCACCGCTTGCCCCTGGAGAACGCAGGCCTCCTCCACCGAGCCGAGTCTGATGGCCGGCATTCCACCTAACGCAGCATCAGCCGGCAGCAACAGCGCATCGAGCGCTTCCGGGCGCGCTGCGGCCTGCTCCAGGCTCGCGAGTGAATGCATCGCCGGCCGCAGGAAGGGCCCCAGGCTCAGGCGCCGCAGACCGGCAACATGACCCAAGGTGCCCAGTGCCCGTGCGAAATCCTCGGCGAGACTGCGGATATATGTCCCCTTGCTGCACTCGATTTCGAACTCCAGCCGATCGCCTTCGGCACGCACCAGTTCCATCCGGTGCACGGTGATGCGCCGTGCCGGCCGTTCCACCTCGAGTCCCCTGCGGGCCAGCCGGTACAGTCGCTGGCCCTGGTGCTTGAGCGCCGAATACATGGGTGGAACTTGCTCGGTCTCCCCGAGGAATCCGGCCGCAACGCGCCGGATCGTCGCCTCGTTCAGTTCCGGTACCGCCATCCGCTCGACGACCGCGCCTTCGCGATCACCCGTGGCGGTTCGTTCGCCAAGGGCAAATGTCGTGCAATAAGTCTTGTTCGACTCGAGCAGCAAGGCGCAGACCTTGGTCGCGTGCCCGAAACAGATCGGGAGCAGCCCGCTGGCCAGGGGATCGAGGCTGCCCGTGTGACCGGCCTTGCGTGCCGAAAACAGCCTGCGCAGTTTCTGTAACGCTGCGTTTGATGTCATGCCTTCGGGCTTGTCCAGCAGCAGGATGCCGTCGACGTCCCGCCAACGGCCTGCGGGATGCGCCACCGGACTGCTCATTCCGCGTCCGGATCCTGCTCGACGGATTGCCGGCGGTCGCCTTCGACGGCCTCATGGATCAGCGACGTAAGTCTGGCGGCGCGCTCGATGGAATCATCGACCTCGAAGACCAGTTCGGGGGCGACCCGAAGGCGCATCTCCTTGCGGATCTGGTGGCGCAGGAAGCCGGCGGCATGGCGCAGCGCCTCGAGTGCCGCGTCGGGATCGCCGACACCGGCGAAGGGGGTGAAGAAGACCCGGGCATGGGTCAGGTCGCGTGAGACTTCAACCGCCGTGATCGTGATGAGGCCGACCCTCGGATCCTTGACCTCGCGGCGAATCTGCTCCGCAAGCAGCCGCTTCAGCTGCTCCTCGACACGTCGCGCCCTGGGAAACTCGCGCGGCATGGCATTGTCAGAGCTGGCGCGCGACCTCGACGCGCTCGAAGCACTCGATCTGGTCGCCAGCCTTCACGTCATTGTAGCCCTTGACGCCGATGCCGCACTCGGTGCCCGCGCGCACCTCCGAGGCATCGTCCTTGAAGCGTTTCAGCGATTCGAGCTCGCCCTGGAAGATCACGACATTGTCGCGCAACACGCGGATTGGGTTGTTGCGGCGCACGTAACCGTCCACGACCAGGCAGCCGGCGACCGTTCCGAACTTGCTGGAGCGAAACACGTCGCGAACTTCCGCGAGGCCGACGATCTGTTCCTTGACCTCTGGCGCCAGCATCCCGGTGAGCGCGGTGCGGATGTCGTCGATGGCCTCGTAGATGATGCTGTAGTAGCGGACCTGCACATTCTGGTCACGCAGGGCCGCCCGCGCGGCCGCATCCGCGCGCACATTGAACGCCACGATCTGGGCCCGGGACGCCGCAGCCAGCATCACATCAGACTCGGTCAGGCCACCGACGCCGCTCGAGATAACCTTGACGGCCACTTCTTCGGTCGACAACTTGTTGAGTGCCTCGCGCAAAGCCTCGGCCGAGCCCTGCACGTCCGCCTTCAGCAGTATGTTGACCGTTCCGGCCTTGCCCTCCTCGCTCATCTGCGAGAACACGTCCTCGACCTTCTGGCCCGCCTGCTTGGCGAGGCGCACGTCGCGGAACTTGCCCTGGCGGTACAGCGCGACCTCGCGCGCCTTGCGCTCGTTGTCGACGACCAGCAATTCGTCACCGGCATTCGGCGGGCTTGAAAGGCCGAGCATCTGCACCGGTATCGAAGGACCCGCAGACTCGGTTTCGCGGCCGAGTTGGTCGGCGAGCGCACGGACCCGGCCGAATTGCTCGCCGGCGACGACCGAGTCGCCGACTTTCAGCGTGCCGCGCTTGACCAGCACGGTCGCGACCGCGCCGCGGCCACGCTCAACGCTCGCTTCGAGCACCACGCCGACGGCCGGCGCATCGCGCACGGCCTTCAACTCGAGGACTTCTGCCTGCAGCAGGATGGACTCCAGCAGCTTTTCGACGCCTTCCCCGGTCTTTGCGGAGACGGGAACGAAGATGTTCTCGCCGCCCCATTCCTCGGCGATCACGCCCTCCTGCGCCAGCTCCTTGCGGACCTTTTCCTGGTCAGCGCCGTGCTTGTCGATCTTGTTCACCGCAACCACGATCGGGACCCCGGCCGCCTTGGCATGCTGGATGGCCTCCTTCGTCTGCGGCATCACGCCGTCATCGGCCGCGACGACCAGGATGACGATGTCCGTAACCTGCGCGCCGCGGGCGCGCATCGCGGTGAATGCGGCGTGGCCCGGGGTGTCGAGGAAGGTGATGACGCCGCGTGGTGTTTCCACATGGTATGCGCCGATGTGCTGCGTGATGCCGCCCGCCTCGCCCGCTGCGACTTTGGTGCGGCGGATGTAGTCGAGCAGCGAAGTCTTGCCGTGATCGACGTGGCCCATGATCGTGACGACCGGCGGGCGCGGCAGGGCCTCATCGGACGTCTTCATGCCTGCCTGCAGCTCTTCCTCGACCTGGTCCGCCTTCAGGATCTTCGCAACGTGGCCCATCTCCTCGATGACGAGGACCGCGGTGTCCTGGTCGATCGGCTGGTTGATGGTTGCGATGACGCCCATGTTGAGCATCGTCTTGATCACTTCGTTGGCCTTGACCGCCATGCGCTGGGCGAGCTCGGCGACCGTGATCGTCTCGCCAATAGTGACCTCGCGCTGCATCGGCTGCGTCGGCAGCTCGAAAGCATGCTCGCGGACTCCGGTCGTCGAAACGGCGCGGCGGCGCGACTCCGAACGCGTGCGGCCTTTCTTGTGGCGCGCCGACAGGCCGCCCGCGATGTGCAGTTCCTGGCGGCCGAAGCGCGGACCCTTGTCGTCTTCGGCCGTCTTGCGGGACTTTTCCTCGCGCTGACGCCGCTCTTTCTCGGCCTGCTCCCGGGCCTTTTGCTCGGCTTCGCGCCGGGTCTGCTCTTCCACCTGACGCCGTGAATTCTCCTCGGCGGAACGGCGCTCGGATTCCTCACGCTCACGGCGCTGCTGCTCGCGTTGCTCCACATCGTGCTTCAGGCGCGCTTCAGCCGCCAGGCGCTCGGCATCCTCGGTCTCGCGCTGGCGATCCATTTCCTCCTGCGCCACACGCGCCTGCTCCTCGAGCACGTCGCGCTTGATATAGGTGCGTTGCCGGCGGACCTCGACGCTGACCGTGCGCGCCTTGCCCATCGGGGCGGCAACCTTGATTTCGCTCTGCGCCTTGCGCCGCAGCGTGATCTTGCGCGGCGCGCCGCCGTCCTCGGCCTTGCCGTGGGCCTTGCGCAGGTGCGTCAGGAGTTCGTGCTTGGCATCCTCGCTGATGCGGCCCTTCGGCCCATCGACCTGGATGCCGGCCTCTTCTAGCTGCGACAGCAGCTTGTCAACGGAGACTTTCAGGACTTCCGCGAACTGTTCGACCGTGACGTCAGTCATGACTTCATACCTCCGTCGCGGCCTCAGGCCTGCCCGGCATTCTCAAAAAGATGGGCACGCGCAGCCATGATCAGCTGCCCCGCGCGCACCGGATCCAGCCCGGGAACCGCTTCGAGCTCATCCAGGGACTGATCGGCAAGCTCGTCGCGCGTCCGGATGCCGCGCGAAGCCAGTTCATATGCCAGTTCCTTGTCCATGCCCTCGATCGCCAGCAGATCCTCCGCAGGACCCGATTCTTCGGCTTTCTCCTCGCTGGCGATTGCCTGGGTCAGCAACACGTCGCGCGCGCGACTTCGCAGTTCCCCGACCATCTCCTCGTCAAACTCCTCGATGTTCTGCAGTTCACTGGCAGGAACATAGGCGACCTCCTCGATCGTCGAGAATCCTTCCTGAACCAGCACGTTGGCGACATCCTCGTCGACGTCGAGCAGTGTCTTGAACATCAGTCGCAACTGGCCGGTCTCCTCTTCACTGCGCTCGGTGGCCTGCTGCTCGGACATCACATTGAGCCGCCAGCCGGTCAGCTCGCTGGCCAGACGCACGTTCTGGCCGCCGCGGCCGATCGCCTGTGACAGGCGGTCCTCGGTCACGGCGATGTCCATCGAATGCGTGTCTTCGTCAAGCACGATCGATGTCACTTCGGCGGGCTGCATCGCATTGATGACGAACTGCGCGGGATTCTCGACCCACGGAATGATGTCGACGCGCTCGCCCGCGATCTCGTTCGAGACAGCCTGAACGCGCGAGCCGCGCATGCCGACGCAGGCGCCCACGGGGTCGATACGCGGGTCGAGGCTCTTGACGGCGATCTTGGCGCGCGCGCCGGGATCACGGGCGGCACCCAGGATCTGGATCAGGCCCTGGCCCACCTCAGGGACTTCGAGTTTGAACAGCTCAATCAGGAAATCCGGTGACGTGCGGGAAAGAAAAAGCTGCGGGCCGCGCGCTTCGGAGCGAACCTCGCGCAGCAGGGCCTTGAGGCGATCCTGCGGCCGGGCGATTTCGCGCGGGATCATGTGCTCACGCGGCACGAAGCCTTCGGCATTGCCGCCCAGGTCCACGTACACGCCGTGACGGTCGACGCGCTTCACGATGCCGGAAACCAGCGTCCCGACCCGATCCTTGTATTCCTCCACGACCTGGGCGCGCTCGGCCTCGCGGACTTTCTGCACGATGACCTGCTTGGCCGTCTGCGCACCGATGCGGCCGAATGCGACCGACTCCATCGGTACTTCGACGAAGCCGTCGACCACCGCAGCCGGGTCGATGTCCTTCGCGTCGTCGAGCCGCAGTTCGCGCTCGGTGAACTCGAGTTCGGTCGAATCGTCGGCGAAGACCTTCCAGCGCTGGAATGTCTTGTATTCCCCCGTCTTGCGGTCGATCTCGACGCGCACGTCGATGTCATCGCCGTGCTTGCGGCGGGTTGCGGAAGCCAGCGCGGCTTCTAGCGCCTCGAATATGATCTCGCGCGCGACGCCCTTCTCGTTGGAGACGGCTTCGACGACTTCAAGGATCTGTTTGTTCATGCTTCAACCCACCAATCTCGCCTTGCTGATTCCCGCCAGCGGAAGTTTCCATTCCCGCCGGTCTACCTCGATCATCACATTCCCGTCTTCGACCGGCCCCAGCCTGCCGCGGAACCGGCGCCGGCCCTCGATCGGCTCTGCAAGCTCGATCCGCGCCTCACTGCCGGCGAACCGCGCAAAATGCGCCGCGGTCCTGAGCGGCCGGTCAAAGCCCGGCGACGAGACCTCGAGCTGATACGCCCGCTCGATCGGGTCCTGCGCATCGAGCACCTTTCCGATCGCGTGGCTCGCGCGCTCACAATCGCTGAGCTGCACCGGCGCGCCGTCAGTCCGGTCGATGTACAGCCGCACCAGGGCGCGGCTGCCTGCCGGGCTGAAATCGAGTTCGACCAACTCGTAGCCGAGCCCAGCCACCACCGGCTCCAGCAAGCTGATCAACCTGCCCCGCATGCAGCCTCCGTCGGCCCCAGAAACGAAAAATGGGCACGAGGCCCATTCCTGGCGACCCGATCGAAACAAAAAGGCCCCGCGAGGGGGCCTCTTGATCGACCTTCTGGTTCCGGGGGACCGCTGCCGGGCCTCGCTGCCCGATCGCGGTGGCCTCTGCCACGCCCCCGACCGGCGCGCATGATAGCGCAGGGTCCCCGCCGCCTCAACCCGAAGCGGCGGAAGCGCCGCGAGACAGCTGCGCTAGACTGCCCGCGGACATGAGGCACCACTACCGCACCTGCCATTTGTGCGAGGCGATCTGCGGCGTCGAGATCCGCCTGCGCGGAAACGAAATCATTTCAATCCGCGGCGATCCCGATGACCCGTTCAGCCGTGGCCACATCTGCCCCAAAGCCCTCGCCCTCAAAGATGTGCACGAAGATCCGGATCGCCTCCGCTATCCGCTGAAACGCACGGCTGGTGGCTGGCAGCGGATCGGCTGGGATGAGGCCATCGACGAAGTCGCTGCGCGCATTGTCGCGATCCAGGCCGCGCACGGCCAGAATGCCGTCGCGATCTACCTGGGCAACCCGACCGTGCACAGCTACTCGGCCCTCTTGTCGAGCGCCGTGCTGTCGCGCGCCCTGCGGACCCGAAATCGCTATTCAGCGACCTCGGTCGACCAGCTGCCGCATCACCTCGCGGCCTGGCTGATGTTCGGACACCAGTTCCTGCTGCCGATTCCGGATATCGATCGCACGGATTACCTGCTGGTACTGGGTGCCAACCCTGTCGCCTCCAATGGCAGCCTGATGACGGCACCCGATGTCGCGCACCGGCTGAAGGCAATTCGAGCGCGCGGCGGCCGCATTGTCGTGGTGGATCCGCGGCGCAGCGAGACTGCCGCACTCGCCGACCGTCACCATTTCATCCGGCCCGGCTCCGACGCATTGCTGCTGTTTGCGATGATCTACGTGCTGTTCGACGAACGCCGCATCGTGCCCGACCGGTTGACGCCGATGATCGACGGTATCGAAACCATCGAGCGTCTGGCCGCGCAATTCCCTCCGGAGGCCGTGGCTGGAGCGACCGGAATGCCGGCCGATGAGATCCGCACGCTGGCAAGGGATTTCTCGGGCGCAAGGGCCGCAGCTTGCCACGGTCGCATGGGTACATCGACGCAGGGATTTGGAAGTCTTTGCCAATGGCTGATCCAGGTGCTCCATGTGCTGACCGGGAATCTCGATCGACCCGGTGGCGCGATGTTCACGGCACCGGCATTCGACCTGGTGGCCCGCACCCGGGGCAGCAGCCAGGCCGGCCACTACGATCGCCGCCGCACCAGGGTGCGCGGGCTGCCGGAGTTCGGCGGGGAATTTCCGGTCGCGGCGCTTGCAGAAGAGGTGGACACGCAGGGCCCCGGTCAGGTACGCGCACTCATCACGTCGGCAGGCAATCCGGTGCTGTCAACGCCGAATGGCGGCCGGCTCGAGCGCGCCCTTGGCGGCCTGGAATTCATGGCATCGGTCGACTTCTACATCAATGAGACGACCCGCCACGCCGACATCATCCTGCCGCCGACATTCGCCCTCGAGCGTGATCACTACGACATCGTGTTTCACATGCTCGCCATTCGTAACACGGTCAAGTACTCGCTTCCCCTGTTCGATCCGCCGCCGGGCACGCGACATGACTGGCAGATCCTGCAGGGTATCGCCGAGCGCCTCGCGGTCCATGACCCCAGCCGCCGGCCCGGCTTCCTGGAACGGCTGCGCCTGCGCCGGCCCACTCCCAGGCGCCTGCTCGGACTGGGGTTACGCTTCGGCCCGCGCGGCGCCGGATGGCTCCCGTTCGGGAAAGGCCTGACGCTCGCGAGGCTCGCTCGGCTCCCGCATGGCCTCGACCTCGGACCATTGCAGCCCTGCCTGCCGGATCGGCTTGGCCCCGGGGTTCGCATCCAGCTCGCACCGCCGCCGCTCGTCGCGGATGTCGACCGACTGGCAAGGGGGCTCGTAAACGCGGCGACTGAACCGGCATTGCGCCTGATCGGGCGTCGCGACCTGCGCAGCAACAACTCGTGGATGCACAACAGCCGTCGGCTCGTGAAGGGCCCAAGGCGCTGCACGCTCCTCATGCACCCGCTCGATGCCGCGCGCTATGGCATCGCGAATGGTGCGCGCGTCCGCGTCGGCTCACGAGTCGGCGCCATTGCTGTCGAGGCCGAGGTGAGCGACGAAGTCATGCCCGGCGTCGTCAGCCTGCCGCATGGCTGGGGCCACGACCGGCCCGGCACGCGACAATCGGTCGCGAGCACGCATCCGGGTGCGAGCATCAATGACCTCACGGACGAGCTGGCCGTTGACGCTGTCAGCGGCAATGCTGCATTCAGCGGCGTCGCCGTGACGGTTGAGAGCCTGAAGGCCTGACGCCGGAGATATTCATGAAAAATTTGTTGCTGTTGATCGGCCTGCTGTCGGCTGCCACGGCCCGCGCCGAGGTGACGCCGGCCGAGCTCGACGCCGCAGTCGTCGCGCTCGAGCCGCGTGTCATCGAATGGCGCCGGGATTTCCACAGTCACCCCGAACTCGGCAACCGCGAGTTCCGCACCGCCAAGACGGTCGCGGAGCATCTGCGTGCGCTAGGACTCGAGGTCAGGACCGGCATCGCGCACACCGGCGTGGTCGCGGTGCTTCGTGGCGCGTTGCCGGGTCCCACGATCATGCTGCGCGCAGACATGGACGCGCTCCCGGTCACCGAGCGTACCGACGTACCGTTTCGCTCGACCGCGATGGCCGAATTCCGCGGCCGCCAGGTCGGCGTCATGCACGCCTGCGGCCACGATGCGCACACCGCGATCCTGATGGGAGCAGCGCAGATACTTGCAGGCCTGCGCCACAGCTTGCCCGGGACGGTCATGTTCGTGTTTCAGCCCGCCGAGGAAGGTGCGCCGGAAGGCGAGCAGGCCGGCGCGCCGTTGATGATGCAGGAAGGCCTCTTCGACATCGCGAAGCCGGACGCGATCTTTGGACTGCACGTGATCTCGACGCTGCATACGGGCACGCTCGGCTTGCGGCCGGGACCCTTCATGGCGGGTTCGGACTTCTTCCGCATCGTCGTGACCGGTCGCCAGAGCCACGGCGCACGGCCCTGGGCCGGCGTCGACCCGATCGTGACCGCCGCGCAGATCGTCAATTCGCTGCAGACCATCGTCAGCCGGCAGACAGACATTACGGCGCTCCCCGCCGTCGTCAGCATCGGCGCGATCAACGGTGGTGTGCGCCACAACATCATTCCGGAGAGCGTCGAAATGCTCGGCACGATACGGACATTCAGCCCCGCGTCGCGTCAGGACATCATCGACCGTATCCAGCGCATCGTCGAGCACGTCGCTGCGGCTAACGGGGCGAATGCCACGTTCGCCCTCGACCCTGCGCCCAATCCAGTGGTCGATAACGATCCGGCGCTGACAAAGAAAGTCGTCGCGTCGCTGCAGGCCGCGTTCGGCGTCGATGCCGTCAAGGCGGTCGGCCTCCAGACTGTGGCCGAGGACTTTTCTTATTACGCGCGCCAGGCGCCTAGCGTTTACTACTGGGTTGGAATCACGCCGCCCGGGCAGGACCTGCGCACGGCCCCGGATAACCATTCAGACCAGTTCTACGTTGATGAGAACGGCATTGCGGTTGGCCTCAGGTCCATCCTGCACGTCGCGGTCGATTTCCTGCAGGACACGACGCCCGCCAATACCCCATAATCGCGCCCGCAATAACAGAACGGGTCTGATGCCCGTCAACCTAAAGGAGACCGATGATGAGGACGATTTACATCGCAGCAGCTGCTGCAACGCTTGCGCTCGCGGGTTCGGCACAGGCATTCGAGGCCTATACCGATTACACGCCGAGCAAAGAGGTCTGGAATGTCACGATGGTGAAGGTGAATCCGAACCGCATCGACGACTACCTCGAGGGTCTCAAGCAGACCTGGATGCCCAGCTGCGAGGTTGGCAAGAAGAATGGCGTGGTGGTCGACTGTTTCGTCTATCTGAGCGAAACCGCCGCCAACCACGATTTCAACATGATGCTCGTGCTGAAGGCCCCAAGCGCCGCGGTTTCGGACCCGAACGGGGAACTGTTCAAGAAGATGCAGGCAGAGACCCGCGCCCAGCTTGCAAAAGAAAAGCAGGACCAGATTGTCGCGGGCTATGAAGAACTGCGCACGTTCTGGGGCGAAATGAACTTCCGCCGGATCGAGTTCAAGTAAACGACTATTGCGTGGCGGCTCCGGCAATGCGGCCGGAGCCGCCCAGCAAGGTAGGCGGCGCAACTACCGAGCCAGTGGTCGCCTTCGTAACGCTCACCAGTCACGGCGGGCAATGAGGCATCGGCATGGCGCGCGGCGGATTTTCCACAGGCGTTGAGCGCCGCAAGAATCGCGGGAATCGCCAAGGTCCGAATCGGCGGCTACCGTATCGTAGCCAGCCTGCTAGGATCGAGCCGTGGTGAAACGTACAGCCACATCTGCCTTGTTATCGCTCGAGCGGATTGCGCGCCGCTACGGCGCGGAACTGCCGCAACGCAAACTCGCGTTGCTGGATCTCATCGCCAGCCAGCGCCTGCAGTCCGCCCCGCAGCTGCGGCGGCTGCACGAGTTGCTGTGCTTCCTGGATGCCTACCCCGACAATCAGATCGTGCGCGGCCGGGTGCGTCGCATGCTCTTGCAGTTCGGCCGTCGGCCGGACCTGCGCCGCCATCGCAAAGCACTGGCAGGCACCGGCATCGTCGGCACCGATACGCCCTATCGGTTCTTCTGGCCAACCGCGCAATGGATCTCGCAGCACTGGTCCGGCGCCCTGGTGCTTGACCGCAACGACGAAGAAGCGATCCGCGAAATCCTGGCGGCATTGCCGCCGCTGCTCGAGCCAGCCTTGTCCGAATGGTTCATCGGCCAGCATGCAAAAGACCTGGTGCCCGTGGACCGGATGGTTCCGCAGGGCATGACGGATGCGGATTTCATCATCGGCCTGATTGCTTGCATGCCCGGCGACGATTTCAGCCGCGAGGCATTCGGCGATCGCCTCGACCTGTCATACGTGCTGCGCCCCGGAAGAGACACGCCGGAGCGCACGACCACGCGATTCCACCGGACGGAAGTCCACTTCCAGACCCAGGAGCTGCAGCACGGCTATCCGGACTTGCGGAAAGAGACCCGCCGCAGGCCGCGACGCGTTCTGGCGCTGCGTGGCCGTGACGCGCTTGCCGCAATCCGGCTCGCGCGGATCTCCATGATCACGCGCGAACGCGATGTTGCCGCGTTCCAGTTCCCGAATCCCGCCGATGTGTTCCTGGTTGACGATGGACTCGGCCTCGCGTTTGCAATGATGGGCATGATTCCGGAGCGCCGCGCCACATTGCCCGCGATCTATACCGCGCTGACGCTGAAGAATGGCGTGCCGATCGGCTATGTCCAGGTCGAGGTGCTCGGACAGCACGGTGCACTGTCGTTCAACACCTTCGACGCGTTCCGGGGTGCCGAAGCCGCGCGAGTCCTGGCGCGCTTCCTCGCGGCCACGTGCCATCTGTTCGGCTGCACCGATTTCAGCGTCGAGCCGTATCAGCTCGGCGCCGGCAATGAGGAAGGCATCGAATCCGGTGCGTGGTGGTTTTATCAGCGCCTGGGCTTTCGTCCGCGCGCGGCGCCGGGGCGGCGCATCGCGGCGCGCGAGATTGCAAGGCGTGCCGCCAATCGACGCTATCGCAGCTCCCATCGCACGCTGCGGACGCTAGCGCGCTGGCACATGTTCTATTCGCTTGATCCGGCACGGAAGGCGCGGTTGCCCCGGACAAACCACTGGCTGGCCGCCGCCACGGAGACGACCCGCCGTTACCTGCAACAAGATCCCGATGCGCGCCGCAATGCAGCCGTCGGGGATGCCTTGAAGCGGCTGGGGCGGCAAGGATTGCCGCGCCTTTCGGCGGCGCAGCGAGCAATGCTCGCGCGTTGGGCTCCATTGATTCTTGCGTTTGTCAGCGAGGGCCGCTGGAGCGCCGGCGATCGGCAGCGGCTGCTGCGGCTGGTTCTCGCGAAAGCCGGCCGCAGTGAGCGGGACTTCCTGCGCCAGCTGTTGCAGCATTCCCGGTTGCGGACGCTGCTGGACTGCTGACCTGATTGCGCTCGGGCAGCGCGCCTTCGTCTATTCGGCCACCCTGGCGCCGGCGATCGCGACCCGGAATTGGTTGCTGTTCTGGAAGGGGCCAAGCCCGGTTGCAACCTGGGCCTGCTGACCGCCGCCCAGTGTGCCGCCAAGTTCGCGACGGAATTCGCGTGTCTTGCCGGCTGCATCGACGTACTGCACGGCGATGACGATTCCGTTGACCGGGACCCTGGTCGCATTTGCAATCGCGACGACCAGCTTGCCGCCCGCATCGAGCGCGGCCTGCTTGCGCAGGTACTTCTCGGGGTTTCCGGCCAGGTCAAGCCTCATCAGCGAAAGCGTCGCCGCCTCGCCGACCGGCCCTTCGGCGCCCGCGGCCTCCGCGAAATATTGCCGCGCCGCATCGTACTGGCGAGCCCGCAGGGCGATATTGCCGAGCGAGTAGTATGCGGGGCCGGTCGGCAGCAGTTTCAGGCTCGTCTCGAGATCACGCCGGGCCGACTCATCGTCGTGCAGGCGCTCGCCGACAATTCCGCGCTGCAGGTAGTAATAGAAGAAATAGTCATTGCGCTGGATTGCGGCGGTGTAGGCATCGCTCGCCGCAGCATTCTTCTTCTGCACCAGCAGCGCGTCACCCTTCAACGCATAGAAATGCCCCTCGTCGGGCTCCAGACGAATCGCCTCTTCGGCCTTCGCGAGCGCGACCTCCGGCTGTTTTTCCGCGAGTGCCTTGCGTCCGGCGTCATAGGCATCGTATGCGGGCTTTGCGCGCATCGTGCGCGCCAGCGCCGCGCGGTAGCGGTCAATACCCATATCACCGCCCGGCGGCAGACCCGCCACCTTGCGCCGATTGGCATCGAGGCGCTCCTGCGACGGCGGATGACTCGCGAACAGCCCCGACAGCCAGCTGCTATCCTTGCGGTCATTCATCTTCACGAAAGTTTCCTGCAGGCTGACCGCGCCCTGTGCGTCATAGCCCGCGCGTTTCATGTAGTCGATTCCATACTTGTCCGCTTCGAGTTCCGCTTCGCGGCCGTAGCGCTGGGTCAAGAGCTGCGCGCCGATTCCGGCACCCATCATCGCGATGTTGCCGTAATCGCTGTCATGGGCCGCAACCTGTGCGGCGATCAAGCCGCCCTGGATCAGCATGCCGCGGCTCATCGCCTGCGCCGAGTGCCGCGCCGCGGCGTGCACGACCTCATGCCCCAGCACCGCCGCGAGTTCCGATTCGCTGTTGAGCTGCGTCAAGAGGCCGCGATTGACCGCAATCTTGCCGCCCGGCAAAGCCCAGGCATTCGGAATGGAATTGTTGAGAACAGTAAACTCGTAAGGAAGCTTGCGGTCGCTGACCGCGGCAAGGCGCTGCCCGACCTGCTGCACATAAGTCGTCAGCGCCGGATCCAGTTGCTGATCGCCACCCTGGGACTGGCGCATCGGCGCAAAGTTCTTCTGCCCGATCTGCAACTCCGTGCTCTCGCCGACCAGCATCAGTTCATTCTTCCCGGTCACCGGATTGGTGGCGCAGGCGGAGAGAAGTACGCTGGCGGCGAGGATCAGCGAGTATCGACAATTGATGGAGCGCATGGGACACCCCTCGTGACGCAGCCGAAGACCGGCCGCAACTGCATTATCGCCGTCGCCGGCCGCTAATGAAAACGCCCCTCCGGCGCAAGCCGGAGGGGCGTCAGCAAGACCTGAGTCAGGAGCCCGGGCCTCCGGCCCAGGCTCCTTGCCGGCTTATGGCGCTGCCGGTGTCTCGGCCGCTGCGGGTGGGGTCAGCGTGTAGCCCAGCTGCATCTGCCAGTCGAGCACGTCGAAGTTCACGATTTCTTCGGCGATCTTGCCATCCCGGTAATGCATCAAGGTCGAGCCTGAGAGCTTCACGCTCTTCCCCGTGGGAGGCGCCGCACCCGGGCCGGTATTCGTGCCGGTAAAGGTCCACAGAAAGAACGAGACGTCCTTCATGTAATGGCCCTCGTCAATGACCACCTTGGCATCCGGATAAGCTGTCCGCACATCGGTCATGACCTTCTTCAGGGCTTCCAGGCTGTCGGAACTGAGGCCGCCCCCCGATGATTGGCGCCTGACATCCGCGGTCATGGCAGCATCGAGGCCGCCGAGGTCTGCCCCGCTCCAGGCTCCGATGTATGCGTCCACCGCCGGTTGATGTTGAGCGGCGTAATCGGGCGGCGCGGGGGCGGCGCAGCCGGTCAAGGCGAACAAGCCAGCCGCCAACATAAGTGTCTTTCTAATCATATCGTTACCTTTGTATCTTGAAGTTGCTTTTGACTCGACCGACCGCGCCGTGAAGTGACTGCCCTGCGCAGGCCGGCCGGGAATGTCGGCGCGATTCTACGCGTTGCTTGAGTCGTTTGCAGCAACGCTCCAAGATCGGCCATGCTCCTCGTCGGCCAGTACGACTCGCCTTTCGTGCGCCGCGTCGCGGTGACGCTGCATCACTACGGCATGCCATTCACTCGCAACACCCTTTCGGTGTTCGCCGATGCGAAGGACATGAAGAAGATCAACCCGTTGATTCGCATTCCATCACTGATTCTCGATGGCGGCGAAACATTGATCGACAGCGCGGCAATCATCGACCTGCTTGATGAGATGGCGGGGTCGGCCCGCGCCCTCGTTCCGCGTCTGGGTCCCGAACGCCGGAAGATTCTGCAGGCGGTAGCCATAGCCCAAGGCGCCGGCGAGAAAGCCGGGCAAGTCGTTTACGAACGGTTCTTCCATCCCGGTAAGTCGCTGAGCCAGGAATGGGAACAACGATGCCTGTCGCAGCTGGCTGCGGCGCTCGACCGGCTGGAGAGCCAGTGCGCTGCGCCCTGGTATTTCGGCGGCGGCATGAGCCACGCCGACATGATGACGGGTTGTCTGATCGGCTACCTGAATCTCAGGTTGCCGGAGAGTTTCCCCGCGGACCAATATCCCGCGCTCCAGGCTTTGGCGCAGCATTGCGAGCGGCAGGAAGAATTTGTGAAGTCGCGGATCAGCCCGGACGAGACCATGCCTGCCAGGCGTAATTGATCAGTTGACGCCGCTGATGACGATGTCGTATTTCATGTCCGGCCGTGCGTCGCCGCGGAAATCGACCACGTGCACATAGAAGGTCGTGGCGCCGGTTACCCGGACCTGGAGGAAGGAGTCGAGGTCGACCCCCAGGGTCTCGTCATCGCTTTCGCAGGTCGAGGTGAATGTCGGCGATCCGCATGTAGTCAGCTGCGTGCCGGCCGCGTTGACTATCTCAATCACCGAGTCAAGCGGGCTGCCATTGACCTGGGCATTGATGTCAATCGTGACTGTCGAATTCGCGATCGTCGTAATGCGGTAGAAATCCTCATCCGGATCCAGGATCGTGTTGGGATTGCCGCTCGGGCTGATGGAAGCGGCAAATGTTCCATTTCCCAATGTCGTTGCATTCCCGATCGTGTCGTTGCGTCCCAGTGAAAGCGCGTTGATCGTGATGCTGAGCGTCTGCGTATCCGTGGTCCCGCAGAAATCGGTCACCGTCACATTGAAGGTCCGGGTTTCGACGGTGTCGGGAGTCCCCGCGATCCCGCCGGTCGTTGCATTGATCGGCCCCAGCTGGCTCGGCAACGTGCCGCTGGTTGCGAAGCTGTAAGGCTGCACGCCGCCTGTCGCCTGCACAATCACGCTGTAAGGCGTTCCCACGACACCATTCGGCATCGTGGTCGTCGTGATATTGAGCGCTGGCCCCGGGTTGACCGTGATGCCGAGTCCTGCTTGCGTATCGGAAACGGGCGGCACCGCCGAATCGGTCACTCGCGCGGTGAAGGCTGAAGTCGTCGCAATGCAGACCGCGGATGGCGTGCCGGTGATGACGCCCGTCGCCGCGACCGGATCGGCAATGCCGGCCGGCATCGAGCCTGCGATTCTCGCCCAGGCGTAAGGCGGCTGCCCTCCTCGGGCCTCAAGCGTCTGATTGTACAAGGTGCCGGACGTAGCATCGGGTAATGACGTGGTGGTCAGCTCCAGTGCCACGGCAATCGTCAACACCTGCGTATCGGTCAGCTGCGGTGTCGAGCCGTCGGCGACCCGCACGGTGAAGGTCTGGCTCGTGGCCGCGGCCGTGGCGGACCCGCTGATGGCGCCGGTGGCGGTATTGAGCGAGAGGCCCGCAGGCAGAGTCCCCGCACTGATGCTGAACGTGTAAGGCGTCGTGCCGCCGGTCGCAGCGACCGTCTGGTTGTAAGCCGCTCCGACCGCCGTGCCAGGCAGCGCGTTCGTCGTGATCAGCAGCGGGTTCACGATGTCGATCGTGAGTGCTTGTGAGTCGCTCTGCGGCGGCGTGTCAGAATCTACGACCGTAATCGTGAAACTCGCAGTTCCCGCTGGTGCCGTCGGAATTCCGGTAATGGCGCCCGTGGAGGTGTTCAGTGCGAGGCCCGCTGGCAAGGCGCCTGCGCTGACGCTGAATGTCTTGGCGCCGAAGCCACCTGTAACGGCGAGCGTCTGGTTATAGCCTATACCCACGACGCCGTCCGGCAACGTCGTCGTGGTGATCTTGAAGACCACGGGGACGATCTGCCCGCCGCCACCACCGCCGCAACCGGCGATCGTCGATACGAGGACCGTGGCAAACAACAGCGCCGCTACGTGAAAGATTTTTTTCACGGCCCCTCGAACTGGTCATAGCGCGGATCGGTGCCAATCAAAGTCACGTTATGGCCGGAAGATGTGGCGCCTGCTCCAACCGCAATAGGCGCGGTTGGGGCCGGCGCCGTTCCGGGCATCGGGATCCAGATGAAGCCGCCGATACTCGAGGCGTCCGTGAACGCAGGGTCGATGGATTCTACTTCAATCGTGTAATTGCCCGCCGGCACCGCGAGCTCGTACAGCCCAAGATCCCCGGGCGAGATCGAGCCCGTGCCGCTGCCCGTGTCATTGATCGAATTCCCCCGCGACAGCTTCATCTTGAAGCCCGAGACCACCGAAACCGCGTGGGTGCGATCCTGATTCGCGCCGGTATCGACTCGGCGTGCGATCACGTTCACGAGCGGTGCGTGCGACAGGCCGTCGGAAAAGAACACGGTTCCGGTGATCGTGCCATGCGTATTCGCGAACGTCGTTCCGCCGGTGGCCTGCGGGTAGAGGCGCGAAATCCAGGCGATGTCGTCGTCCGACAGTGTTTGCTGCGACAGATCGACCAGGAAGGGGAACATCGTCGGCAGGCCTGCCAGTTCATCAGGATCGACGCACCCGGCAGCGCAGCTCACATTGATTTGCGAATGGTCGAGGCCGGAGAAATGCCCGAACTCATGGATGAACGCCGTGTCAAACGCGGCGGCAGGCAGCAGGTCAGCAACCGGTGTAGCCGAACCATCCTGAAAGAGCCCGTTCATCACCGCCTCTCCGGAGATGATCTGCGTCGCGTTCGTGGCACAGGGCCCGGCAAATCCAACGATCGAAGTTTCGTCCAGGCCCAGGTCCACGAATATGGAACCATCCGTGTCGTAAATGATCGGGCTCTGATTTCCGGCGCCGCAGTCGCCATCGACGGCATTGAATTCGTCGATCGTGTTCACGTCTCCGCCGGTGTAAGCGCCGACGGGACTGATAAAACCCGCCCTGGTATAGGTGATGCTGGCCGTCGCCACGTTCTGCCAGACGGCGAACATCGCGGCAACCCGCGCCTGCGCCTGAGCCTCGGTCACGGTCGCGCTCAATGGCGCATTGTCCGTGCGATAGGAAATCGCCCCGGGCGGCCAGACATATGGGGTGCCGTCGTCGCGGACGACCAACGGTCCACCCGCGAACGCCGCACTTGCCGGCAGCAACAGCCCTGCCAGCAGCGCGGCCAGTGCCGTTTGTTTCCTGTGCAGGGTTTGCACCCTACTGGCTCCCGTGGACGAGCTCGCGAATCAAGGCTGTCAGATCACGCAACTCAACCGGTCCTTTTTGGTGCTTCTGTATCATGCTCAGGGAACGGGGCGAGAGCGTGATTCCCTTGGCCGCCATCTGCGAGCTGACACCATCAAACAACTTCAGATTACCGTGGCCGTTCAGCGCCAATTCCCTGCCCGTGCTGTCCCGCGAAATCCGGAAGCGCCCCTGTTCGAGGCCCGCCGGGCTGGAGAGTCCGTATCGGCTGGGCTCAATCAGCAGCAGCAGCAGATCCTGGCCTTTCCGGTAGCCACCGGCGTCAGCGCGGTCGCGAATGTCCCAGATGTACTGGCGAAATGTGAATGTCTCTTTCGCCTGGCCCTTCAGCGTCTCCTGCACACGCAATTTCACGACCACGGTGTTGAGGCCGCTCAGTTCGGGATGCTTCTCCACCTGCGCGCTGATGACCGTACCGCGCACGATGGCGGCCGATCGATTCGTCAGTTGGTCGAGGTTGCGCGGGATGGTCAGCGCGCCACGCTGCGCCAACGCGGGACTGGCGCTAGCAAGCAACAGAATCAGCAACAGAAATCGCTTCACTATTCTTGAACCCGTTCATTCGGCACCTGCAGGTACCGCAGCACACTAATTACTCTCGTATACCCATTAGTGCAAGTTCTGCCAACCGTTCGCAGCCGCCGATTTTCTCTCAATGAAGCCTCCCATCGAGGATCGCGCACAGCACGCTTATGTCAATGTTTCCACCCGACACCACACACACAACCTTGCCGTTCCCTGCCCTGCCTGCAATTGCGCATGCAATCGGACACGCTCCCGCGCCCTCCGCGATGATGCGGTTTCGCTCGGCCAACAGCGCGAGCGCCGCAGCCACTTCGCCCAGGCTCGCGACCAGCGCGCCGTCAATCAGCCCTCGTGCACGTTCAAACATCTGCTGAAAGACGGTCTTGCTCCCGATGCCGTCCACAAACGACGGCTGGTACTCGACCGCTTGTGGCGATCCCGCGGTGAGCGATGCGGCGAGCGGCGCGCCCGTTGCAACCTCCGCGGCAAACAGCCGGCAGTCAGGCTTCAGCGCCCTCACCGCCGAAGCGATCCCGCAGGTCAGCCCGCCCCCACCCCAGGGGATCACGATTGCCGCCACATTCGGCAGGTCCTCCAGTATCTCGAGTCCAATCGTCCCGTTGCCCGCCATGACCTGGGGATCATCAAAGGCGTGGATGAAATTCGCGTCTACGCCCGGGTACGCCCGATCCTGAAACGTCTGCCACCAGCGGTCGAAGGGAACCTTGATGACGCGACCGTCTAGTCGCTCTATTGCCTTGACCTTGGTATCGGGCGCGGTGTCCGGTGCAATCACCGTGCAGGGTATGCCGCGTTCCCGCGCGCACCATGCAACACCCTGCGCCATGTTGCCAGCCGACGCCGTCAGCAATCCGCGAGCAAGCTTCGCAGGCTCGATGTGTGCTATCGCGTTGGTCGCACCGCGAATCTTGAATGAGCCGATCGGCTGGAGATTTTCGAGCTTGAGATAGATTTCCGCGGGTGCATCGAAGACGTTCAGCCGCAGGAGCGGCGTGCGCATGGCATAGCCGGCGATGTTCCGGCGAGCTTGTTGGATCTCATCGAGCGTCGGTGACATGGGCGACCGGCATTACGGGTCGAGAGTTGGAAGTTCGATGCTGGTTGCGCTTTCCGGTGTATGCCAGACCCGCTGCGTGGCTTTCACATAAGCCTCGGGCCCGGCAAACATGATGTTCGGCACGAATGACTGCGGGTTTCGGTCATACAGCGGGAACCAGCTCGACTGGATCTGCACCATGATCCGGTGTCCCTGCAGGAAGGTGTGGCTGACATTCGGCAGGCGTATCCGATATGGAAGCACCTTGCCGGGCTTGAGCGAATGCGGTGTCGCGAGATCCTCACGATATCGTCCGCGGAAAATATCCGCCGAAAGCATCTGCTGATAGCCGCCCAGCTTCGGGTGATCCGGGACTTCGTCGGGCCACACATCGATGATCTTGACCACCCAGTCGGAGTCACTGCCGCTGGTCGAGGCAAATAGATTGGCGAACGGTTCGCCAGCAACACGTAATGGCGCACGCAGCGGTTCGGTCGCATAAACGAGCACATCGGTCCGCGACGCGGCGTGTCTCTGGTCGTCCACCAGCCACTCGCCCCAGGTGGAGTCCGGGGAACCGCTGATCAATGTCGGGCGCTCCCGGTATGGTACGGGCTTGGCAGGATCAGAAACGTATTCATCGAAAGCCTGCCCCACCGCTTGTGGCCGATCGAAGGCCAGCCTTCCTCCCGACAGCAGATAGAGTTCACGCGATTTCGCGGCACATCCCTCGACGCATGATCGCGGCCAGTCGTCATAGCGGTGCCACTGGTCGGAACCGGTTTCATAGGCGAGCACGCGCGGCGTATCCGGCTTGGGCCCGCCTTTCAGGTGGTAGTCCAGAAACGGCTGCATCACGTTTCGACGAAACCATCCGGCGGTGTCGCCTTCAAACTGGATTGCGCCGATACCCCGGCCTTCGCGTCGTCCCTGTCCGTGATTCCACGGGCCGAGCACAAGGTGCACGAATTCGCCCCCGGGATCCTTCGGCGCGAGCGCCTTGTACAGGGCCGGCCCGCCATAGATGTCCTCCTGGTCGAAGAGCCCGGCGACGATCATCGTCGGGACGCGCAGTGGTTCTTTCGCGAGCAGCTTGTCGACGGCCTGATTCTGCCAATACGAGTCGTAGCTGGTGTGCTCGGCGAGTGCCCGCCAGAAACCGAGTTGTTCAAGGCCGCGGGAAGACGCCATGGCGCCGGCCGACCCTGCTTTCAGATAGCTGTCGTAGGTGTCGTAGTCGCCCGACCACCATTTCTCCTCGTTCCTGCGCGTCGCTTCCTGGTCGTAGATGTAGTCGAGCGTGCCGTCCTGCCGGAACGCGCCATTGTGGAACCAGTCGTCACCGATCCAGCCGTCAACCATCGGTGCGAAAGGCACAGCGGCTTTCAGCGCCGGATGCGGATGTACCGTCGACATCACCGTGGTGAAACCCTCGTAAGAACCGCCGATGGTCCCGACGCGGCCGTTGGTTTCAGGCACGTTCTTCACCAGCCACTCGATCGTGTCGTAACAGTCCGTCGCATGATCGACGTCGGTCGGATTCAGCGGGCCCTTCAGTGGCCGGTTCATGACGTAGTCGCCATCGGATCCGTATTTTCCCCGCACGTCCTGGTACACGATGATGTAACCGGCTGCGACCGCCGTATCGGCCATCTGCTGCACCGCGGCTGCGAGGTGCGGACTGTCGAAACGCAGCACGCGCTCCGAGGCGTTGTAGGGCGTCCGCGTCAAAAGGATCGGCGCGTCTTTCGCGCCCTTCGGAATGAGTATGAATGTCTTCAACAGGACGCCATCGCGCATCGGAATCATTTCCTGGCGTTTGACGTAGTCGAAATCATCGGTCTTCGGTTTGAAGGCTAATGGCGTTTCGCTCGGCAATGTCGCCGCAGGCTCGTCCGCGAGCGCAAAGGTGCCGCCTAATGACAGTAATGCTGCAACTATTGCGGCCAACTGATTGAGCGCGCGAGATATCCGCATTTGATCGCTCCAAGGACAGGTGCAATGTCAGGATTACACACTTGCGGCACGGAAAGCATCACCTGCTTTCCTGACCCAGCCACGCCGTAGATCAACAACACACCGTGGTAGCATCTCTTGCTTGTTTCTTGACCACGGTAACAAAAAGGGGAACTAGGATGATTCGCAAATTAACCGGCGCATTCGTCGCCGCAGCCCTCTCGGTTGGCCTGGCCGCACCGGCTGCCGCAGATGAATCTCGCTATGAGTACGGCAACGTCTGGTATGTCTCGGATATCGACGTGTTGGACGGGCAGTTCGAGAATTACATGACCTGGCTCGCTGATGAATGGGTGAAGTTCAGGAAATTGAATGCCCAGTACGGTAACGAGGTCGGCTATCACGTTCTCGTCAACACACAGCCGAGGGCAGGAGAGCCGGACCTGTACCTGGTGACGATAAGCAAGGACTTCCAGACGATCGCTGAAGGTCTCGCCACGGAAAAGAAGATCAACGAGGCAACGGCGAAGGACCGCAAGCAGTTTGAAAAGGAAGGCGCCGAGCGCGCCCCAATGCGCAAGACGATGGGCACCATTGAACTACTCGAACTGAAACTGAAATAACAGTTGCGGGGGTCCGGGCGGCGCCCGGGCCCCCGTACGCCCGCGCCGGCGTGCGCGGTTCGCTGAGCCTGCTGCTGAAGTCACTCGGGATGCCGGCCGTCAGCCATCCTTCAGCCGGGGACCTCGTCTCCGAGGCCGATGGCGTCGACAGTACGAAGCCCAGACTGATCTTCAAGGCGAATACCGTCGTGGGCAAGACGTACCTGGAGGAATTTTCGCCCGGCAATGCAGAAGACATCGCCCAGATTCTTTCCAAGACCGACCACTACGGAGAAGCCAGGACGAAGGAACTCGATCGCCTCGTGCCGCGGCAACTGGGGCGACTCAGGTGGGCAGATCGAGCGTCATGCAGATGCTGTTCGGATCCACGCGATATTCGCCGAAAGGCGCACACGGCCTGAAGCCAAAGCGCGCGTACAGTGCGCGCGCCGGGGCGAAGCCTGCCATCGTTCCGGTTTCCAGGCTGACGCGCCGATATGACCGGGTCCTGGCCTCCTTGAGGATGTGGGCAAGGAGCTGAGCGGCCACGCCCTTGCCGCGATGCGCCGCAACGGTGTGCATGGACTTGATCTCGCCGTGATCGGGCGCGAGTTCCCTGAGTGCGCCGCAGCCCACGAGCGCCCCATCCGACCACACGCTCCAGAACGTGATCCCGCGCGCCCGCAACTGGTCAAGGTCGAGCGCATGAATGCTTTCAGGTGGCGAGTGCCTTGCTGCGTGGTCAAGGTGCGTCTGCAGCAGTGCCGCTATTTCCGGACCGCTCAGATCATCCTCGCGTATCCGGACCTCCACGGCCGCGCCGCCACCTTGCAATGACCCAGGCCCTACGGCAGTTCCGCGGTTCCCGCGAATCCAAGTGCCACCAGGTAGCGGCCCGGGGTCGCCGGGTCACTTCGGGCACGCAGAGGATAGCTGGACAACTCCGCAGTCCACGTCAACGTTGCCGTGGCAGCTGAGACGTCCCATCGCTCCACGGTGGATGCATCCCGCGCGATCAACGCTGCTCCGTCTTCCGGCAGCAGCAGCCAGCGGAATGCCTCCGAGCCGTCGATCTTGGGACCCAGCGCGAGAGCACTGCCGAGACGCAGCGTGCCGATTGTCGAACTGGGCAACCACGGCGCTGCCACTCCAAGCCCATCGAGTACCGGCACGACCATGTCGCCGCCTTCGGTGTAGAAGAGCGTCGCTCCTGCCACCCGGAAATCGTAGGCACGTGCCGGCAACGCAAGCCGATCCATCACTTGCACTTCGCCGCCGGCGATTCGCGTCGCCACGACGGTCGCCGTCAGCGACCAGCCATCGTCCCATTGCTCTTCGATGACGAATACGTCCGAGTCCCGGGCCGCGACGAGGTAGCCCGGAACATTGGCAGGCGCGGTGGCCTCGCCCGTATCCAGGTTGATGCGCACATATTCCTCGCGCACGAGCGGACGGCTGATGTCATCGACACCCGCTTCATGGGCATAAGTGAAAGCGAGCGAGGGACCGTCGGCGGTGAATCCCGTGACGGCACCGCCCCGGATGTCGACGCCTGTTCCCAGTTCAGCCGCGGGGATGTCGACCACGATCAGCCCGTCAAAACCATCCCCAGTACCGAAGGCACGGGGTGTTCCGCCGGGGCGGCCGCGCGTGATGAGTTTTCCGGACGTCGTGAGAACCGCGTCCGAACCGCCATAGACGGGGCCAAAACTCGCGATCCCGACCGACGCAAGGTCGCGAACGCCCGTTGGCCCGAGCGCGTCGCCTGCCACGAACTGTCCCCAGCCGAGGTCCAGGCGCTCCGAAACCACCGGCGTCGGGTCATCAAATGAAACGACGTACGCAGCTCGACCCGCGTCGTCCCAGCCGAGCACTGCCGCGGAGTTCCCGTAGGTATAGAGCGCTTCGGCCCAGAGCGCCACTTCAGCTCCCTCGATGCGCGCAAGGTTGCCTGTCTGGACCAGCTTGACCAGCCGGCCATCGGCGAGCCGGCCAATATCCACGACGTTCTCAGCCACGGTCACACGTCCCAGCACGCCGAGAGTCGCCGCATCGCTGACGACGACTTCCTCGCCGCCGGCCGCCACGATGTTTGCGCCGTGAGGGAATCCCCGCAGTGCTCCTCCGGCAACCGGCACGCTGCCGCGCACAGTCAGCGTGTCTCCCTCGCGCGCAATCACGGTAAGGCCATCCCACGACGGCACCAGAATAAGGCCGGGGAACACGCCGAAAGCCTTGCGCTCCCACAAGGCACCCGTGCTGGCGTCGCCCAGATCTTCTCGGTCGAGAAGCAGCGGCGCCGCCGGATTCGCTACATCAAACAGCGACACGACGGCGGTCCAGGTGTTGTTGTCCACGCCAAGGCTGACGAGCCGGTCCCCGTCCACGACGATCTGAGTGGAGAAGCCCGGGACCTCGAGTTCGCCGGCGACAGTGGGATGGACCGGATCGGAAAGGTCGATCACCCAGAGCGGATCAACCTGCAGGAAAGTCACGATATAAGCGCGATCTTCGCTGAAACGCGTCGCAAAGAGCTGCTCGCCGCGCGCAAGTTCGAGTGTCGCAAGCAGCACGGGGGCATCGGGGTTCGTGACGTCGATCGTCATCAGTCGCGAGAGACCGCCGTCCAACCAATCGTGCGTGACGACACGCAGAACTCCGCCGCCAAAATTCAGCTTCTGGTCGTCCGCGATGTAACCAGGCAGATCGATCGCGCCCCGACGGGCCAGGGCACCGCCCGGATCGCCAATGTCAACGAGCGTCACGCGCGTGCCCGCGGTCGGATCCGGATCGGTCACCGGGCCAGCAATAAAGGCGTAGCTATCAGTGGCCTGCGCAAACTGCGCGCCGCCATCGAGCGTGAGGCTATCTGCCGCTTCAAAAGGCGTCGGCGCGATCAGGAATGAATGGATGCTGGTATCAGTCACTGCGTACAGCACGTCGCCGACAATACGGCTCGTGCGAAAATTACCCGCAATCGTCTCCGCGCGGCCAACGGCCGGCGCGGCCGGGTCCGCGACGTTGATCTCTATCAACTGCGTATCAGCATGCAGGCCCGTAATGAGCACAAACGCCCGCGTGCCGCGCAGATACATCTCGAGCGGGAAACCAGGCACCGGCAGGCGCCCGACCAGCTCGAACTTCGCCAGATCGACGACGGCGAGGCCCCGGTAGGAATTCAGCAAGTACAGCAAGTTGCCAGAAACCCGGTAAAGGTCGGCCTCTTCGATTTCGCGCGCGATTTGCTGCCGCCCGTCTTGCGCCGCGGCGCCGAAATCCGTCGCATCGGCCGGTGGTGTTGGAGCGCCGGCTGTCGGATCCACGGTGTTCGCTATGCCGCGCGTGTCCGCCGTCAGGAATTCCTCCGCGACAGGCATTGGCGGGGAAGTACTGCCATCACCGCCGCAGCCGGTGACTGCAAGAGCCAGAAACCCAAACGTCAGGGTTATAATCACGGCACTTACAACGTTTCGCTGATTCATGACCATCTCCACCACATGTGCTGCATGGGATGAGTGTAGCGCGTTGACCGCCAGAGTCTGTGCTGATCCCGCAGTGATTTTGTAAATTTGTGTAACTTCCCGCGGCCTTACACATTTTCACAGATTTAGTACAAGTCTGCGCAGTCACGACGGGTGTGCGGCCGCCACACTAGACGCGTAATATCATGTGGAATGCTCATGAAAGCACTCGTGCGGATACTGTTGTTTCTTTCGGCTGCAAGCGCCGCTTACCAGCTTCATGCCGAACCCGCCGTCACGCCGGCTAACTCATCCGTTACCGACGAGGCAGTCTCGCCGTGGCGCATTGGCGCGGCATTGGGTTACGGTGAACGCAGCAATCCGCTTATCCTGTCGGAGCCTATTCATGTCGCGGTCGATGTCGATATCGCGTGGTTCGGCAAACGCTGGTTCTTCGACAACGGCGATCTGGGTTTCACACTGAGGGACGATTCTAAAGGCACGTTCAACCTCATCGCCCGCGTGAACAGCGACCGCGTCTTCTTTAACAGGACCAACACGCAATTTGTCTCTCTTGGTGCAGACGGCAGCCAGCTCCCGGAGCCCGTGCTGCTTCGGGTGCCCGATCGCAATTACGCGGTCGAGCTCGGATTCGAGTGGCTCGCGGACGGTCGCTGGGGGCGCCTCACGGTCGCGGGATTTCGCGACGTCAGCAGGACGCACGACGGTTTCAGCGTCGATGCAGAATTCGCCTATCCCTGGTACGGCGCGCGCTGGACGGTTGAGCCGACGATAATGCTGCGCTACAAGAGCGCCGCGCTCAATGACTATTACTGGGGCGTTCGGGCCACAGAAGCCAGCAGCGCGCTGCCTGCTTACGTGCTCAGTTCAGGCCTCAACTGGCAGCTGGGCGCGCGCGCCAGTTACTACCTCTCCAGTCATTTGCGTTTGGCAGCCAGTGTCAATTACGAGCGGTTGAATGATGCTGCGGCGGGGAGCCCCCTGGTCCGCGATCCCGAAGTCGTAGCTTTCTTCGCCGGCCTTGCGTATCAGTTCTAACTGCATGTGTACCCCGGGTTATCTGCTCGTGACCGCGTTGTTGCTCGCGGCCGGCTCTGTCAGTCCTGCCGCCGGAGCCGACGGGCCGTGGCTGCGCGTCAAACCTTTGATTTGCATTGCCGCCAGGAACTCCGAGACCTGTGCGACCGTCTTTCAGATCGACTGGCGCAGCCCGCAGCCTGCCGATTATTGCCTTGCGCGCGACAACAGCCCGCTCCCGGTTCGCTGCTGGGCGCAGGCTACCGCCGGCGAACACCGCGACAGTGTTGTCGTGACCCAGGATTTCTACTACTGGATCACCGGATCCGACAGCACACAAAAGCTCAGCGCGGTCAAAGTTGAATTCCTCCGCCTGCAAAGTGAAGATCGCAGGCGCGAGCGACGCAGCCGCCACGTCTGGGACGTACTGTGAGTGAACCGCTGATCGACATTCTGCTGGTTGAAGATGACCGCCGGCTGGCGGAGTTGACAGCTACTTACCTTGAACAGAACGGCCTGCGGGTCGCCATCGAGGCGCGCGGCGACAGTGCACTCGAGCGGTTCGCGAAGGTGCGTCCCAGCATGGTGCTGCTCGATCTGATGTTGCCAGGCATGGACGGTCTCGCTGTCTGCCGCGAGTTGCGCAAACTCGGCAATGTCCCCATCCTGATCTTTACCGCGCGCGACACAGATCTGAACCAGGTCATCGGTCTGGAAGCCGGCGCCGACGATTACGTAATCAAGCCAGTCGACCCGATTGTGCTGTTGGCTCGCATTCGTGCGCTGCTGCGCCGGGCCGCGTCCGGCGGCGTCGCGGACGGCAGACCCAAGGACATCCAGCTGGGCGGTCTGCGCATCAGCGAGAGTTCGCGCGAGGTCTGGCTGCATGACAAGCTCATTGACCTGACCACGCAGGAATTCGAGCTGCTGACTCTGCTGGCAAAGCGGGCCGGACAACTCGTCGATCGCGCCGACGTATTCCGGTTGATGCGCGGAATCGATTACAACGGCGTCGATCGTTCGATCGATGTCCGCATTTCGAAATTGCGCCGCAAGCTCGGCGACGACGCCGACGCGCCGGCTCGTATCAAGACTGTCTGGGGCAAGGGTTACCTGCTGGTGCCGGGCGCCTGGGATAATCAAACGTGATTGTCTGGCCCTTCGGCCGCGACCGCCGGTTCATGCTTCGGTCCTATCTGGTGCTCGCGGGCGGCCTGATGCTTGCCGCGGTGACACTGGACTTCGCTTTTGAACAGCTTCAGAACCGTCACCCCCGTGCCGTCGACGCCTGGGTCGGAGCGACATTCAGGGCGGTTGAATCGGCTCTGCTGAATTCCACGCCCGCAGAACGCCCCATGGTCGCGCAACGGCTAACGCAACAGCTCGGCATCGGCGTGCAGATACTGGAGTTGAGCGATATCAACGTAGCGCCCGGCGACCCCATCGCCCCTGATGACAGCCCGCAGGCGCTGATCGACAACGCTGACAACAGTTTCTATCTCAAGCGCTCCGAGGCACTGCACGCTGCGATACGCCTGGGCCCCGTCGCCGAACAAACGCGCGGTGACCCGTCGCTTTTCTTGCCCGTAGTTTTCTATCTGTCCATCCTGCTGGTCGTCGGTCTATGGTTGCGCCCGCTGCTGTCGGACATGCGAGTATTGACGTCCGCGTCGCAGAAGTTCGCGTCAGATTATCGGGAGCCACTGACGACTGCGCACCAGACCACCCAGCTGACGAGCCTGGCGCGAAATCTGGACGACATGTCGGCGCGACTAAGCAACCTTATTCAGAGCCAGAAAGAGCTGACAACCGCGCTGTCCCATGAAATGCGCACGCCTCTTGCCCGGATTCAGTTCGCATTGGCCGTAATCGGTAATCAGGCGAGTGACGGCGTGCAAAAGCAGCTGGCAGGCATCAGCAATGATGTGCAGCAGATCGACGGGTTGATCGCAAGCATGCTCGACTATGCGCGGCTCGATCACCCTGACCTGCGCCTGGAGTGGCAGGAGACTGAGCTCGAGCCATGGTTGCGACATGCCATGTCCGCTGTTGATGCAGCCACGCGCGAAATACAACTGTCGGGTCTTGACCAACTGAGCAGCGCCTGGATGGAACCGCGCCTGATGGAACTGGCGCTCAGCAACCTTCTGGTCAATGCCTGTCGCCACGCGCGGCGGCGTATCGCAGTCGCGGTCACCGCTCAACGCGATTACTACCGCATCACCGTAGAAGACGACGGTGAAGGCATTCCTGTCGATCAACGGAAGAATGTGTTCAAGGCCTATACGCGGCTGGATACCAGCCGCAATCGTGATTCCGGTGGCTACGGACTCGGGCTGGCGATTGTTGCGCGGGTTGCCGCTCTACACGGCGGTAGCGCAACGGCCGCCGCCAGCGAGCCACTCGGTGGCGCCAAGTTCACGCTCGAATGGCCCCGGCGCCCCGTCCAGGGTGGCAATCAGTGACCGCACGGCGCGGTCTCGGCCTGCCCGATGGAAAGAAACCCCGGCGCGGGGCCGGGGTTTCATGCAGCCGAATTCGATCACCTGGCTGCAATCAACTCGTCGACTTTGGCCAGCGCTTCATCGGTCGCCAGCTTGGCGCAAACCCAATTTTCTGGTTGGGCAGTGGGTTCTTCCAAGCCGATTTCACGGCAGCCATGTTGAGCAGCCTCGCGGATTCGACTCTTGAGCGTGGCCATTCCCTCGGCGGTGGTCAGATCAAGGTCTGCGTATGAAACGACATGATCGACCGAGAGGACCCACGCCGGCAGTCCGCTGGACGTCCGACCCACCTCCATTTTGTCGATTCGGGAGGCCTGGACCTCGATTCCCTCGATCTGCTGTGCCAAGGCGCCGCCGCTGAATAGAGCAGTTGCCATCAATGCGATTGCCTGCGATTGAAGAGTCATTCTCATAGCAGCCCTCCTTGTCCAGCAACGGATGCGACAAACCGCGTTCACCACATCCATCGACTTAAGCTATCTCTTTATGACGCCGATGCTGCAGTAGCGCAATACGTGAAAACCGAAAGCTGACGTTCTCGGCGCGAATCGGGGCCGCCAACGGGACGCCCGTCGTCCGTCCGATGCCGGACTACCAGCGGCCGTTTCCGGGCCGCATGTCGTCCCGGCTGAGGCGAATGGGAAAGCGCTCGCGAATGCGCGCATCCGTCGCTGCGTCGATGCACTCGGGGTAGTAGTCGGCGAGAAGCGCGTGCACCCTTGCGTGCGCCGCTTCGTAGATGTTCTTGTGCCCTGCCTCCACCCATGCGCCGGGCGAGGATCGATCGGCGAGCGTCGGGTAAAGGAACTCGCTTTCCATCAGCTTCAATGTCTGCGGGTGACCGAGATAGTGCCCGATACCGTGCACAGTTTCCTCGATCACGCCGTACGACAGGGTTTCATCGTTGACTTCGATGCCGCGCAGGATGCGCTGAATATTGCCGATCATGTCGTTGTCGATGACCATTCCCTCGAATGACTGCCCGATCAGGCTGCCGACCATTCCGGGATATGCCGATACCAGGTTGCCTCCCGCGAGCGCGGCCGCGACTGTCGTCAATGCTTTTTCGTAGCCAGCCTGGGCATCCATTGTCTTGGCATCGGTCATGCCGGCGCCAACGCTGGTGACCAGCCCGAAGTGATTGCACAGCTGTACGGTGGCGGCCGTGATCAGGGCCTCTTCGCCGCTGCCCCCGCTGAAGGCGCCGGTGCGCAAGTCGGATATGAACGGCCACATTCCAAAACTGAGCGGGCTACCCGGACGCACCATGTTGACTACCGCCAGGCACGCCAGAGTTTCGGCGAAGCACTGCACCAGGGACCCTGCCAGGGCAGCCGGCGCCGTCGCGCCCGCCTGGGGTGCGACCGCAACGTCGTATACGAGACCCAGTTCGGCCATCCTGATCATGACCTGCGAATTGTCCACGCCAAATCGCAGCGGCGAGACCACGGGGCAGCCGCCGAGCGTAACGAACGGCCGCTTCATGAAGCCGCCCTCTTCGCCGACATAAGTGTCAAACAATGCGATCAGCGGATCGACGTGAGTCACCTCCGCAACGCCGAGGCCGATACTCTTCCTTGTCCCGGACAGCGCGGCATAGGCCGCATTGATGTCATGAACCAGTACTTCCTTGCTCAACTCCGCTGCGATGAACGGCTGTCCATAATTGTGGATATTCTCGAGCTGATCGGCGAGCCGCGCCGCATCGTAGAGGTCCACCAGGCGCGATGGTCTGAATGTCTGCGTTGCATAGTCGAGTACTGACACTGCCTCGCCCGAAGTGCAGAACAGTACGTCGGTACCCTTGACAAGATGATCGTTAGCGGGATCCGGCGCGTACAGCGGGTACTCCTTGGCCGATACGGCGATCATGTCCTCGACCAGCGCGCGGGGAAAACGCAGGCGCCCGTCATCGCCAAGCGTGCAGCCTTTGGGCAGCGTGTAGCGCAGAATTTCCGGGATCGGCTCGCCCATGCCGATGTTCTCAAGCACGTCCAGCGCCGTCATGTAAATGCGGTTGATATCCGCTTCGCTCAGGGGCTTGTAAGCACCGCCCGGCTGTCCCGGATGGACAGCGCCGTGTGCGCCATGCCCGAGACGTGCGGCACGGCGGGTTTCCCTGCCGCCCAGACGCCGCGCCTGAGTCGTGCCTGCGCGTGTATTCATTTGTCTTTCCTGCGTGTGGGTGACTTCCTGCGCTGCTGACCCGAATACCAGACCGATCGCTCCGAGGCACCGAATATCCGCCTGTCCTCGTCCTCACTGCGGCGATCGGCATACTTCTTGAAGCGGCACTGGCATTGTCGCGGCATCGTGCAATCCGGCAACGGCAGGCTGGGCATTTCGGTGGCCAGCTTCTTGGCGCCTTTCAGGACCTTCACCGCCGGGCAGCAACTGCTTCCCGTGATGACAGCCACGGCCGGGTAACTCTTCATATCGTTCCTTCAAGTGCTGGCCAACGCTGCAGAGTATACATTCGTGCTCCAGATTGAATGGGTATGGCCGACTGCTAGCATGTACTCGTTGAGGACTCCGGAGGAGAGGCTCGTGATGGAGATCCGTATCGCAAAGATCGTCATGGTTGGGTCGCTCGGGATATTCGCTTTGCTGGTGACTTTGAACAACCTGACCGATTACAACACGAACTACCAGTTTGTGAGCCATGTACTCAGCATGGATACCTCGTTTCCCGGGAACAGGCTGTTCTACCGTCGGGTGATGTCACCCGACTCATGGCGGGCCGCATATGCGCTCATCATCCTGGGTGAAGGCCTGACGGGGCTATTGCTGGCGATGGCGACTGTCGCGCTGCTGCGGCATGTCCGCGCAGATGCCACCGACTTCAATCGCGCCAAGCGGCTTGTCTATGTCGGGGCAGCGCTCGGGTTTCTGGTGTGGTTCTTCGGGTTCATGGTCGTCGGCGGCGAGTGGTTTCAGATGTGGCAGTCGCAGACCTGGAACGGCCAGCAGGCTGCTTTTCGCGTCTACATCACGATTCTTGTCGTGCTGATCTTAGTAAACCAGTACGACGCCGATCTCCCGCCGAGACCCGGTAGTTGAGACCCGGCTGAATCGGATCGATGGATCGAAAGCGCCAAAGTGGCGCGCAAGCGGCCAACTATCAGCGTCACTCGTCATCCGCGCCGGCGCAACTCGCGCTGAGCCATTTCCCGGAGAACTGCAGCGATACTTTCCCGGATTCGACGCCGCCCGTATAAAAACCCTTGATGCGGTCTCGGCCGATCGCTTCGACCTTGAACGTCCCATGCCGCGCATCCTCACCCGTGCAGACCGTCGTTCCCTCCTGGACAGTGCTGGTCCGAATGCCGGGCGTGTATTTGCAATTACGGTCCTCCTTGTCGTCCTCAGAGCGGAATGCGCCCTCTTTCAGATCCTCCTCTGTGACGCAGGTCTTCCCGGTTGTCGTCTTGGGCCCTTCTGCATCCTGTTTTTGCTGAGCTGCCGAAAATCTGGCCCGCTGCTCGGGCGTCATCTTGTCGAGCACCGCCTTCGGCATGAGGGTACCTTGCACCTCCGTCGTATAGGTCATCTCCCAGAGGCCGGTCTTGACGTCGAGCCCGTCTGCCGCAGCGCTGCCAATGGCGGCAAATGCCAGCACCGCAGACATCATCCGTCGCAGTTGCATTGGGAATCCCCTCATCCATCGCGGTGATGAAGTTCGGATTCTGCACCCGCGATGGATACAATGAAAGGCGCGCGGACCTACCGTTCGCCGCGAGCCCAGGCGGCCGCTCGAACTGAGCGGAAAGATACCCCGATGCGCGATAGCTTCGCTGGCCTGACCAGGTGCTCTAGAATGCACCCTGGGGATGGCGGTCTGCTGGCCACGCTGGCGGCTTTGCAGGTCCGGTTCTTGATAACCAGAAGGGGGACGCAACCATGGATCTCAGCAAGCTGATCGAGCGGGCCAAGAACATCCTGCTCACACCCAAGACCGAGTGGCCCGTCATCGCAGGCGAAACCACGACGACCGGCGATTTGTACAAGAATTACGTGCTCATCCTTGCCGCGATTCCCGCCGTGGCTGGCTTTATCGGCATGAGTATGCTGGCTTTCGGCCTCTTCCGCATCGGCATGAGCATCGCACTCACGGCATCGCTCGTCGGCTACGTGCTGTCGCTCGTCCTTGTCTACGTCTACGGGCTCGTGATCAATGCGCTGGCTCCAACCTTCGGCGGCCAGAAGGACTCGATGCAGGCGCTGAAGACTTCGGTCTACGCATCGACGGCCGTCTACGTGGCCGGAATCGGCGCGATTATTCCGGTCCTCGGCTGGCTGCTTTCGTTGGCCGGCGCGGTGTACACGATCTACCTGCTGTACCTCGGCCTGCCGACCACGATGAAATGCCCGCAGGACAAGGCCGTCGGTTATACAGCCGTGTCGGTGATCGTCGGCATCGTGCTTGGGTGGATTGTCAGCCTGGTAGTCGGCGGGATTACAACCGGCGGAATATTGGGCGGCATGAAATACGGCGCCGCTTCGGTCATCACCACGCCCAGCGGCGATGAGGTCAAGATCGACCCCAACAGCTCGCTCGGAAAGCTCGAACAGTGGAGCAAGCAGGTCGAGGCCGCGGGCAAGAAAGTCGAGGCCGCCCAGCGATCCGGCAACGCCGACGCGGCGGGCCAGGCGGTTGGTGGGGTGCTCAGCGCGGTACTCGGCGGCGGTGGTCAACCGGTTGAGTCCCTACCCGCAGACCAGATCAAGCCGTTCCTGCCGGAGACTCTCGCGAGTCTGCCGCGCAAGTCCATGTCAGTCGAGCGCAACCAGGCGATGGGCCTGCAGATCAGCACCGGCAAGGCGCAATACGGCGCTGCTGGCGGCGGGCCGGACTTGTCGCTGGAGATCACTGACACGGGCGGCGCGCACGGCGTAATGCTGCTCGCGGGCTGGGCCGGGATCGAGTCGGAGCAACAGACCGAAACCGGTTACGAGAAAACGTACAAGCAGAACGGGCGGATCATTCACGAGGAGTGGGACAACTCGAACAGCCGCGGCAAATACAGCATCGTGCTCGGCGAACGCTTCGTAGCAACGTTGTCCGGCGGCGCGCCGAGTCTTGACGCGCTCAAGTCGGCGCTCGGTGAAGTGAACCTTGACGGTCTCGAGGCGTTGAAGAGCGAGGGCGTCAAACCGAATTGATCGATATTGCTTGCCGCGGTTCGTAAAGGAGTTCTGCTCTGTTGAGTCGAATTGCGCTCAGAGGCTCTCCGCCTCCGACTTGGCGATCACCCCTTTGAGCAATTCCTCGATGTCCTCAAGAATCACGGTCGATGATTTCCTGCGCGACATGATTCCAAGGCGACCGCTCTCGACAGTGGCGACAACCAGTCGCCTGCCGTCATCAGTACGCAGTCCTCGCTTGAGTTCGACTGACACGTTGTAAACGCAGTGTGTGTTGACCAGAACGAAGAACACGTTCGTGTTCACATATATATAGTCGGCCGCAGGGGAAGGATCGATGGTCCATTTGGCGGCAGCAAGTGCAGCGGCGACGCGGTCGTGTACGCGGGCTTCCGTCAGCCCGCATCCTTCCGCGTCATCGGGCAGGCGTTGAATGACAATCCTTACGTTCCTTGAAATCGGCGCGGAGAAAGCGGGCGCCGCGGCGGCCATGAGCGCGACCAAGAGCAGCAGGCATGGCGCCGGGCGAGCGGTTATCGCTGCGCGACGTCCATGCGCTGTCTTGTTGGTGGTTTGCGGCATCTGATCGTCTGCCCACTCCGGCACGCGGAGTCTGCGCGCCGATCGCCCGGAATGGGTTGATCTAGGTCAATCCAGATCCCTAAGCGAAATCGCAATCCGCGAATGCACGCCCCATGACGCTCAAGAAAGGCGCAAGTGCTCCACATGCCACGCAACAATGCGCGTAACAATGTCTTAGAGTTACGACGCGAGCTGGATGCAGTGACAGAAACTCCGCCGCAAGACTAGGGTTCTGACTCACTTCTGTACCGCGGGGCAATTCGGGACGGCCTACGAAGGCGGCGGCGATTCCTTCTCTGGTGCTGCCTCAACTGGTGGCGTTGATTCCTGCTTTGGTGCCGCCTCAACTGGCGATGTTGACTCCCCTGATGCAGCTTTGACTGGCGGTGTTACTGCCTTACGCTCCTCCTCCGAAAGCGCCTCTGGCATGTATTTCCGGAAAAGCTCAATCCGCGCATTCTTGTATTCCTCATCCGAAACCTGCTTGCTTTCTCGCATCCCGTCGAGAGTCTTTAGTTTGGTGACGAACTGGGTTGCATCATCTGAGGCTGTCTGCCCATCCGACGCACCCGCATGTTCCAATTCAATGGAAATGGTCTTCGGCGTCAAATTGTATTGCGCACCAGTGGATGCGTCGACTCCCCAACCAATCAATCCGCCAGCAATAACGTTCCCCCAGACTGCTCCACCGACGTCTTTGACTACGGCGACTGATTTGGTTTGATATCCGGCCTTCTGTATCGTCACTAAGTGATCGTTCTTTCGCTTCAGTTGCGCCTTTAACGGCGTTTGCCCAATGAGCGAGCCATCAACGAGCACATCTGCGCCGGAAGGAATGGAAGTCATCGGGATATCCTGAGTCGTGCCTTTCAGGATCGAGGCGCAGCCATTCGCACACATCAGAAGCAGACAAACAAGTACATACTTTGTCACCGACATGAGAATGTTTGTTTTCATTGTGAGGCTCTCAGATTATGGTGTTGTGAATCGAAGCCGCAGCACCCGCGGCCAGCAGTTAGATGCTGTGTCGCTATCTCAATGTCTAGTCTTCAACGCCTAATTACGGGAATGGACAAGTTCAGGGTTTATCAAGCACGTCTTAATAGGAACAGATCCCTGCCACCAGAACTTCGCATTTGTGGTGACAAAAAAGAAGCCGGGCGTGAGGCCCGGCTTCTGCTGTGCTGTGACAGGCAACTCGGAGTGTTACTTGAGCTCAAGCACCTGCATGGTCGCCGAGCCGAGTACCGTCCGGATCTTGGAGCGCTCGTACTGCGCCTGATTGGACGCAGCCACGGAGCCTTCAATCTCCCTGGCGATCGCGTCCCCCTTCTCCAGCGCCCCATCCAGGGCCGCCCAGTTCTTGTAGGTTATCCGCAAGAGCAGGTCCGGATCATCGGGCTCGCGCGGCTCGATTCCGATCACCTCATAGCCGAGGATGTAGCCGGCCTTCTTGGCAGCTTCCTGCTCCTGCTTCCAGGTCGTGTCGAGCCACTTCATATACTCGTCGAACTTGCCGTCCACGGTTCGGATCCGGGACACGTTGACGACCGCCCCTGGCGTATAGACGTGATCATCCGCAAGTGCCGTAAAGCTCGTGCAAGCAACAGTGACGAATGCCGCATAGGCGGCTAGGCGATACTTACCCAACATGTGCATCCTCCCTCATGAAAGAAATTTCGAAGCGGCAGAATGCACTGACCTCGACGGGATGTCGAGAATTATTGTGATCTGAGTGTGCCCACATGCGGTCGCAGCGGCTTCATTGCGGTTTCGTTACGAGCCTGAGGCAGGTGCGACGACGGAACAGCACGGTCAGCCCGGCACCTACGACAGCGAAGGCCGCCAGTGTCAGGAAGAAATAGCGGTAGCCGAGGCCGCCTGCCGCGTACCGGTCGAGAAGATGTCCGGCCAATGCGGGAACAAAGATATCGGGCGTGTATGCCACCAGGGAAATCAGGCCGGTTGCCGTGCCGGTCAACGCCACGGGAATGTCACCTTCTTCCAGGAGCGCGTAATAGATTCCGCGCAAAGCGTAGATGACGCAGCCAATTACCATCGTATTGACGAGCAGTAGCAGGAACAGATGCGGACCGCCGGGCACGATCACGAACAGCAACAGGCAAGACGCCAGCGCAATTAGCAGCCAGAGTGTGGTACGTGAAGTAGTCCAGCGGTCGGCGACAAGACCCGCAGCCAGCGAAGCAAACATGCCGACCCACATCATCATCGTATACAGCATGCCGCCGAAGACCACGCTTTGACCATAGACGTCGGTTGCATAGGGCGTGAAATACGTGATGCCGACCGAGGTTACGTACGCACACAAGATGATGAGCATGGCGAGCCAGACTGCCGGAAGCCGAATGACCCGACCGATTGCTTCGAACAACGGAATCCTGCTTTTTTCATCGGCAGTCGCTGCACCCGTAGCCGCGGTCTCTGGAAGAAGGATCCAGCTGAGCATGCCGATCGCCAGCAGCACCACCGAGAACAAGATGATGGTCCAGCGTAATCCGTGACTGTCGCTGCCCAGCCGGTCGAAAACGTAGAGGCCAGCCGCAACGACGATCACGCCCGTAAAGTTTCTGCCGCCCTCGAGAATTCCGAAGTACCTCCCCTGCTGATCAGCGGGCGCCAGCAGCCGCACCATCTTGATCAGGGCAGACCAATATGTGAGCGTCAGGAACACACCCATCAGCAACTGGATGGCCAATAGCACCGTAAACGACGGCATTGTCGCCAGCCAGAATCCCAGCAATCCGTTGACGATCATGGAAAAGGTGATGAGCTTGCGCGGTGAAATGCGGTCCGCCAGCCAGCCTCCGGGCCAATAGAAGATCATCGAAGTGAATCCCATCGCGCTTCCCATCAAGCCAATCTGCGTATTGCTCAGATGCATGGCGTCTTTCATGGGAATGTAGAAATACGAACTGAGATACGGAAGGATGTAAATGCCGCCACCGCCCATGAACAGGACGATGAGGGTCGTGGAGGACCGTAGGACCCGGAGCTTGTCCTGCAATCCTTCCTTCATGAGGGATCAATGGGCGCGGCGCCCGCGTCTCGCGAGGGACGGTTCCAGAGCCCCACTACAGTCACCGACCCGTCTTCCGAGAGTGTTCAGCGTCTGAACGGTTTTCCCGTACCGAGGTGGTACGGCATTTTGAACCGGCTCCCTGCAATGCGCGACGCCGATGGCGTCGTCGTGCAGAGACCCGCATCGGGCGGTTCGTCCGGCACGGTGCCGCGGAATCTCGGCTGGCGCCGCGGCTGAATCTCCTGTTCGAGGTCATAGGCCATCGCCAGCAACTGCGGCTCCTGCAGGAATCCCGCGTACATCCACAGACCAGCGGGCTTGCCTTTTGGTGTAAGGCCGACCGGCACGGAAATGTTGGGGTAGCCAGCCACAGCCGCCGGTGCCGACGCATAACTGTAACTTGGCGCGACGATGGCATCGACGCCGTCGTCCCGCATTACGCGGTCGATGCCTTCATCCCGCGTCAGGCGCAGGCAGAGTGCTCGGGCATCCAGATAGACAGGATCGCTGAGATCGCCGCTGGTGGATTCGGCCAGCTCGAAGATCTCCTGGCCGAAGTACCTCATTTCCTCGGCGCAGTGCGCGAGATTGAAATCGATCAGGTCCGCGAGCGTCCGCATCGAAGTCTTTCTCAGACCGGAAAGGTATTCGGCGACCTGCACCTTGAACTCGAAGAGCAGTACCGTGAATTCCGCGTCGAAAAACTCGAAGGCATCGCCCGTGTCAACTTCGACGATGGTGGCACCGAGGCTGGCCATCGCGTCGATGCCCTGCTGCGCCACAGCCACCAGATCAGGCTCGCCGCCATAGTCGAGCGTGAAGTAACGCTGATCAACGCCAATGCGCTTGCCCGCGAGCGAACCACGCTGGAGGAATTGCCTGTAGTGAGTCGGTAGCGTGTTGCCGGCTATCGGTGGGACCGGCGACTGCATCGCCCCGAGGAGAATCGCCGCGTCCGTGACCGTCCGGCACATCGGCCCGGCGGTGTCCTGGCTGTGCGCGATCGGGATGATGCCGTCACCTGAAAGCAGGCCGACCGTCGGCTTGAGCCCGACGACAAGGTTGTTGCCCGCCGGGCAGACAATTGAACCGTCGGTTTCACTGCCTACCGCCCCGGCACAGAAGTTCAGCGCCGGCGCCACTGCGGAGCCCGAACTCGACCCGCAGGGGTCAAAGTCCAGGCGATACGGGTCGCGGGTGAAGCCACCCCGGGCGCTCCAGCCGTTGAACGGCGCGAAGCCACGGAAGTTCGCCCATTCGGACAAGTTGGCCTTGCCAATGATGACCGCCCCCGCTTTGCGCAATCGGCTGGCGACCGTCGCGTCGTCCGGCACCTTGCTGCGTTCGAGCGCCAGCGACCCGGCTGTCGTTTCCATCGTGCCTTTGACCGCGATGTTGTCCTTGATCAGCACCGGAATGCCGTGCAGCGGGCCCCGCACCTTCCCGGCGCGCCGCTCCTCGTCGCGGCGCGCGGCGATTGCGACCGCGTTCGGGTTCGTCTCGATCACGGCACCGACGCGTGGGTTCAATCGGTGAATTC
>Ga0209797_10000035_pt1 | contig 58233 bp, 55 predicted proteins | sample DOMMetBare3Fresh_2_FD_187472 | JGI IMG/M metagenome (GOLD analysis project Ga0209797, IMG submission 187472) | Wetland sediment microbial communities from St. Louis River estuary, USA, under dissolved organic matter induced mercury methylation -... | ecosystem: Environmental > Aquatic >... | reverse complement strand
TCCACGTCCTAATTCACGAGTCGAATCAAAGACGTGGATGGCCGGGACAAGCCCGGCCATGACGTGGAGAGTGCGTTTCGTCATTACGCACGTTGGTATTAGCGCTTCTCTGACACATGGAGGATATTGACGGGTACTTTCAAGTTGGCCGCAATGGCGATCGTGTGCATTGCGGCAGCTATTTCATCGCCGACCTTCGCGCAAGACAAAAAGGGAGGCGGCGGTATCGGACCGGACGGGTGCCGCGTGGGTGACCGTGCGTGCTGTGAGGTCGCGGTCACGCGGATCAATCAGCGAACGCCGGGCGCGTATACAGGCAAAGCCCGACGTGCGGCCCGTCAGCGATGTATGCAAGGTCAGAAGATTGGTGCCGGCTGAACCTTTCATCGGTCCCGGAGCGCTTGCTCCGGGACCGGATTTTGTTCGCGATTTTTTCTATGACCAGCTCTGCAATGCAAGTGCCTTCTGTTCGGCAAAAGTTGGAGTCCTTCGGCTTCGGCACCCGCAAACGCGGCAGCAAGTGCAAGGGCCAGTAGACCGGCAATCATGGAGTCGCCCCTCTCAAAATGCGGTACTCGGTAGTGCACGTGGCAATCGTGTCAGGTCAAAAGCGGGAACGCCACTGCACCGGCCGGCGAGGCCCAGTTCTTTACCAGCTCGGCGACGATCGCGTTGGTGCTCGTGAGGCGGATACCAGCTCTTTCCATGCGGCGCCACGACATCTCCTCGGCGATCTGGTTCGTTGAGCCGCAGGCATCGCACACCACCTGCACATTGAAGCCTTCCTCTAGCGCGCTGATGGCGGGCGAGACCATGCAGACATCGGTGGTGACGCCCGCCATGACGAAGTTGCGTTTGGCGGTTGAGCGGCACGCTTCGGCAAATGCCGGGTCGTCCCATGCGTTGACGACGCCGATCCTCTTGACGCGCGCTTCGAAGGCCTTTGGAGCGATCTGCGCCAGCTCAGGCATCAGTGGGCCTTGCACGTTGACGTTTGTCTCCTGGCTGGAAGTTAGAACGAGTGGCATTCCCGTGCCGGTCGCAAACTTGGCGAGAATGGTGACATTGCGCTTGAGCAGCTCGAGCGGTGTCGTTGCTGCCCAGGTGTTGGTGCCGACCTGATGGTCGATCAGGATCATGGCAGTATCGTCGATGTTGAAGTGCTGCATGGGGGCTCTCCAGAGGACATTTCTGCATCCAGCTTGGACGAAAGCGCTCGCATGCGTCGAATGAATTGATAGAATGAGTACCATGCACAACCAGAATTTAAGTCGTGCGGACCTCAACCTGCTTGTCGTATTCGACGCGGTGGCGCGAATGCGCTCGGTCACAATGGCGGCCGACGTGCTGTCACTTAGTCAACCGGCCGTCAGTCACGCCTTGAAGCGGTTGCGGACAATCATGCGTGATCCTCTATTCGTGCGGGGGCGTGATGGCCTCGTGCTTACGCCGCGCGCAGAAAACTGCGTCGCCGACGTCGAGGCCATGCTCGCTTCCGCCGGTCGCGTGCTGACGGCCGAGGGCTTCGACCCGGCAACGTCGGCCCGTTCGTTTCGATTCGGAGCCAGCGACTATGCCATGATGACGACCATCCCGGCTGTCGTCCGGAAGCTGCGTGCTGTCGCCCCGCATGCCAGCATCGACGTGTCGCACGTCGACGCCGACCTCCTCGCCCGCTTGGAGAAGCGTGAGTTGGACATCGCATTCGTCGGGGCTTCGCATCCCGATGGTCCGTTCGTGTCGCACGAACTTTTTCGCGAACACTTCGTTGGGCTCGTCTGTCAGCGCCATCCGCTGGCCATCAAGGCCGGCCAGGGCACTATGACAATCAAGGACTACCTCGCCTATCCGCACATCGCCGTAACCTTTCGCAATTCGCGACAAAGCCCGATCGACGCGAAGCTCGCTGAAATCGGAAAGACGCGAAGCGTAGCGATGGTCACACCGAACTTTGCCGCCAACATCGCGTCCCTTCACGGTACCGACCTCATCATGTCGCTACCGTCCCGCTTGGCCGCGTTTGCACACCAACAAGGACTCATCCTGTTCAAGCTACCGTTGGCGGTGCCGGACTATCCATACTTGATGAGTTGGCATCGGAGCACGGATAACGATCAATCCATGATTTGGCTTAGAAAGCTGATCATTGAAGCCTCGGCGCCGAAAGGGGGCCTAAATCTACCACGGCGCCGCAGATGATGTCCGCAATGGGGTGCAGCAATTGGCGAGTTTCAGGCAGCTTGGGGTCAATCGCGTCGGTTGCGCGATGTCCGCGGGTCGTGCGGTTACCATGCGACGGCGGCCAGTAAGTCCAGACTTCGTTTGGGCCGCCTGCCAACATCCAGCTTGGCGGCCAGCAGATGCTTTCGCGGGCATTGCCATGCGTATTGTGGTGCCTACCGCAGCACCGACACTTGCTTCGCATCGATCATGAGCCCAACCGCTGTGCCGACCGCATGCGGCTCCGCGCCGCGTCGGTGTGGGACATCGAGAATGTTCGCATGTTCGCCGGCCTGCATGCGGTAGCTGGTTGACCCGCCAGGAACTCGCACTCTCGGTGACCTTGGCATCGATGCCGCGGCCCGGTTGCCCAACGATCGGAGGCCGGAGTGGCTCAATCCGGGCTGCTGTCGGAACCGCAAAAAAGTCCGTCCCGCTGTCGGGCCGCCATTTCCTCCCACGTCCTTGGGGCAGGCCTTCAGCTCCCACCGTATCGGCGTGGAGCAAGGGGGAGACGGCGACACGCGCTCGCCGCGAGGGAGGGGACCCATGCCGTATAGTCACCCGCTGTCCATCGCTGCGACCGGTCGGACCGGCATCTCCGTGTCAACGCCGGACGCGGCGCTCGTGGCATCGATTGCCACGGGCGACAAGCGCGCCTTGCGCACGCTCTATGTGCGGCATCACGTGCGCCTGTTCCGCTTTCTCCTGCGCCTGGTGAAGGACCCGTCGTGTGCCGAGGACCTGGTGAGCGAGGTGTTCCTTGACGTTTGGCGGCAGGCCGAACGCTTTGAGCGGCGCTCGCAAGTGTCGACCTGGCTGATGGGGATCGCCCGCCACAAGGCGCTCTCGGCGCTACGCCGCCGCACGACCGAAGCGCTCGATGAGGCGGCCGCCGCGCTCATCGAAGACCCGGCGGACAATCCCGAGGTGGCGCTTGCGAAACGCGAGACAGGCGCGCTGCTGCGCAACTGCCTTGCCGAATTGTCGGCAGCGCATCGCGAGATCGTTGACCTGGTCTACTACCATGAGAAGACGATCGAGGAGGTTGCCGAGATTGTCGGTGTGCCGCTGAATACGGTGAAGACCAGGATGTTCTATGCCCGCAAGCGGATCGCCGAATTGATGGCTGCCAAAGGCTACCGACATTGAGGGCGCGGCCAAGGGATGCGTTCGGACCGTTCGCATTGTGCCGCCTACCGCAGCACCGACACCTGCTTCGCATCGATCATGAGCCCAACCGCCGTGCCGACCGCATGCGGCTCCGCGCCGCGTCGGTGCGGGACATCGGCAAAGATCGTCTGCTCGCCGGCCTGCATTCGGTAACGGGTGTGGCCGCCGAGGAACTCGCGCTCGGCGACCTCCGCGTCGATCCCGTTGCCCGGCTGCCCCACGACCACGTCTTGCGGGCGGACCGACATGCAAGCGGAACCGCTCTCGCCGCCGACACCTGGGAGCACAAAACCCCCTGCGACGAAGTGGCCGTCGCCATCAATCGCGCCTTCGATCAGGTTGGCGGTGCCCAGGAATGTCGCCACGAAACGATTAGCGGGCCGGTCATAGAGATCGAGCGGCGCGCCGATCTGCTGGATGCGGCCCTGGTCGAGCACCGCGATGCGGTCGGCGACGGCGTTCGCTTCCTCCTGGTCGTGCGTGACGTAGATCGCCGTGATGCCGAGCTTGCGCTGCAACCGGCGCAGCTCCGAGCGCATCTCGACGCGCAGCCTGGCGTCGAGGTTCGACAGCGGCTCGTCAAGCAGCAGCACCGCGGGCTCGATCACGAGCGTGCGCGCGAGCGCGACCCGCTGCTGCTGGCCGCCGGAGAGCTGAGCCGGCCGGCGCTCCGCGAACGGCGCAAGATCGACAAGGTCCAGCACATCGGAGACTTTTCGGGCAATCTCGGCGCGCGCGAGCTTGCGGCGTTCGAGCCCGAAGGCGACGTTCTTGGCGACTGTCATGTGCGGCCACAGCGCGTAGTTCTGAAACACCATGCCGACGTTGCGATCCCACGGCGGCAGCGACGTCACGTCGCGTTCGCCGATCAGGATGCGGCCCGAGGCGGGCGTGCCGAAACCCGCGATCAGCCGCAGGAGCGTGGTCTTGCCGGAGCCCGAGGGCCCGAGGAACGCGAAGAACTCGCCCTTGGCGACATCGAGGCTGATGTCGTCGAGCACGGCGGTCGCGCCGTAGCCGAACGACACGTGCTCGATGGTGACGCCGCGCTCTTCGCCCATCAGAACACCCCGCGCGACTTGAGGCCGCGCTCGTGCTCGGCCACCCGATAGGCGAGGTAGGTCGCGATCGCGACCACGACCACCGCGATAACGCCGAGCGCCGCGCCCGGCCCGCGGCCGGCGGCCGATTGCATGTAGACATAGATGCCATAGGCGAGCGGCGCGTCGGGCGCATGGGTGACCAGAAGCAGCGTGGCGGAGAGCTCGACCGCGGCGGTGGCGAAGCTGGTCACGAAGCCGGCCAGCAGGCCGCCGGTCATGAGCGGCACTACGATCCGCAGGAGCGTCGTGAACTTGCGGGCGCCGAGGCTTTCGGCCGCTTCCTCGAGGCTCACATGCAACTGCTGGAGCGCGGCGGTCGCGGCGCTGAGCGCATAGGGCAAGCGGCGCACCGCGTAGGCGATCACCAGCATGAACCAGAACGTCGCGAGCGATTCGCCCGAGAACGGCAGCTTGACGTCGTAGTAGGTGCGAAGCAGCCCGATGCCCAGCACCAGGCCCGGCATCGCCACGGCCGACATGGCGACCTGCTCGATAAGCTTGCGGCCCGGCAGGCGTGTGCGCAGCACGATATAGGCGAGCGTCGCGCCGAGCACGATGTCGATCAGCCCGGCGAGCCCGCAGTAGAGAACCGTGTTGGAGATGAGCGGCAGGGCCTCGCGCACGACCGTTGCATAGTGCGCCAGCGTGTAGCCGTCGGGCAGCACCGCGAACGACCACACGGTCCCGATCGAGAGCAGGAAGATGCCGATGTGGGGCGACAGCACGACTAAGAGGACGAGCACGATGAAGATGGCCGCAATTGCGTTGCCGGAACGCCCCAGCGTACGGCGTGCGAGCCCGCCGCCGCCGCGCTGCTGGGTCGCGAAGTCGCGGCCGCGCAACGCGAGCGCTGAGAGCGCCATCGCGCCGAGCGAGCACAGGATCATGATCACCGAGATCACATAGCCCATCGGGTCGGTGATCCCGACCGAGGTGATCTTGAGGTAGGCCTGCGGGGCGAGCATCGCGGTGACGTTGAGCAGGAGCGGGGTGGCGAGGTCGTCGAACACCTTGACGAACACGAGCGCCGCGCCGGCCACGTAGCCTGGCAGCGCGAGCGGGAACACGATGCGCCTGAACAGCGTGAAGCCGTGCGCGCCGAGGTTCTGCGCCGATTCCTCCATCGCCGAATCGATGTTGGCGAGCGCGGCCGAGAGGTTGAGCAGGATGAAGGGAAAGTAGTGCAGCGCCTCGACGAAGATGACGCCGTTGAGCCCCTCCATGAACGGGATGCGGAAGCCGAGCCAGTCGTTGAGCAGGAGGTTGATCGCGCCATTGCGGCCGTAGATGAGCTGCATCGCGACCGCGCCCACAAAGGGCGGCATCACCAGCGGGATGACGCCGAGCGTGTGAATGAGCGCCGCGCCCTTGAATTGAAAGCGCGCCAGGATGGTGGCGAGCGGAACCGCGATCAGGCTCGCCAGCAGCACCGTCATGGCGGCGACGTAGATCGAGTTCCAGAACGCCTCGCGCAGGAGGCCGGTGGCGAGAAAATCCCGGAAATTGACCAGCGTGAAGCCGCCGTCGCGATCCGCGAAGGCGACGAAGATCACCCGCACGATCGGGACGACCAGGAAGGCGATGAGGAAGAGCGCCACGAAGGCGAGGGCGGCGATCTGCGCCGGGCTGGCGGCAAAGCGGGCGGTCAGGCTTGAGTGGCGGGGAAGGGCGAGGAAAGGAGCTGACATCGGGTCTAGTAGCGAGTGTCTTGCAGAGCCTGCACGGCCTGCTTGTCGATCGTTACTTTGTTCTGGCCGAACCAGCTTATCGCCCAATCGAGGTCGGCGCTTTGCTTGGCGCGTCGCCTCTCTTCGGGTGACAGGCTGACGTCATCCTCCGACCGCATCAGCACGCCAGCGTTGGCGAGCGCGACCAATTGCTCGGAGCGGCTTCGGCGATCCGGTGTTGCCGTGCTGTCGCGCCACCGCGCGATACTGATGCCGATCATATTGCTGTGAAGATCATGCATCATCTCGAGTGTCGTGTCCTTGCTGCCGCGCTTGACGTACATTTCGATGTACTCGTTAATGATACCAAGTCCGACGACGATTTGCTCGGATGCTTGGGCTTTGACACCGACAAATCGTAACGTTGAATAGAGCGTGGCCGCGGCCTCCGCTTGCTTCAAAGCATTGGCATATCCGGCATCAAGCGCATGGCGGCTCGCGGTGGCGCGAGACTGACGCTCGAACCAGCCATAGAAAGCAGCGATCGGGACAATGACGGCGAGCAGCAGCGTCATCGCACACGCAATTCGCCGTCTCGGCCGGGCGACCGCTATCGTCGAGAGCACTGGCACAGGTGAGATAATATCGTTGCTCAGGATCGCGGGATAGCGCCTCGCTGTTCCGAACGGCTTGTGCCCGAGGAGGGTTGGGCTACTCCGCTGCTTCGGTATGAGGCTGGTAGTGTGGTTTGGGAATGGCCAGTCCGGCATCGCGCGCGGCAGCAAGCCAAGCGTCCATCGCAACTTGCACTTCCGCGAGGGCCTCTTGGGGAGAGTCGCCGAAGGCAGAGCACGATTTCAGGTCCGGGACATCCGCGACCCAGACGGCGTCCTCCTCGGACCAAAACACCACAATGGCGTAGCGGTTCGCGCTCAATCTTCAAGCCTCAGTTCGAACTCGCGGATCATATCGCGAAGCTGGCGGACTTGGTATGGCTTTGCGTCCTTACCAAAAGGTTGCACGCTCAGCGGCCGCGGGACCCTGGAATGAATATATATGCGATGGCTTCCGCTGGTGCGACTAAGTTGGAACCCCATTGCCGCCAAAAGTCGCTCGAAATCGCGGAAATTAATCGTACCGCGTCCCGTGAGGACAGCCTCCAGTACTCGCTTCGGGCTAGCCATGCTCTTCTTTCCGCTTTTCAGCGGAAGCGAGCATAGCCGCATTTCGGAATAGTTAAGCGTGTCAGTGGCCGTAGGAGGCTTACCTTGCCGTCAGCGCCCGCTCGGCCAAAGCCTTGGCGTCGGCGTAGCTCTTCACCGCGGCGGTATCCCACTTCGCCTCGAACTCGGCCTGCCGGCCGGCTGGCTTCTGGCCGGGCTTGACCTCCTGGAACGCGCCCGCGATTGCCGGGTCGGCGGCTTCGGCGGCGGTGATCGGCACCGAGGTGGCGAGCTTGCGGGCCTGCGCCAGGAGGTCTTTGGCCGCCGCGTTGGCGCCGGCTCCCAATCGTCGGTCGGCTTCGTGGATCGCCTTCCAGGCGGCGTTGAGCTCCTTGAGGCGGAATGTCACCACGCGATCGTAGAGCGAGTTGAGAAGCTCGTAGCGGGCTTCCGACAGCTCCGCGTTGAAGCTGACCTTGGCCCCGATCGCGGTGTCCTTGAACGGATTGGGATAGCCGGGCGGCGCCTTGTCGTAGGTCGCAAGCCGAACCGGCAGCCGCTGGATCTTGGGATCGAGCAGGATCTGCTGGCCCTCGTCGGACAGAAGAAACTCCACGAAGGCCTCCGCCGCCTTCGGGTTCTTGGCGTTGGCGATGATGCCGACATTCGCGGGCACGATCGTGGTTACGCTCGGATAGACGAACTCGACCGGGAAGCCCGAGGCCTTGGCCGAGAGGCCGAAGAAATCGATCACGATGCCGACGCCGTATTGGCCGCTGTTGACCGCGTCCGGCACGCCGAACGAGCGGTCGGACACCTGCGCCAGGTTGCCGCCAATTTCGAGCAGCGTGGCCCAGCCTTTGTCCCAGCCCTCGCCCTGCAGGATGGTCTCGACGGTGAGATGCGTGGTGCCTGAGCGCGACGGCGCCGAAATGCCGACATGGCCGAAGTAGACGGGCTTCTTGAGATCGTCCCACTCCTTCGGCGACGGGATGCTGTTGGCGCGCAGATAGCGCGTGTTGAACATGATGCCGTAGCCGGACGCCGCGAAGCCGGTGAAGAAGCCGTCGGGATCGTTGATCGGGTAGCTGCCGACCTTCTGGGCGAGGCCGGGCGCCTTCGATTGATACTTGAACAGTAGCTTGTCCTTCTTGAGCACCTCGAACGCATCCGGCGCCGACGCCCACATGATGTCGGGCGGGCTCGAGCGGGTCTCGCGAATGAAGGTCACCGCGGCGTTGGTGTTGCGGTTCTGCACCTCGACGCGGGTGCCGGGATATTTCTTCTGGAAAGCCTGAGCAAAAGGCTCGGTCACGTCCTTGGAGAAGGAGGTGACGATGGCGAGACGGTTCTCGATCGCCTGCGCGAGTGCCGAGCCGGCAGGAAGCGAGAACGCGGCGGCGAGCGCGAGCGAACACCAAGCGAGGGGAGCGGCCATCAGGGGTCTCCGGGGCTGCGATCCATTCGCCCCAGTTGATGACACCCGGATGAAACGCGCAAGCGGCCTAGCGCCGCGCCGTCACGGCCGAGGTTGAGTAAGGGGCCTCAGCGGCCTTTGCGGCGCAAGCGGACCACGACGTCGATGCGGGCGATCTCGTAGCCCTCGGGCGGGATCGGCGACTTGCCCACGATCACGCCGGAATCGGGGATGTCGAGCAGCGCGTTCTCGCCCTCGACGAAGAAATGATGGTGCTGGGTGTTGTTGGTGTCGAAATAGGTTTTCGAGCCGTCAACGGCGACTTGGCGCAGGAGTCCAACGTCGGTGAATTGATGCAGCGTGTTGTACACCGTCGCGAGCGACACCGGTACCTTCGCCTTGGAGGCTTCCTCGTAGAGCATCTCCGCCGTGATATGGCGGTCGCCTTTGCCGAACAGGATCCAGCCGAGCGCCATGCGCTGGCGTGTCGGCCGCAGGCCGACTTGCCGGAGCATCGCCTTGACATCATGCCAGGGGCAGCCGGTTCGGGCCGTGCGAGCCGCCGCCATAGCGGCTTCTGCCGTCGGCTCGGCGACGTTCGTGAACACCATGGTGCGCGGTAAGGTCATGACACACCCAAGAATTGGCCTGCTTCCAGGCCCACCAAATTGTTTCATTTGTAACATATTGAGCCGAAGATGCAACTGCCTCGCAATTACGTTACGGCAATTCCAAGCTGGGCTTTGGTCCCGCCCGTTTGTCGGGTCGGTTCGGCGCCATAAATGGCTTTAAAATCATTGTGTTGCCCATGGTCCATGGGTTCCCCCACGGGGCCGGCGCAAGGCTTATTGGCGTCACGACCGAAGGTCCGCACGGAGGTTGGTGAGGTGGCGCGCCGTCCCGCTTCGCCAATTTTCTGAGGCGGTAGTTGGCAGGGGATAGCTGGTTTTGCCGGCCGGCCAGCCTATGTTAGGAGTGCTGCGCCCGAGGGGCTTTCGGGTCCGGCGTCAACGATGGGATTTCAATGGAGAACCGGCGCACAAGCTTCAGCTATGAAGATCTCTTGGCTTGCGGTCGTGGCGAGCTGTTCGGCGAGGGTCCGCAGCTACCGCTACCACCCATGCTGATGTTCGACCGTATTTCCGAGATCGCGGAAAAGGGCGGCGAGTACGGCAAGGGGCTGGTGCGGGCGGTGCTCGACCTCAAGCCAGACCTGTGGTTCTTCCCCTGCCATTTCAAAGGCGATCCGGTCATGCCGGGCTGTCTCGGCATCGATGCGCTGTGGCAGATGCTTGGATTTTTCCTGGGGTGGCTCGGCTCGCCCGGCAAAGGGCGCGCGCTCGGCATCGGTGAGATCAAGTTCTCCGGTCAGGTTTTGCCCAACGTCAAGGAAGTGATCTACGGCATCGATATCAAGCGCGTGATGCGTTCCAAGCTCGTGCTCGGCGTCGCCGACGGCTGGCTCAAGGCCGATGGGTCGATCATCTATCGAGCCATGGACCTCAAGGTCGGCTTGTTCCGCAACGAAGATGCGATGCAGCCGAGCGGGGCCTGACGGCACGAGTGCCGCCCCTTTGTTTCCGAAGTTCGTGTCAGGGGTTGCGCGACGTATCACGAACTTCGGAAACGGGGCACGAGGTGCGCCTGTCATTGATCGGATGAGGCGGGGATGAGACGGGTCGTCGTCACCGGGATGGGCATCGTCTCATCCATTGGCAACAATACCCAGGAAGTTCTGGCGAGCTTGCGCGAGGCGAAGTCGGGCGTCGTGCGGGCCGACAAATACGCCGAGCTTGGCTTTCGCTGCCAGGTGCACGGCGCTCCCACGCTTGATGCGCAAGAGGTCGTCGATCGCCGCGCCATGCGTTTCCATGGCGGCGGCACCGGCTGGAATCACGTCGCGATGGAGCAGGCGATCCGAGACGCCGGGCTCGACGAGCGCGACATATCAAACGACATGACCGGGATTATCATGGGCTCGGGCGGGCCCTCGACCCGCGCCATCGTTGAAGCCGCAGATATCGCTCGCACCAAAGGACCCAAGCGGGTCGGGCCGTTCGCGGTGCCGAAGGCCATGAGCTCGACTGCCTCGGCGACGCTCGCCACCTGGTTCAAGATCAAGGGCGTCAACTACTCGATCTCCTCGGCCTGCGCCACGTCCAACCATTGCATCGGCAACGCGACCGAGACGATTCAGATCGGCAAGCAGGACATCATCTTTGCGGGCGGCTGCGAAGAGCTCGACTGGACGTTGTCGGTGCTGTTCGATGCCATGGGGGCGATGTCGTCGAAATACAACCAGACCCCGGACAAGGCGTCGCGTGCCTATGATGTCGACCGCGACGGCTTCGTGATCGCGGGCGGCGCCGGCGTGCTGGTGCTCGAGGAGCTTGAGCACGCCAAGGCGCGCGGCGCGCGGATCTACGCCGAGGTGGCCGGCTATGGGGCGACGTCGGACGGGCATGACATGGTGGCGCCCTCGGGCGAGGGCGCCGTGCGCTGCATGCGCATGGCGCTCAAAACCGTCAAGCCGTCGGTCGACTATATCAATCCGCACGCGACCTCGACGCCAATCGGCGACCTCAAGGAGATCGAGGCGATCCGGGAGGTGTTTGGCGACAAGTGCCCGCCGATCTCGGCGACCAAATCACTCACCGGCCATTCGCTCGGCGCCGCCGGCGCCCAGGAGGCGATCTACTCGCTCCTGATGATGAACAATGGCTTCATTTGCGAGAGCGCCAACATCGAGTCTCTCGATCCGGCTTTCGCAGGCATGCCGATCGTGCGCGAGCGGCGCGACGGCGTGACACTCGGCTGCGTGCTGTCGAACTCGTTTGGATTCGGCGGCACCAACGCGTCGGTCGTGTTCAAACGGCTGGATGCGTGAGCCCAACAATGAAACATCGAGGCCAGGACGTCGACGCTCGGCAAGCCGCCGGGCGAGGCGAGGGTCGTGCAATCGCAGACAGGTGGATCACATGCCAGGGGTGATGAGTGGCAAGCGCGGGCTGGTGATGGGGGTCGCCAACGATCACTCGATCGCCTGGGGTATTGCCCGCATGCTCGCCAACCAGGGGGCGGCGCTCGCCTTTACCTATCAGGGCGACGCGCTCGGCCGGCGGGTGAAGCCTTTGGCGGAGTCGGTCGGCTCGTCGCTGGTGCTGCCATGCGACGTCGAGCAGACCGATACGGTCGACGCGGTCTTTTCCACGCTCGCCGAGCAGTGGGGCTCGCTCGACTTCCTGGTCCACGCCATCGCGTTCTCCGACAAGAACGAGCTCAAGGGCCGTTATGCCGACACCACGCGCGAAAACTTCATCCGCACGATGGTGATCTCCTGCTTCTCCTTCACCGAAGTGGCCAAGCGTGCCGCCATGCTGATGCCGAGGGGCGGCGCCATGGTGACGCTTACCTACAATGGCGGCCAGCGCGCCATGCCGAACTACAACGTCATGGGCGTGGCGAAAGCGGCGCTGGAAGCCTCCGTGCGCTATCTCGCGGTTGACTTCGGGCCATCGGCGATCCGCGTCAATGCGATCTCGGCCGGGCCGATCCGAACGCTCGCGGGCGCCGGCATCGGGGAGGCGCGGCAGATGTTTGCCTTCCAGCAGCGACACTCGCCGCTGCGGCGCGGGGTGACGCTCGACGAGATCGGCGGCGCGGCGGTCTATCTGCTGTCCGATCTGTCGAGCGGCGTCACCGGCAATATCGAGTTCGTCGATTCCGGCTACAACATCATCACGATGCCGCAGCCGAGCGCGCTCAAGAACGGCGACGATGCCAACAACGGCGACGCGGCCGCCAAGGATGCGGCGCAGTAGCGATCATGCGCGATATCCGGATCCGCACATCGTGGCTGAGGATCGGCACCGGGCTGATCGCTCTCGCCATCATCGCAGCGATCTGGATCAATTACCGACTTGAGCTGGGCCGCAAGGCGCCGCCACCCGAGCGCCCCGCGACGGAAGGCGCTTCATGGCGCCTCGCGCCGCCGATTTCGCTGGCGGTCGTTTAGGGCCGGACATGCGCTAAACGGAACGGCCGGGGCAATCAGCCCCGGCCGCGTGAATCTCCTTCAGCTCCAGGCGGAGATCACGCGAGGTCGAAGCGATCCGCGTTCATCACCTTGGTCCATGCCGCCACGAAGTCCTTCACGAACTTCTCCTTCGAGTCCGCGCACGCATGGACTTCCGCGAATGCGCGCAGCTGCGAGTGCGAGCCGAAGGTCAGGCCGACACGCGTGCCGGTCCACTTGACCTCGTTGGTCTTGCGGTCGCGCCCTTAGGCAGATGCCCAGAACTCAACCCGGTGGACCGATCCGGCCGACCCTGGCGCAGTCCCCCAGCTCATGCGGTCGGGCGCGGCACGCTTAGCGAGGGCCTGCTGTTGAGCTCCTCCGGGTCGAAGCCGGCCGCGACCTTATAGGCGCTGGCAATGTCAGCGAGCTCGCGGTGTGTGATCACGTCCTCGATGCGCTTGAAGCCGTTCGGGGCGCGCTGCTCCGCCAGCTCCATCACGATCGCCGGACCGAACTTCCGGTTCTGCAGCGTCACCGCATTCATGACAGGCCGCCGCTGCGCCTCGTATTGCTCGAGCGCCCGCTCGGGCGTGGGCGCGGTAGCAAGCGCGAGCGCCAGCACGCGGGCATCCACGATCGCCTGGCTGCCGGCCTGCGCCCCGATCGCCCACATCGGATGAGCCGCGTCGCCGAGCAGCGTAACCCGGCCAAAGCTCCAGCGCGGCAACGGGTCGCGGTCGTAGACCGGATACTCGTAGATGTCGTCGGTGCGGCTGATGAGGTCGGCGAACCGGATCCAGTCAAAGTTCCAGTCCTTGAAGCGGTAGACGAAGCGATCTTTGCACACGCCGCGATCCCAGGTGACACGGTCCCAGGTTGCGCGCTCGCCGGCAGCGGATTGGTCTGCGAGCGTCGTCACCCAGTTGATGCGCGAGCGGCCGCGATCGGCGGCTGTCTTGCTGATGGGGTAGACCACCACGCGCCGCCCGCTGAACCCCATCGTCGCGTGGGTGCGGCCGTCGAGAAAGGGCTCGGCCTCGACGACGCCGCGCCATTGGATGCGCCCGCTCCACACGGGCGCTCCCTCCTTCGGATGGAGCTGCGCGCGCGTCGCCGAGTGCAGTCCGTCGCAGCCGATGAGCACGTCGCCGGTCCGCGGTGGGAGCGGTTGGCCGCCGCGGCGGTCGATGAACCGGGCCGTGACGCCCCGGCCGTCCTGCTCGAACGAGACCAGGTGATGGCCGGTGAATATGTTCGCGGCGCCGATCCGCTGCTTGACGGCGTCGAGCAGGATCATCTGCAGGTCGCCGCGGTCGATGGAGTATTGCGGCCAGGCATAGCCGGCGGCGATCCCGCGTGGCTCCGACCAGATCAGCTGGCCGTGCCTGTTGTAGTAGCCGAGCTCCGCGGTCTCGATCGCCGTCGCAGCCAAGGCGCCGCCGAGGCCGAGCTCGATCAGCTCACGCACGGCGTTCGGCTGCAGATTGATGCCGACGCCGAACCGCCTGATGTCGGCGACCGATTCGTAGACGCGCACGTCGATGCCGGCGGCGTGCAGGCTGAGCGCGGCGGTGAGCCCACCGATGCCGCCGCCGATCACCATGACAATCATGTCCCGGGCCCTACTCTCCGATGATCTTTCCGCGCTGAACGATCTCGGACCACAGGGCGGCTTCCGGTTTCAGGCTCGCCACGAATTGCTCCCGCGTCTGTATGGGCACGAGCAGGCCCAATGCGGTGAAGCGCTCGACGACATGCGGATCGCGCAGCGCCGCGGTGGTGGCCTGATCGAGCAGGTGGATGACGGGCTCGGGCGTTCCCTTCGGAACCGCCATCCCCCACCAGTTGGAAATCGTGAGATCGGGCAGGCCGGCCTCGACGGCGGTCGGCACGTCGGGCAATGCCGGGATCCGCTTGTCCGTGCTGACGGCAAACGCGACGACCTTGCCGTCCTGGAGATGGGTCGCGCCGATCACCAGGCCGACCGGGAACAGCTGGATTTGATTGGCGAGGAGCGCAAGCATCGCCGGCGGCGAGCCGCGAAACGGAACGTGGATGACATCGATATTGGCGGTCTGCTTCAGGCGCTCGACCAGGAGATGATTGATCGAGCCATTGCCGGGTGACCCGTAGTTTAGTTTTCCGGGATTTGCCCGCGCGTGCGCGACGAACTCACCGAGGCTGCGAGCCGGCACGGATGGATGTGCGAAGAACACGATCGGCACCTCCGCGACCTTCGCGATCGGCGTCAGGGCGTCGAGCGGATCGAACGGCATCTTCGTCAGGAACTGATTGATGACGAAATTGCCGCAAGCCGCAACGAGAATCGTGTGCCCATCGGCTTCCGCCCGTGCCACTTCCCTGGCTCCGAGATTTCCCGCCCCTCCCGGCTTCGATTCGATAATGAGCTTCTGACCGAGCATCTGCTCCATCCTGGGAGCGAGAATCCGCATGACCGAATCGCCCACTCCGCCGGCCGCGAACGGCACGATCACGCGAATGCTGCGGTCTGGATAGCGCGCCTGCGCTCGCGCGGTTCGGACGCCGCATGCGGCCAGCGATGCGAGTGCGCCGCCCAACATGTCTCGGCGATTGATCACTGCACGGCGAATGATGTGGCTCATCGACAACCTCCTGGCGGCTCGCCGGCCGGGTATCCGGATGCGCCGATCGATTTGCGATTGAAATCGTCGCCGATCGTGCGATAGGAATAAAGCTGGATCTTCCGATAGCTCCATAGGATTTTGGCTATGGCAAACATGCAGTGGGAGGATCGCATCGGACGCCGCCTCAAGCTGCGCGACCTGCATGTGCTGTTCGCGGTCGTGCAATGGGGCAGCATGGCGAAAGCGGCGCGCCATCTCTCCGTCTCGCAACCCGTCGTGTCCGCGGCCGTTGCCAGCCTGGAGCAGACGCTCGGCGTGCGGCTTCTCGACCGCACCCGGCGCGGCGTCGAGCCGACCATGTACGGCCGTGCGCTCCTCGACCACGGCCTGGCTGCCTTCGATGCGTTACGGCAGGGCGTGAGGGAGATCGAGTTCCTGGCCGATCCCACCGTCGGCGAGCTGCGCATCGGCTGTCCGGAGTGGATCGCGGCCGGTTTGCTCCCCATCATCATCGATCGGCTGTTGCAACGGCACCCGCGGATCGTTTTTCACGTCGAGCAGACGATCACCGCTACGCCAAGATTTCGCGAGCTGCGCGAGCGCAGGCTCGACCTGGTGATGGGCCGGATCGTGACTCCGTTCCTGGAGCAGGATCTACACGCGGAGGTCCTGTACGAGGAGCAGCTGCAGGTCATAGCGGGGGTGTGCAGCCCCTGGGCGCGGAGGCGCAAGATCGCGCTGTCCGAGCTGGTTGACGAGCCTTGGCTCCTCGCTCCGCCGAATGAATTGCCGGGATCGCTGGTGGCGGAGGCATTTCGGTCGAGCGGCCTGCAGCTGCCGCAGCACCGGATTATTTCGTTCTCGCTTCACCTACGCAATCAGCTGCTCGCCACCGGGCGCTACCTCTCCGTCGGCGCGCCGTCGCACTTCAGCGACGTTCCTTCGCCGGTCAAGGCATTGCCGGTGAAGCTGCCGATCCGACCCAGGCCGGTGGCGATCGTTGCACTGAGGGACCGGACGCTGAACTCGGTCGCGAAACTGTTCGTCGACTGCGCCCGCGAGCTTACCAGGCCACTCGCAAAGGCAAAAGCGAGCTAGCGCGAGCGCGACCACCGGGCAGCCGTCACGCGCGACATCTGGGTCCGCGTGTCAGGGCGGCGTTTCAAGTCGTTTTGAAACGCCGCCCTGATTTGTTATCCGCTGAGATCAGGCGAGGTCGAAGCGATCCGCGTTCATCACCTTGGTCCACGCCGCCACAAAGTCCTTCACGAACTTCTCCTTCGAGTCCGCGCACGCATAGACTTCCGCGAATGCGCGCAGCTGCGAGTGCGAGCCGAAGATGAGGTCGACACGCGTGCCGGTCCACTTGATCTCGTTGGTCTGGCGGTCGCGCCCCTCGTACACGCCCTCGGAGCCGGCCGGCTGCCATTGCGTGCTCATGTCGAGCAGGTTGACGAAGAAGTCATTCGTCAGCGTCTCTGGCCGCTTGGTGAAGACACCGTGCGCGGACTGCCCGGCATTGGCGCCCAAGACGCGCAGGCCGCCGACCAGAGCCGTCATTTGGGGTGCCGTCAGCTTCAGCAACTGCGCCTTATCCAGCAACAGCTCCTCAGGGGACAGGCGCTGCTTGCCGCGGAGATAGTTGCGGAGCCCGTCAGCGGTCGGCTCCAGCGGCGCGAATGAGTCGACGTCGGTCTGCTCCTGCGACGCGTCCATGCGCCCCGGCGTGAAGGGGACCTTCACGTCCTGCCCGGCGCCCTTCGCGGCTTTCTCGATCGCCGCGCCGCCGCCGAGAACGATCAGGTCGGCAAGCGAGACTTTCTTGCCGCCGGCATTGAACTCCTTCTGGATCGCTTCGAGCTTCTGCAGGACCGTCGCCAGCTGAGCGGGCTGGTTGACGTCCCAGTCCTTCTGCGGCGCAAGGCGAATGCGCGCGCCGTTTGCACCGCCGCGCTTGTCGGAGCCGCGGAACGTCGAGGCCGACGCCCAGGCGGTCGAGACCAACTGGGACACGGACAGGCCGGACGCCAGGATTTTTGCCTTCAGGGCCGCAATGTCCGGCTCACCGATCAGCGGATGGTTCACGGCGGGGATCGGGTCTTGCCAAATCAGCGTCTCCTTCGGAACGAGCGGGCCGAGATAACGTACGATCGGGCCCATGTCGCGGTGCGTCAGCTTGAACCACGCCCGGGCAAACGCGTCCGCGAACTGCTCCGGATGCTGGTGGAAGCGCCGCGAGATCTTTTCATAGGCCGGGTCGAACCGCAGCGAGAGGTCCGTGGTCAGCATGGTCGGCACGTGTTTCTTCGACTTGTCGAAGGCGTCCGGGATCGTGGCGGCGCCGCCTTTCGCCTTCCACTGCTGCGCACCGGCCGGGCTCTTGGTCAGCTCCCATTCGTTGTTGAACAGGTTATCGAAGAAGTGGTTGCTCCACTTGGTCGGTGTCTGCGACCAGGTGACCTCCGGGCCGCCGGTGATCGCGTCAGGCCCTTTGCCCGTGCCGTGTTTGCTCGCCCAGCCGAGGCCCTGCGCCTCGATCGGGGCCGCTTCGGGCTCCAAGCCCACCAGCTTCGCATTGCCGGCACCGTGGGCTTTGCCGAACGTATGCCCGCCGGCAATCAGCGCGACGGTCTCCTCGTCGTTCATCGCCATGCGCGCGAACGTCTCGCGGATATCCCGCGCCGCCGCGAGAGGATCCGGCTTGCCGTTCGGCCCTTCCGGATTGACGTAGATCAGACCCATCTGTACCGCGGCGAGAGGATTCTGCAGATCGCGGTCGCCGCTGTAGCGCTCATCCGCCAGCCAAGTCCCTTCGGGACCCCAGTTGAGCTCCTCGGGCTCCCAGACGTCGGCGCGACCGCCACCGAAGCCGAAGGTCTTGAACCCCATCGAGTCGAGGGCGACGTTGCCGGCCAGAATCATCAGGTCGGCCCAGGAGATTTTCCGGCCGTATTTCTGCTTGATCGGCCACAGCAGCCGGCGCGCCTTGTCGAGGTTGGCATTGTCGGGCCAGCTGTTGAGTGGCGCGAAGCGCTGCTGGCCGGCTCCGGCGCCGCCGCGGCCGTCGCCGATGCGGTACGTGCCGGCGCTGTGCCATGCCATGCGGATGAAGAACGGCCCGTAGTGGCCAAAGTCGGCCGGCCACCACTCCTGCGAATCCGTCATCAAGGCAGTGAGGTCCTTGATCAAGGCATTCAGGTCGAGGCTCTTGAATTCCTTGGCGTAGTCGAACGCCTCGCCCATCGGATCGGACAGGGTGGAGTTCTGGTGAAGAACCTGAACGTTCAACTGGTTCGGCCACCAGTCACGATTCGTGTGCATGACCGGGCACTTGCCCGCGCTCTGGTCAGTCTTGGCGTCCATGTGTTTCTCCGATCGTGTTCTGTGATTTTCTTCGGGTTGTTCCGGTTGGAACGACGATGACTTCCGGCAGTTGTTGCGACGAGATTCGAGTTGCCTTCCTCGGTCTCGAGCTTGAGAGCGAAGCCGCGCAGGTCGCGCTCCGCTTCGGCGACGGGGGTGACGCCGACCTGGGCTTATCCCATAGCGCCCCGAACTAGATAAGGTCCAATCGGATTGTCTTTTGATTTCGATCAAATTACCTTATTGGGGTGATCACCATTCGTCAGTTGCGCTATCTGTCGGCGCTCGCCGAGCACCGCCATTTCGGCCGTGCGGCAGACGCCTGTGCGGTCTCGCAGCCTGCCCTTTCCATGCAGATTCGCCAGTTGGAAAGGCAACTGGGGGTGGATGTCGTTGAACGGCGGCCCGGTGAGGTCTTGCTCACCGAAATCGGGGCCGAAATTGCCCGCCGGGGCACGATCATCCTCAGGGCCGAGCGCGATCTCGTTGATTTTGCCCGACATCACGGACGGCCGCTCACCGGGCGATTGCGGCTCGGCGTGATCCCGACCATCGCGCCCTACCTGCTGCCCAGGATCCTACCCGCCCTGCAACGGCGGTGCCCGGAATTGCAGGTCGAGCTGCGGGAGACGCAGACTAAGGTTCTGAGTGACGAGCTGGCGCGCGGTGCGCTCGACGTTGTGATGCTGGCGTTGCCCGCTCCCGATACCGATTTCGAGGCCATCCGGCTGTTCGACGATCCGTTCGTGCTGGCGGTTCCGGCCGACGATCCGCGCCCCGAGACCGCGCGGGTGAACGTCGACGACATCGACCTGGAGCGGCTGATCCTGCTCGAGGAAGGCCATTGCCTGCGCGACCAGGCGCTCGCCTACTGCGGCAACACCGCGCATGCGGGCGCAATGGGGCTCGGCGCGACCAGTCTTGCGACCGTCATGCAGATGGTGGCGAACGGCTATGGCGTGACGCTGCTGCCGCAGATTGCGGTCGACGTCGAGGTGCGCGACGAGCGGATCAAGCTGTTGCGCCTGGCGCCGCCGCCCGGCCGCACCGTCGGGTTGGCCTGGCGGCGGACCTCACCGCGCAAGGTGGACTTCATCGCGCTCGGAAAGCTCGTGACCGAGACCCTTGGCGCCGGCCCAAAGCCCGCGAAGCAGAGGCGTGACAAGGCCGAGGCTTAGCGCACGTACGTTCTACAACTCGGCCTCGCGCTGAAGCGCGGCCTTGTTTTCCAGGCAGTAATAGCCGGCGAGGCGCGAGACGCGCGACTGGCGCGTCCATTCCTTCAGGATGCGGCTGACGTTCTCGCGCGCGATGCCCGCCATGGCGGCGAGGTCGCTCTGCGTGATCTTTTGGCGCACCAGGATGCGGCCGCCGCCGACATCGTGCCCGAAGCCGTCGGCGAGGCTGAGCAGCGCGCGCGCCACGCGGCCCTGCAATGACAGGAACGTGGTCGCCGCCAGCGCCATGTTGGTGTCGATCAGGCGGTTCGCCAGGATCCGCATCACATGCTTGTAGAGGTCGGGATTGTCGCGCGCGAAGGCATCGAAGGTGGCGCGGCTCACGAAGCTCAGCTTGGACTCGCGGATTGCGGTCACCGAAGCCGAGCGGGGCGCTCCGCTGATCATGGATAGCTCGCCCACCATCGCTCCTGGCCCGAGCACGGCCAGAATGCGTTCGCTGCCGGCCGGCGCCACCACGCTGACCTTGAGCAGGCCGTCGTCGACGCGATAGCAGCCGTCGCCCTCGTCGCCGCTCAGGAACAGGACCTGGTCGGCCGTGAGCGTTGCGGGGCGGGCCTTGGTGAACAGCCCGGAGAAGAGCCCGGTTGGGAGCGCGCTCAGGAGGTCGGTGGTAGGTGATGGCTTCGACATTGGTTTATCTCGCAGAGATGCCAGCGCAGCATAGCCTAAAGGGCCTGTCGATGTGATGCCGTCAACATGGTGAAGGAGGGCAACCCGCCAGGGCCAACTCGCCCTGGCGGGCCCCTCACGCCTGCCGTGCGCGGGTTGGGAAGACCAGCAGACGTTGACCCGTACTGTCGCTCGTCCAGCTGTCCCCACTCTGGCGCAAACCGTCGCCGTCCGATGTGATGGCCGTCACTCGAATGGTGGATGACGTGGCCCTGTGGCGGTTGCAATGTGCCCGTGGCGATATTGCGGGTCGGTAATATGTGGTGCGGGCACTAATGAATGCCCGGTGGCGGCCTGCGGGGCTATTTCCGAGCGGCGGGCGGCGTCATAGGGTGGGCTCATTCAAGCCGTATGGCCCCGCCGGGTCGGCGGCGCATCATTGCAGCAGGTTTTCAATCCGCATGGCGCGACTTCGCGATCTCGTCGGCCAGCCCCGCAAACCGGGCCTGCAGCTGCCACGGTGGCTTGACCGGATTCTCTCGCTCGGCATCGTGTCGAGCGATCCGGACATTGTCAGGCGCCAGCGCTGCGTCAATGTGGTCGTGTTTGCAGCGGTGGGTAACACGCTCAACCACCTCGCGATTAACGCCCTGCATGACTTTTGGGGACTGATCGTCATCAACATCTACAACGTTTTTATGCTCGTGCTGCCGCCCTTGATTCCCCGGCTGCATCGCTACGGTGAGAACGTGGCGGCCATCACGTTGGCGCTTCTGATTCTATTCGGGCACTCATTTGTGGTCTGGTCGTTTGGCTTGGCGAGCGATTTGCAGGTCTACTACACGATTGCTCCGAGCGCCCTGCTACTGCTGGTGGGCGTGCAACACTGGCGGGTGTTTCTGGTGTTCTTCGTTCTCTTCCTCGCGGCGCTGCTGGTCGCGCTCAACTTCGCGCCGGTCGACGGACTGATCCTCGCCACCGATGAGAAGTTTCGCGACAATTTGTCGATGCAGGCGATGGTGAACGCCATCGCGATCAACGCAGCAATTCTGTTTTATGCGCTGACGGCGCTGCGGCGCGCCGAAACCGACCTGAAGGATCAGCACGCGCTGTCGGAGGCGCTGGTCGAAACTCTGATGCCGCGTCCGATCGCCGAGCGGCTCAAATCAGGTGAGAGCCGCATCGCCGACCGCATCGACGTGCTCAGCGTGATGTTCGCCGATCTCGCGGGCTTCACCGAGGCGGCGCATGACCTCGCGCCGGAAAAAGTGGTCGAGTTTCTCGACGGCCTGGTGCGGGCATGCGATACGCTCTGCCAGGAATACGGAGCAGAAAAGATCAAGACCATCGGCGACAGCTACATGGCGGCGTCCGGCTTCGATGGGCGCCAGGCCGAGGGCGCGGCCGCGATCGGGCGCCTGGCGCTGGCGATGATGGAGGAGATCGCGCGGCAGCCGCCGCTCGGCGGCCGCAAGCTCAGGCTGCGCATCGGCATCCATTGCGGGCCGGCGACCGCCGGCGTCATCGGCGATACGCGCTTCTCCTACGACGTCTGGGGCGATGCGGTGAATACGGCCTCGCGCATGGAGTCCTATGGCGAGCCAGGCCGCATCCAGGTGAGCGAGGCGTTTTGCAAGCTGGCGGCCGACCGGTTCGCATTCGAGGAGCGCGGCGCGACCGATATTAAAGGCATCGGTGCGACCAGAACATTCTTCCTGGTCGGTCCGCGCGCAAAGAATTGACTCGAAAAAAATCGTCCCGGCCACGCGTGGCCGGGACGACAACAGATCAAACGCTGCCGTGATTACTCGCCGGCTGCTTCCTGGCGCTGCTCGTGTTGATCGCCTTCGGCCTTCTGCTTGGCTTCGAGGTCCTCGCCGGTCGCCTGGTCGACGACCTTCATGGACAGGCGCACCTTGCCGCGGTCGTCGAAGCCTAGGAGCTTGACCTTGACCTTGTCGCCTTCCTTGACCACCTCGGTGACCTTCTGCACCCGCCGCGCAGCCAGCTGGCTGATATGTACGAGCCCGTCTTTGGCGCCGAAGAAATTCACGAAGGCGCCGAAGTCCATCACCTTCACCACTGTGCCTTCGTAGATATGTCCGAGCTCAGGCTCGGAGGCGATCGACTTGATCCAGTTGATCGCCGCCTTCATGGCGTCGCCATTGGCGGACGCGACCTTGACGGTGCCGTCGTCCGCGATGTCGATCTTGGCGCCGGTCTTCTCCACGATCTCGCGGATCACCTTGCCGCCCGTGCCGATCACCTCGCGGATCTTGTCGGTCGGGATCTTGAAGGTCTCGATGCGCGGCGCGTAGGCGCCGAGCTCGCCGCGCGCCGCCGTCAACGCCTGGGCCATTTCGCCGAGGATGTGGATGCGGCCGTCCTTCGCCTGCGCGAGCGCGACCCGCATGATCTCCTCGGTGATGCCGGCGATCTTGATGTCCATCTGCAGCGAGGTGACGCCCTGGTCGGTGCCGGCGACCTTGAAGTCCATGTCGCCGAGGTGGTCCTCGTCACCCAGGATGTCAGAGAGAACGGCGAAGCGCTTGTCCTCGAGAATGAGCCCCATCGCGATGCCGGCGGTCGGCCGCTTGAGCGGCACGCCCGCGTCCATCAGAGCAAGCGACGAGCCGCACACGGTCGCCATCGAGGACGAGCCGTTCGACTCGGTGATCTCGGAGACGACGCGGATCGTGTAGGGGAAGTCGTGGTGCGCCGGCAGCATGGGACGGATCGCACGCCAGGCCAGCTTGCCGTGGCCGATCTCGCGACGGCCGGGCGCGCCGAGCCGGCCGGTCTCGCCGACCGAAAACGGCGGGAAGTTGTAGTGCAGGAGGAACGGCTCCTTGTAGGTCCCCGGCAGCGCGTCGATGTATTGCTCGTCCTCGCCGGTGCCCAGCGTGGCGATCACCAGCGCCTGGGTCTCGCCGCGGGTGAACAGCGCCGAGCCGTGGGCGCGCGGCAGTATGCCGACCTCCGACACGATCGGGCGCACGGTCTTGACGTCGCGGCCATCGATGCGGCGGCCGGTATCGAGAATGTTCCAGCGCACGATCTTGGCTTCGAGCTCCTTGAAGACGGAGCCGACTTTTTGCTTCGAATATTTCGGCTCCTCGACGCCCTCAGGCAGGAAGTGCGCCATCACGGTCGCCTTGGCGGCGTCGACCGCCTTGTGGCGCGCCATCTTGTCGGGGATCGCATAGGCGGAGCGCAGATTCTTCTCGATCAGCCCCAGCATCTCTTTTTCGAGCGTGGCGGTGTCGGAGACGGGGAGGTCGCGCGGCTCCTTGGCGGCCTTCTCGGCGAGCTTGATGATGGCCTCGATCACCGGCTGGAAGTGGCGGTGGCCGAACATCACGGCGCCGAGCATGATATCCTCGCTCAGCTCCTTGGCTTCCGACTCGACCATCAGCACCGCGTCCTGCGTGCCGGCGACGACGAGATCGAGCTGGCTCTCCTGCATCTCGTCGAGCTGTGGATTGAGCACGTATTCGTTGTTGATGAAGCCCACGCGTGCCGCGCCGATCGGTCCCATGAACGGCGCGCCCGAGAGCGTCAGCGCGGCCGAGGCGGCGACCATCGCCAGGATGTCGGGATCGTTCTCGAGGTCGTGCGACAGCACGTGGATGATCACCTGGGTGTCGCAGCGCCAGCCGTCCGCGAACAGCGGCCGGATCGGACGGTCGATGAGGCGGGAGATGAGCGTCTCGCGCTCGGTGGGGCGGCCCTCGCGCTTGAAATAGCCACCTGGAATGCGGCCGGCCGCGTAGAACTTTTCAAAGTAGTTGCAGGTGAGCGGCAGGAAGTCGATGCCTTCCTTCGGCTCCTTGGCGGCGACCACGGTCGCCAGCAGCTTGCTTTCGCCATAGGTGGCGACGACGGCGCCGTCGGCCTGGCGGGCGATCTTGCCGGTCTCTAGGACGAGCTTGCGCCCTCCCCAGTCGAGCTCAACACGATGGATATCGAACATGTCTTTGGTCTCTCACGGTTTCGCGGAAGTGGCGAAAGCCATGAGCAAGACGGCGAGAGGCTGACGCGCGCCAAACCGCGCTCTGCATCAGCATCCAGCGATCCTGCCATGGCCTTCAGGCCTTTCCGGTTGACGGACGGGCGATCATTCGCACCGTCACGGAATTCGGCAGCACCTTGCTGCCGGATGATGTGAGCGGATGACGCCCTTGCTAAAGACGTGTCTGCATCCACTCACGACAAAACGCGCGGCAATAGCCGCGCGCTACAAAAGCTAGCGGCGAATGCCCAGCCGCTCGATCAATGACTTGTAACGCCCCTCGTCGATGCGGGCGAGATAATCGAGCAACTGGCGACGCTGAGATACGAGCTTGAGCAGTCCACGCCGGGAATGGTTGTCCTTGACGTGGCTCTTGAAGTGCTCGGTCAGATTGTTGATGCGTTCCGAAAGAACGGCCACCTGCACCTCCGGCGATCCAGTGTCGCCGGCCTTGGTCGCATAGGTCTTGATGACTTCCGCCTTGCGTGCGGTTGAAATCGACATCGGGTGTTCCTTTTCTCGTACGATGCTTCAACGGATGCGGCCGGGCCGGGATGTCGTCCAGCGTGGTCGCTGCAATTGTGACGCGCGGGCTTATGGCCCGCGCACCGGCGGGATATAGGAAGCCGCCCGCCGGGTCAAGGTCGGAGGCCTTAAGCCCCGTAAACACAAGCAGATTTCGCTTCGTTGGCGGCGGGGCCGCGACGCCGGCGCGGCGCTCCGAGGCGCCATCATCCGCGCGGTTGCGCATTGAGGTTGAAGATTCGGCGTGGGCGCAGCTCGCCTTCGGCCGCTTCCGCGAGCGCGATCAGGTCGCCCTGCGTCGAGACCGCCACGAAGCCCTGCACGATCGGCGCATCGCGCCCGCGCAGCAGCACGGCCTGGCCGCGTGCCAGACGGGCGGCATCGGCGCGGCTCACGCTGAGCGACGGCAAGCCCTGCAGGCCGGCGGCGACCGGCTGCAGCATGCCGGTGAGCGCTGCGGCGTCGCCGGCGGCTGCCTGCAGCCGATCGAGGCTTATCGCATCCGGCTCGCGAAACGGGCCGACGCCGGCGCGTCGCAGCGCCGAGACATGGCCGAAGCAGCCAAGGATGCGGCCCATGTCGCGGGCGAGCGCACGCACATAGGTGCCCTTGCCGCACTCGGCGCTGAGCACGGCGTGATCGGGGTCGGGGATGTCGACGAGGCTCAGGCGGTGGATCTCGACCGGGCGCGCCTCAAGCTCGACCACCTCGCCCTCGCGCGCGAGGTCGTAGGCGCGCTCGCCGTCGACCTTGATCGCCGAGAAGCGTGGCGGCACCTGCGCGATGGTGCCGGAGAAGCTTGGGATCAGCGCCTGGATGTCGTCGGCGGTCGGGCGCGCCGCGCTGCTTGCCGCCACCCGCCCTTCGGCGTCGTCGGTGTCGCGCTCCTCGCCCCAGCGCACGGTGAATTGGTAAATTTTTCGTCCATCCATCACGAACGGGACGGTCTTGGTGGCTTCCCCGAGCGCGATCGGCAGGAGGCCCGAAGCGAGCGGGTCGAGCGTGCCGGCATGGCCGGCGCGCTTGGCGCTGTAGAGCCGTTTCGCCACGCTGACCGCGTGGGTCGAGGTCATGCCGACCGGCTTGTCGAGAATAAGCCAACCGTTCACGTCGCGCTTCTCGCGCTTGCGCTGCTGCTGCGACGGATCGTCCGCGGACGGCGGTGGCAGGATCATGCGCTCACTCATCCTGGTCGTCCGGCTTGCTCAAGTCGCGTTGCACTGCGGGTGTTCGCAATAGTTTCTCGATCCGTTCCGCTTCGTCGAATCGCTCGTCGATTCGAAACCGGATGTCAGGAGCGAATTTCAGGTTAACGCGATGTGCGATCTCGCCGCGGAGGAATTTCTTGTGGCGCTCGAGCGCGGCAAGCACCTCGGTCTTATCGCGGCCGCCGAGCGGCATGACGTAGACGGTGGCGAGGCGCAAGTCTGCTGACATGCGAACCTCCGGCACGGTGATCATATGGCCTTCGAGCACCGGGTCGTGCACCTCGCCGCGGATCAGCATGTCGGCAAGCGCATGGCGCACCAGCTCGCCCACGCGCAACTGGCGCTGGGAGGCATTGCCCGGTTGGTCGCGCTGCTGATGGCGTGCCATGGATTGGTTCCTTGTCACACGCGGGCATAGCCCGTGCTGCGACGTATCACGAACTTCGGAAACGGGGCACTAGTCCGAGGGTTGCGTTACAGGGAGCGCTGGATCGTCTCGACCCGGTAGCACTCGATGACGTCGCCGGCCTTCATGTCCTGGTAGTTCTCGAAGGCCATGCCGCATTCCTGGCCGGCGGTCACCTCGCGCGCGTCGTCCTTGAAGCGCTTGAGCTGGCTGAGCTTGCCTTCGTGCACCACCACGCTGTCGCGGATCAGCCGCACGTTGGCGCCGCGTTCCACGGTCCCGTCGGTCACGCGGCAGCCGGCGATGTTGCCGACCTTGGACACCTTGAAGATTTCCAGGATGGTGGCGTTGCCGAGCATGGTCTCGCGCCGCGTCGGGGTGAGCAGGCCGGACATCGCCTGCTTCACGTCATCCACGAGGTTGTAGATGATGTTGTAGTAGCGGATCTCGATGCCGGCGCGCTCGGCGCTCTCGCGCGCTTCCTTGTTGGCGCGCACGTTGAAGCCGATGATCGCTGCGTTCGACGTCTCGGCCAGCCGCACATCGGACTCGGTGATGCCGCCGACGCCTGCCAAAATGACCCGGGCCCCGACTTCCGACGTCCCGAGCTTCTCGAGCGATCCGAGGATCGCCTCGACCGAGCCCTGCACATCGCCTTTGATCAGCAGCGGGAACTCCTTGCGGCCCGCGGTCTTGACCTGCGCCATCATCTGCTCGAGCGAGCCGCGTACGCCGGACGCCCGTGCCGACGACTTCTCGCGCTTCTGGCGGGCGCGGTAGTCCGTGACCTCGCGGGCGCGCGCTTCGTTTTCCACCACCGCAAGCCGGTCGCCGGCCTCGGGCGTGCCGTTGAAGCCGAGCACCTCGACCGGCGTCGACGGCCCGGCCGCGATCACCGGGATGCCGGTGTCGGAGACGAGCGCGCGCACGCGGCCCCATTCGGCGCCGGCCACCACGATGTCGCCGGGCTTGAGCGTGCCGCGTTGCACCAGCACGGTCGCGACCGGACCGCGGCCACGGTCGAGCTTGGCCTCGATCACGGTGCCTTCGGCGGGCCGCTGCGGATTGGCTTTGAGCTCGAGGATTTCAGCCTGCAACCCGATGGTCTCGAGCAGGCGCTCGAGATTGAGCTTCTTGGTCGCCGAGACTTCGACGTCGAGCACCTCGCCGCCCAGCGTCTCGACCTGGATCTCGTGCTGCAGCAGCTCCGTGCGCACGCGCTCGGGCTTGGCGTCGGGCTTGTCGATCTTGTTGATGGCGACGATCATCGGCACCTTGGCCGACTTGGCGTGCGCGATCGCCTCGACCGTCTGCGGCATCACGCCGTCGTCGGCCGCGACCACCAGCACCACGATGTCCGTCACCTTGGCGCCGCGCGCCCGCATGGCGGTGAAGGCCGCGTGGCCGGGCGTGTCGATGAAGGTGATCTGGCCGTGCGAGGGCGAGGCGACCTGATAGGCGCCGATGTGCTGGGTGATGCCGCCGGCCTCGCCCGCCGCCACCTGGGTCGACCGGATGGCGTCAAGGAGCGAGGTCTTGCCGTGGTCGACGTGACCCATGATGGTCACGACCGGAGGCCGCGACACCAGCGTGGCAGGATCGTCGGCGGTATCGAACAATCCTTCCTCCACGTCGGATTCGGCGACGCGCTTGACGGTGTGGCCAAGCTCCTCGGCGATGAGCTGCGCCGAGTCGGCGTCGATGACGTCCGTGATCTTGAGCATCTGGCCCTGCTTCATCAGCATCGCGATGACGGTGCGCGCCGGTTCCGCCATGCGGTTGGCGAGTTCCTGGATGGTGATGAATTCCGGGATCGTGACCTCACGGGTCAGCTTGTCCTTGGGCTCGCTCCCGCCCAGCTCCTTCATCCGCCGCTTGGTACGGCGAACGAACGACGCCTTGGAATGCTCGCGGACTTCGTCGGCGCTGAATGCGGTCACGAGCGTCAAGCGCGGACGTCGCTTCTCGCCGCCGGCCGGTCGCGGCGCCTTGTTGGCGGGGGTGGCGGGACGCGCCGGGCTGCCAGGGCGGCGTGGACGCGGCGCTTCCTCTTCCTCGGGCTCGTTGATCTGCGTGCGCGCGAGCGCTCCGAGGGTCAGCTTCGGCTTGACCTCCTCCTCGCCCCCGCCAAAGCGCTTCTTGGCCTCCTGCTCGGCCTTGCGCTTGGCTTCCTCTTCGTGCCGTCGCCGATCGTCCTCCTCGCGCTTGCGCTCCTCGGCGGCCTCGCGTTCGGTGCGCTCGATGGCGTCGCGCAGCTCGCGGATCCGCGCCTGCTCCTCGGCGATTTTGCGCTCTTCGGCGTCCTTGAGGCGGGCGTCGGCCAGCGCGTGAACCCGGGCCTGCTGCTCCTCGGCGGTCAGGGTCTTGAGCACCAGCCCGGAGGGCTTGGCCGGCGCAGAAGAGGCCCCTTGGCCTCTGCCGGTGTGGGTGGGCGCGCTGGGGCGTTTGCTGGGGGGCGGCGCCAGCGGGGCGGCGGTCACTGTCGGCTCGGGCTTGCCCTTGCCGGGCGCACGGGTTTTGACCTTTTCGACCAGCACCTGCTTGGTGCGGCCATGGCTGAAGTTCTGGCGCACGACGCTCTGCTCGACGCCGCGCGCCTTCAGCGACAGCGTCTTGGTCGAGCCGACGCTCAACTTCTTTTCGCCAGTCTTTTCCGTCGTTTCAGCCATTCCGCTGCCAATTCCCGGGGGTTTCAGGACGGTTAATGATGCCGGTTCGAAAGCATTCGAGGCGCGCTACGCGCGCCAGAAATGCCTCGCTTTCGGAACCCGCAACCAGAACTGCGTGTACCACATTTGCCCGCCCGAATGCCAAATCCAATTGCGTGATAGCAAATGTACCTATGATAGCGATGTTTTCAGCGTCCGGCCGTTGCCGCAGGGTGGCGGCGAGCTTGCGAACACCATCTTGGGAGGCGTCGGAGGCGTGGATCAGGCCCGCGACCCGGCCCTGGCGGACCAGCGCCGCCTCGACCTTGGCGAAGCCGGTGACCGTCCGTCCCGCCTTGTGAGCCATTGCAAGCGCATCAAGTGCCGCCCGCTCCAGCAGCCGTTCGGTCGATTCAACAAGGTCGGGCGCCGCCCGTACCTCGCGCTTGAAGCTTCGGGCGAAGGCCTTGCGGGCCAGCGCGTTGCGCAATGCCGGCCGGGTTGCCGTGATCCAGATACCGCGTCCCGGCAAACGCCGCTTGAGATCCGGGACGACGGTGCCATCTGGGGCCAGCACAAAGCGGATCATGTCGGCGACCGGTGTTACCGCCCCGGTTGCCGCGCAGAACCGCTCGCCGCCGGGTTGGATCCGGCGCGGACCTTGGTCCAGTCCATTATCTTGATCTTGCGGTGGCGGCTGCATGCGTGTCCTCAGGCTTGACTCAGGCTTGCGCCTCGGTCGCCTCCGCCGCCTCGGCGGGAGCTTCCGGGGCCGGCGGCGGCGCGAGATCCTCTTCCTTGACCCAGCCGGCCTTGATGCGGGCCTGCATGATCAAAGCTTCGGCGTCCTCGCGGGTGAGCTCGAAGTCATGGAGGATGCCGGCATGCTTGACGGTCTCGCCGTCCTTGCGCTCGCTCCAGCCGATCAGGTCGTCGGTGACACAGCCGGCCAGGTCTTCGACCGATTTGATGCCATCCTGGCCGAGATCCACGAGCATCCTGGTGGTGACGCCGGGAACCTCCTTGAGCGCATCGTCGACGCCCAGCTCCTTGCGCTTGGCATCGAGCTCGCCTTCCTCCTTGTCCAGGAATTCGCGCGCGCGCGACTGCAGCTCTTGGGCGGTGTCCTCGTCGAAGCCCTCGATGCCGGCGAGCTCCTTCTCGTCGACCATGAGCAGCTCCTCGACCGACTTGAAGCCCTCCGAGGCAAGCAACTGGCCGACGACCTCGTCGACGTTGAGCGCCTCGATAAACAGCTTGGTGCGCTTCTCGAACTCGGCCTGCCGGTGCTCCGACTCTTCCTGCTCGGTGACGATGTCGATGTCCCAACCCGTCAGCTGCGACGCCAGCCGCACGTTCTGGCCGCGCCGGCCAATCGCGAGCGAGAGCTGCTGATCGGGCACGACGACCTCCATACGATGGCGATCCTCGTCGAGCACGACCTTGGCGACCTCGGCGGGCGCGAGCGCGTTGACCACGAAGTTGGCCGGGTCTGCGGTCCAGGGAATGATGTCGATCTTCTCGCCTTGCAGCTCGTTGACGACGGCCTGCACGCGCGACCCGCGCATGCCGACGCAGGCGCCGACCGGGTCGACCGAGGAATCGCGCGAGATCACCGCGATCTTGGCGCGTGAACCGGGATCGCGGGCGACCGACCTGACCTCGACGATGCCGTCGTAGATTTCCGGCACTTCCTGGGCGAACAGCTTGGCCATGAATTGCGGATGCGTGCGGGAGAGAAAGATCTGCGGCCCGCGCGGCTCGCGCCGGACGTCGTAGATGAAGGCGCGGATGCGGTCGCCGTTGCGGAACGTCTCGCGCGGCAGCATCTCGTCGCGGCGCACAATCGCCTCGCCGCGGCCGAGATCGACCACCACGTTGCCGTATTCCACCCGCTTGACGATGCCGTTGACGATGTCGCCGATGCGATCCTTGTATTCCTGATACTGCCGGTCGCGCTCGGCCTCGCGCACCTTCTGCACGATCACCTGCTTGGCGGATTGCGCGGCGATGCGGCCATATTCGAGCGGCGGCAGGGCTTCCGAGATGTAATCGCCGACCTGAGCCGCCGGATTGCGCTTCTTGGCGTCGTCGACCGCGATCTGCGTCGAGTCGTTCTCGACCAGGTCAACGACCAGCATCAGACGCGACAGCCGCATCTCGCCGGTCTTCGGATTGATCTCGGCGCGCACCTCGGTCTCGCTGCCATAGCGCGAGCGCGCAGCCTTCTGGATCGCATCCTCCATGGCGGCGATCACGATGCCGCGGTCAATCGCCTTCTCGCGAGCCACCGCGTCGGCGATCTGCAACAGTTCGAGCCGGTTGGCGCTGACGGCCATCGGTCAGTCTCCTTTATGGTGGTCCGGGCGGTTGTCGCCGTCCGGTCGGAATTGCACGGGACGCGGCTGGTCCGCGCGGCTGCGGCGGGTGTCGCGCCAGGGCTTGCGCTCACTGGGCTTGTCGCGCCGCGCCTCGCGCTGCTGTGCCTTGCCGCGCTTGAGTGACTGGGTGATGAGCGTATCGCTGAGCGTGACCTTGGCTTCAGCCATATCGCCGATCGGCAGCAGGATTTCAGGAGCCTCCTCGGAGGCCGCATTGTCGCTGCGAAGCCGCGCGTTGCCGCCCTCGGTGCCGAGCAGAACACCGCGGAAGCGGCGGCGGCCGTCGATCGCTATCGCCATCTCGACCTTGATGGTGCTGCCAACGTGGCGCTCGAAGTCGGATCGGCGCACCAGCGGCCGATCGAGGCCAGGCGAGGAAATCTCCAGCCGGTAGGCGCGGTCGATCGGGTCGGCGACATCGAGCACCGGCGAAAGCGCGCGCGATATCGTCTCGCAGTCCTCGACGGTCATGGTGGCGTCCGGCCGCTCGGCCATGATTTGCACGGTGCAGCCGGACAGGCCGGAAATCTTTACCCGCACGAGACGCAAACCAAGACCTTCGATCACCGGCTCGGCGATGGCAGCAACGCGGGCCGCCGCGCCCTGCTCGACGATCAGGCGGGGGTCGGACTCTACACGGGTGTCGGTCGTCTGCATCATGCTCCGCGGTACGCAGCCAGTCTCGTTTCTCAATTCATAATCCCCGGGGGCTCCGGCCAGGATTATGGGCCGGCGCGCACCTAACAAAAAAGAGCGGGCCCCGGGGGAACCCACTCTCAAAAGCCGTTCGGATCACATCCGAGCGTTATGAGATGTCCATAAGCGGACGTCAGCAAATATAGCGATTTTGCCCCCTCGCGCAAGGGCCGGGGCCCTGAATCCCCCCGGGTCTAGTGCCGCCGATTTGAAGTTCCTGCACCACCTGCAGCAAACTCTGTCAGGAACGTCAAATCGAAAAGCGGCACTAGAATCATAGAGTTGCTGGTGCCCCGCTTCCGAAGGTCGTGAGTCGCCGCAGCAACCTCTGACACGAGCTTCGGGAGCAAAGCGGCACCAGGCGACTAACCGTTCGTTCAGAATCCCCTTCTAGTCTGCGATCCGTCGAATTCTGTTTACCGTGTGTGACGGCAGTACGGGTTATTTGAGTATGGCTGTTCCGGCCTCGATCATTCCGGAATTGGAAGACGCCATCCAGCAGGGCCCGCCCGAGCGGCGGGCCCTCATGCTGCAGCGCATTACAACCCTTTTCATCGACGGGGCGGAGGGGTTTGGCGAAGACGTCGTTGGCCTGTTCGACAACGTGCTGAGCTGCCTGATCGAGGAGATCGAGGCCAAGGCGCGTGCCGAGCTGGCGATCCGGTTGGCGCCGGTCGGCAACGCGCCGGTCAAGGTGGTGCGCAGGCTGGCCGCCGACGATGAAATATCGGTCGCCGGCCCGGTCTTGCGGCAGTCGCAGCGGCTCAAGGACGCCGATCTCGTCGGCATCGCAGAGACAAAGAGCCAGGCCCATCTCCTGGCGATCTCGACCCGGACCGGCATCGCGGAACCGGTGACCGACGTGCTGGTGAAGCGCGGCGATCGCGACGTGGCGCGCAGCGTTGCCCGCAATCGCACGGCGCGGCTGTCCGAGGTGAGCTTCGCCGCGCTGGTCGGCCAGGCTGAAGGCGATGTCATCCTGGCCGAAGGGGTCGGGCTGCGGCCCGACATTCCGCCGCGGCTGTTTCGCGATTTGCTGCTCAAAGCGACCGATGTGGTGCGGCAGCGACTGCTCGCGTCCGCCGATGCCGCCACACAGGCGGAAATCAAGCGGGTGCTGGCCAAGGTGTCGGACGAGGTGGGGGGCAAGGCCCGACCGCGCGACTACGGCGCGGCCCGGCGCCTGGTGGCCGAGCTCCGCCAGCAGGGCAAGCTCAACGAGCCCCAGCTCGCGGAGTTCGCCAAGTCCGGCCGCTATGAGGAGACCGTCGCGTCGATCGAGCTGCTGTGCAAAGTTCCGATCGACGTGGTCGATCGCCTGATGGGAGGCGATCGGCCCGATCCGATCCTGATCCTGTGCAAGGCGGCCGGCTGGGGGTGGCCGACGGCACGCGCCGTGATTCAATCGCGGCGGCACGTCAAGGCTTCGGGTCATGCGCTCGACAACGCCTTCTCCAACTTTGAGCGATTGTCGCCCGCCACCGCCCAGCGGGTCATGCGGTTCTGGCAGGCGCGCACCACGGCCGCGCCCGAAATCCGGTAATCGAGCGCTATTTCCGGTTCAACTAAACCGGGAATAGCGCTCGGTTCTTTTGGCGTGGCGCCTGTCCTTGTGGGCGAACCGGCGTCCACTTCGCCGGGACAGGCGCTATCGCCTTCGAAAGATCAGATAGCAGGGCATCCGGCCCTCGCGTTTCGCCTTGGCTTCGTAGCGCGTGGCGGTGAAGCCCGGCCACGGCAGCCGCCAGTCATCGGCGCGCTCGGCGGTCCATTCGAAGTCGCTCGAGCGCGCGAGGTGCTGGAGCGTCCAGGCCGCATAGTCGGGCCAGTCGGTGGCGAAGCGGAAGGTGCCGCCGGGCGCCAGCACGCGCGCGATGGCGCCGACGGTCGCGTCTTGCACGAAGCGACGCTTCCAGTGCCGGCGCTTCGGCCACGGATCGGCGTAGAGAAGATCGAGCCGCGCAATCGAGTCCGCCGGCAGCCAATCGAGCACGTGGATGGCGTCACCGAAATGCAGCCTGATATTGGTCAGCCCGCGGCTCGCGATGGCGGTCAGCGCCTTCGCCATGCCGTTCGCGAACGGCTCGATGCCGATGAACCCGGATTGCGGATTGCGCTCGGCCTCCGCGATCATGTGCTCGCCGCCGCCGAATCCGATCTCAACGCGGACGTCGCTCACCGGCCCTTCAAACAGGCTCGCGAGCGCCGGCGCGGGCGTGCCGAGGTCAAGCGCCAAGCGGGGCAGCAGCGTGTCGAACAGCGCCGCCTGCTGCGGCTTGAGGCGATGGCCTATGCGCCGTCCGAAGAAGGCGCGCTTCTCGCTTTCATCGCAGCGCGCGCTTGAGCGCATCGGCGAGGTCGATCCTCTCCCACGAGAAGCCGCCGTCCTTGTCCGGGGCGCGGCCGAAATGGCCATAGGCGGCGGTGCGGCGGTAGATCGGCCGGTTCAGCTTGAGGCTGCGCCGAATGTTGGTCGGCCGCAGCGGAAAGATCTCAAGCAGCACCTTGTGCAGCTTCGCTTCGTCGACCGTGCCGGTGCCGTGCGTGTCGACCAGGAGCGACATCGGATCGGCGACCCCAATCGCGTAGGCGATCTGGATCGTGCAGCGCTCCGCGAACCCGGCGGCAACGACGTTCTTGGCGAGATAGCGCGCCGCATAGGCGGCCGAGCGGTCGACCTTGGTCGGATCCTTGCCCGAGAAGGCGCCGCCGCCGTGCGGTGCGTAGCCGCCGTAGGTGTCCACGATGATCTTGCGGCCGGTCAGGCCGCAGTCGCCGTCGGGGCCGCCGACCACGAAATTGCCGGTCGGGTTGACCAGGAAGTCGGAAGCCTTGGCGGGCATCCATCCCTCCGGCAGCGCCGATTCGACGGAGTCGGCGATCATCTCCCTGACCATGCCGGGCGTGTACTTCTTGCCGTTGCGGCTCTTCTCGTTGTGCTGCGTCGACACTACGACCTTGGTGCAGCCGACCGGCTGGCCGTCGACATATTTGACCGTGACCTGGCTCTTGGCGTCGGGCTGCAGATCGAACAGCTGGCCGCCGCGGCGCTTGTCCGACAGGACCTTGAGGATCTTGTGGGCGAAGTAGATCGGAGCCGGCATGAACGAGTTCTTTTCGTAGACCTCGCTTTCGGTGCAGGCGAAGCCGAACATCATGCCTTGATCGCCGGCGCCTTCTTCCTCGCCGCTCTTTTTTTTCTTGGCGTCGACGCCCATCGCGATGTCGGGCGACTGGCCATGCAGCAGCACTTCCACGTCGGCGCCGTGATGCGAGAAGCCTTCCTGGTCGTAGCCGATGTCTTTGACGACCTCGCGCGCGATCTGCACGATCATGTCGCGATTGATGTGGGCCTTGTCACCATATTTGTGGAACAGCGGCGCCTGGCCGCGCCCTTCGCCCGCGATGACGATCTTGTTGGTCGTGCAGAGCGTCTCGCAGCCAAGCCGCGTGTTGACCTTGCTTTCGTCGGCGATGCCGAGCTTGACGTCATTGGCGATGAACGCGTCGAGGATCGCATCCGAGATCTGATCGCAGACCTTGTCGGGATGCCCTTCGGATACGGATTCGCTGGTGAAGAGATAGTTGGCGCGTGACACCTTGGGACACTCCCCTGCTGGACCGGCTCGTGCCGCCGATTTGAAGTTCCTACACCACCTGCAGCAAGCTCGGTTAGGAACTTCGAATCGGCGGCACGAGAATCATGGAGTTGCCAGTGCCCCATTGTTTCCGAAGCTCGTGTCAGAGGTTGCTGCGGCGTATCACGAACTTCGGAAACGGGGCACTAGTGCCGCCGATTTGAAGTTCCTACACCACTTGCGGCGAACTCGGCTAGGAACTTCAAATCGAAAAGCGGCACTAGAATTATAGACTTGCTAGTGCCCCTTGGTTTCCGAAGTTCGTGTCAGAGGTTGCTGCGGCGTATCACGAACTTCGGAAACGGGGCACTAGCCGCTGGGCCGTGTTTCTTGCAGCGTACCCCCGCGCGGTCAAGATGTGGGCGAAATTGATCCGCGGGTGGGTCGCATCGCCATGCCAGCGGTATTGCTGCCCACGCGTAACGTCTCGGGCCGAAAGGCCCTCGCCGGCAGCGCTTATTTGCTTTCTTCAGCGATTTCTTCGACCAGGTCGACGATCCGGCGGCGCAGCTTCGGCTCCTTGATCCGGGTAAACGCTTTGGTCAAAGCGAGACCCTCCGAGGTCGCCAGAAAGTCGGACACATAGGCCGGCGAGGGCGCGTCCTTCATGCCGTCCGGGTGGGGGCTGAGCGAGGGCGCGCCCTCAAAGAAAAAGGCAACCGGGACCTGCAGAATTTGCGAAATCTGCTGCAGCCGGCTGGCGCCGATTCGGTTGGTGCCCTTCTCGTATTTCTGGACTTGCTGGAAGGTCAAGCTGAGCGCATCGCCCAGCTTTTCCTGGCTCATACTCAGCATCATCCGCCGCATCCGAACCCGGCTCCCCACATGTTTGTCGATGGGGTTCGGAGCCTTTTTTACCATAACGATCTCCTATGTGGCTGCGGTTCCGCGTAATGTCCATTTTTAGCGGCAGAACGCAACCTGTATTTGCTAGGTAGATGGGTCATTAACGTGAAAAAAGTGTGCAATACAATACGGACCGTAATCGAATAGAATTGGTTTTTTATAGTTAACCAACCCGCAGTCTCGGGCGCGCTTCGTTAACTATCGGTCGTGCTGACGTTTCTTGCACGCCGACGCAATGCGGCGATGAATGCCATCGCGACGATCACGCTTGCGGGTATGTCGCCGAAGCGTGCGAACGGCGTCATGGCGATCGGCTTCGGCAACGGAGCGTCAAGCACGCCTTCGCTCCCGAGCGGCAGCGAGCGCACCACGCGACCGAGCGGGTCCACCACGACTGAAATCCCCGTATTGGCCGCCCGTACCAATGGCAAGCCTTCCTCGATCGCACGCAGACGCGCCTGCTGGAGGTGTTGATAGGGGCCCGAGCTGATGCCGAACCAGCCGTCATTCGTGAGATTGAGCATCCAGCCGGGGCGCTCGCCGCCGGCCGGCAAGGCGGCGCCCGGAAAGATGATCTCGTAGCAGATCAGCGGCGCCAGGCTCGGGGCTCGCGGCACGGCGAGGATGCGCCGGCGATCGCCCGGAATGAACCCACCCACCACTTTGGTTAGCTGCATGAATCCGAGCCGCTCCAATCGGTCTTGGAACGGCAGATACTCGCCGAACGGAACCAGATGCACCTTGTCATAGACCGACAGCACCGAGCCGTCGTGGTCGATGATGTAGATCGAGTTGTAGGCGCGGGTGACTGAAGCGGTGGGTGCGCCCTCCGGCGCCCGTATCGCGCCCGTGATCAGCACCGTGCCTTCCGGCAGGAGCGCCGCAATCTGGGCCAGCGCGTCCGCCTCCCGGGTGAGAAAGAATGGGAACGCTGATTCAGGCCAGATCAGGTGTGTCACATCCGCGATGCCGGTCGCCTGTGGTCCGCTCGCGCGGTCGGACAAGGCAATGTAGCGGTTCATCACCGCCTGTTTCTGCGAATACTTGAACTTGTCATCCTGCTGCAGGTTGGGCTGCATGATGCGCAGCCGCACATTGTCGACATAGGCGGTCGGCGTCCCCCACAGGCGCACGGTGCCATAGGTTGCCATCGCCACAAGGACGAGCGTGCTGAGTGCCGGCGCCAGCCAGCGGCGCCTGGTGTCGGCTGGATCGTCCGCGAGCACCGCGAGCGACGCATAGACCGCGATCGCGATCACGGTCAGGCCCCAGAGGCCGATCAGCGCGCCGGTCTGGGCCAGCGGCAAGGGTGTGGCGAGCGCATAGCCGAAGGCATTCCAGGGAAAGCCGGTCAGGATGTGCCCGCGCAGCCATTCCGCAACCGTCAAACCGACCGTGAGCGCCAGCACGCGCGCTGCTCCCTTGCTCCACAGGAGCCGGGCCAGCGCCAGGCCAAGGGCCGTGAACAGCGCCAGACCCGCCGGCATCAGAATGACCGCGAACGGCAGCAGCCAGCCAAAGGTCTTGGCGTCGACCAGGAAGGCATGGCCGATCCAGTAGAGACCGGCGAGGAAGTAGCCGAAGCCGAACCACCAGCCGACCACAGCAGCCGACCTGACGGCGCTGCGGCCGCCGCCGGCGGCACCATCGACCAGCCAGACCAGCACCGGAAAGGTGAGGAACGGGATCGGCCAGACGGACAGCGGCGGCAGGGCCAACGCGGTCGCGGCACCGGCCCCAAAGGCGATCAGGATGCGTCGCCACCCCCATGACAGGACGATCGAATGGGCGAGGCGGGCAAGCGTCACGGTTGGGTCGAGGCCTTGGTGGGATCGGGATTGGCGGGCTGCTCGCCAGGGGATGCCGGTGCCCCGGCGGGGCGGGGCCGTGCCGCACTGCCGCCCGGGCGATCCGGGCTCCGGTAGATCTTGAGCCGCTTCACGCGGCGGGGATCGGCGTCGAGCACCTCGATCTCGAACAGGCCGGGCCCGGGCACGACCTCGCCGCGCACCGGCAGGCGGCCGATGCGGGTCGCGATGTACCCGGCGAGCGTGTCGACCTCCTTGGCGATCTCTCCGACGTCAAACTCCGGCCCGATGATCGCGGTCGCGTCCTCGAGGCTGGCGCGCGCGTTGGCGAGGTAGGACCCGTCGGCCTGGCGCACCAGGCCCGGCGCCAGGTCCTCGTCGTGCTCGTCGGCGATCTCGCCCACGATCTGCTCGACGATATCCTCCATCGACACGACCCCGTCGGTTCCGCCATACTCGTCGACGACGAGCGCGAGGTGGATGCGGGTCGCCTGCATCTTGGCGAGCAGGTCGAGCACCGGCATCGAGGGCGGCGCAAACAAGAGCTCGCGCACCAGCTTGGCGGCCGACAGTGACATCGCAAGATCGATCGCCTTGAGATCGAGGCCGGTCGGCAGTGGTTGCCGGGGCTGGTCGCCGGCCTTGGCGGCCGCCTCGGCTGCGCGCCCGGTCATCAACGCGATCAGGTCCCGGATGTGAACCATCCCGATGGTATCGTCGAGCGTCTCGTCATAGACGACGAGCCGCGAATGGGCCTGGCTTGCGAATACCTTCAGCAGCTCGCCGAGCGCGATGTCCTTCTGCACCGCGACAATATCGGCGCGCGGCACCATCACGTCCGCCACTCGCCGTTCGCGCAAGCTGAGGATGTTCCACAGCATCGCGCTTTCTTTGGGCGAAAAGCCGGTCTCGCTCGCAGCCCGCTCTAGGACGGTTCGCAGATCGGCGCGGATGGAGCCCGGCTTCCCGCCAAACACGGCCCGTAATGCGCGCCCCAGCCAGGTGTCGCCGACTTCGTGAGCGGTGCTCGCCGTCAGATTGGGCGGATTGCGTGGCTCTTGCGCCGGCTCGGCTGCGTCGCTGGCTGGTCGCTGATCGGGGGTGGGCATGGCCATTAGATGTCAGCCGCCACGGCCATGCGCAATGTAGGGGTTTGGAATTCGCAGGCGTGCCAGGATCGCGACTTCCAGCCGTTCCATGGCGGCGGCCTGCCGGTCGGTCTCGTGGTCGTAGCCGCACAGATGCAAGAAGCCGTGCACAGCAAGATGCGCCAGGTGATGGATGAAAGGCTTGCGCTCCGCCGTGGCCTCGCGTGCCAGCGTTTCATAGGCGATGACGATGTCGCCAAGGAGGCGTTGCGGCTTGGCTTGCCGCTCGGTCGGAAAGGCGAGCACGTTGGTCGGCTGGTTCTTGCCCCGCCAGGTCCGGTTGAGCTTGCGAATAGCCGAATCATCGGTGAGCACAATAGCAAGCTCGCTGGTTGACAGGGCGGCTCTTGTCGACAGCGCGGCGGCCGCCTCCGCGATGGCGCGGCGCAACAGCGGACGCACGCCGCGGCGCCCTTTCCAGAGCTCGCACTCCACCAGGATGTCGACGGCGGGGGCCGGTCGGGCGCCGCGCGGTCGCTTCATTCCTTCGCCTCGCGCGATTCCCTGGCCTCGCGCGACCGGATGGCCCTAAGCGCGGCCTGGTCGTAGGCCTGCACGATCCGCGCCACGAGCTCATGGCGGATGACGTCCTCGGCCGTAAAGACCACATGGCCGATGCCCTCGATGCCGGCGAGCAGGCGGGTCGCCTCGGTAAGGCCAGATGTGTGGCCCTGCGGCAGGTCGACCTGGCTCGGGTCGCCGGTGACGATCATCCGGCTGTTCTCGCCGAGACGGGTGAGGAACATCTTCATCTGCATCGCCGTGGTGTTCTGCGCTTCGTCGAGAATGACGACCGCGTTGGACAGCGTGCGCCCGCGCATGAAGGCCAGCGGCGCGATCTCGAACTCCCCGGTCTGCATCGCGCGCTCGACGATGCGCGCGTCCATCAGGTCATAGAGCGCGTCGTAGATCGGTCGCAGGTAGGGGTCGACCTTCTCGCGCATGTCGCCGGGCAGGAAGCCGAGCCGCTCGCCCGCCTCGACGGCGGGCCGCGTGAGCACGATGCGGTCGACCTCCTTGCGCTCGAACAGCTGCACCGCGTGCGCCACCGCGAGCCAGGTCTTGCCGGTGCCGGCCGGGCCGGTGCCAAACACCAGATGATGGCGCCGCAGCGAGCGGATATAGGCGTCCTGCGCGCCGGTGCGGGCGCGCACCGGCCGCTTGCGCAGGTTGATCTCCTCGAAATTCGGCCGCGTGGTCGCAGGGTCATAGTCGAACAGCGAGCCTTGGGCGATCGCGAGCCTGATCGCGCCCTCGACATCGCCGGAGACGAGCTCGTCGCCGCGCTTGAGCCGCGCGTAGAGCCCGTCGAGCACATGGCGCGCCTGCTCGCAGGCGTCACGCGAGCCCTCGATGGTGACATGATTGCCGCGCTGTTCCGCAACGACGCCCAGCCGGCGCTCGACCAGCGCCAGGTTCTGTCCATATTGGCCGAACAACAGCGACGCCAGCCGATTGTCGTCGTAGGTGAGCGCAATATGCGTCGCAGCATTGTCGGCGGCTGCCTCGGTGCGCACCAGAGATCCCTTATCCGAGTCGGTCGTGCGCAACGGCGCTAGCCTCCCGCCCGCATGAGAAGTGGCTCGCGCGCCTGCGACGGCCGCGCCATGACGCCGAACAGGCTGTAGGCGTCGACATCGGTGATGGTCACCGGCGCGACGTCGCCGATCAGCGCCGGCTCGGCCATGACGTGGACCGGCTGCAAGTAGGGCGAGCGTCCGACGATCTGGCCCGCGTGCCGGCCCGGTTTCTCGAGCAGGACGTCGAATGTCCGGCCGCGGCAGCGCGCATTGAAGTCGGCCTGCTGGCGATCGATCGCCTGCTGCAGGCGCGCGAGCCGCTCCGCCTTGACGTCCTCGCCGATCTGGTCGGCGAGATCGGCCGCCGGCGTGCCCGGCCGCGCCGAATACTTGAACGAGAACGCGCCCGCGTAGCCGACCTCTTCGATCAGCGACAGCGTGGCGTCGAAATCCGCTTCGGTTTCGCCGGGGAAACCAACGATGAAATCGGACGAGAACGCGATCGCCGGCTGCGCCGCCCGCACGCGCGCGAGCGCGTCGAGATAGTCGGCGCGGGTGTGCCGGCGATTCATCGCGGCCAGGATACGATCGGAGCCCGACTGAACCGGCAGGTGCAGGTAGGGCATCAGCGCCGGCAGGTCGCGGTGCGCGGCGATCAGGCTCGCGTCCATGTCGCCCGGATGGCTGGTGGTGTAGCGCAGCCGCGCGATGCCTGGCACCTCCGCGATCCGGTGCAGCAGTCGCCCGAGCGTAGAGGCGCGGCCGTCCGGGCCGTTGCCATGATAGGCGTTAACGTTCTGTCCGATGAGCGTGATCTCGCGCACGCCAGCGTCGGCAAGGCGCGTCGCTTCGGCGACGATCTGGGCGACCGGCCGCGACGTTTCGGCGCCACGCGTGTAGGGCACCACGCAGAAGGTGCAGAACTTGTCGCAGCCCTCCTGCACGGTCACGAACGCCGACACGCCGCGCCGGCGCGTGGCTTCGCGGCTCGGCGGCGTGAGTGCGTTGAACTTGTCCTCGACCGGGAACTCGGTGTCGATCGCGCGCTCGCCGCCTTCGACCCGCGCCAGCAGGGCGGGCAGGCGATGATAGCTCTGCGGCCCGACCACGAGGTCGACCGATGGTGCGCGGCGGATGATCTCGGCGCCTTCGGCCTGGGCCACGCAACCGGCGACCGCGACCATGACGCGGCGTCCTTCTTGGGCCGCCGCCTGCTTGATCAGGCGGACCCGGCCGAGCTCGGAATAGACCTTGTCGGCCGCTTTCTCGCGGATATGGCAGGTGTTGAGGATGATGAGGTCGGCGTCCTCAGGGGTTGCGGTTTCGGCGAAGCCTTCGGGCGCGAGCTTGTCCGCCATACGATGGGAATCGTAGACGTTCATCTGGCAGCCAAATGACTTGATGAAGACCTTGCGCGCTCCGCTCATGCCGTTCGTCGATGACGCCTCTGACGGCCTATCTCTTTAACTCATTAACCCATTCGAGACGCTGTTGAATTCCAGCTGCTCAGGGTGCGGCCGATATGCGCCTTGTCATACCGGGTTTTGCCCGAAAAGGAAATAATGCGGTTGCCCCTCGCCCAGTCGCGTGAACAATCAGGCGCGACCGTCCCCGCAAAAGCAAATGGCCGCCCCGCTTTGCGTGAGGCGGCCACCCGCGGTGTCTCGGCCTACTGGGCCTGCCGCTTGAGTTCCGCGAGGTCGGCGTCGCTGCGGACCGTCATCGCCACGACCTTGCTCGAGCGCGGATAGCAGAACACCACTTCGAGCTTGCCGCCCGGAAGCTCGCGCAGCGATGCGAGCCGCACCTCGGTTCCGCGCGTGGGCAGGTCAAAGACCGTCCACTTCCCCGCGGTCGGATCGTATTTCGCGATCTGATCGGTGGTCCACATCGGCGCCCAGACGTTGTGATTCTTGTCCACGATCGTGGCGTAGGGCTGGTGCGCGGTCGGGTTCGGGAACGGCACGAAGCTCATCTCGCCGCTCTTAGTGTCGACGCGCGTCAGGTTGCCGCCCCAGGAATTCGCGACCCAGAGCACGCCGGCGGCGCGGTCGATGCCGATCCGGCGCGGGCCTTGCGACCACGGGAACGGCGTGCCGATGTCCTTGGGCGCGTAGGTGTCATAGAACTTGAGATCGGCCGGCGTGACGATGGCCATCTCCTCCTTCACGGGCGGCAGTTTCCATTCCAGCGACTTGCCGGTCTTGATGTCGCTCTTGGCGATGATGTCGAACGCCATCTGGGTCCACCACACATTGCCGTCGCGGTCGCCAGCGATGCCATAGGTGGCGCCCTGGCCGCCATTGGCGGTCTTCGGGGTGACCGATTTGAACTCGGTGAACCTCTCCTCGACCGGATCGAAGCGCAGCACGCCGTCGAGCGTCCCGGCCCAGATGCCGCCGGTGCCGTCGTAGTCGAGCGTCACCGGGCCATCGATCTGCGACATGTTCGACGGCGGAATGTGGACTGTGATCTTCTCGGTCTTGGGATCGATCTTGGCGAGCGCGCCGCGCGCCACGTGCGCGTTGAACCAGATGACGCCCTTCTCGTCGCGAATGAGGCCATGGGCGTTCGCGGCGTTGCCGTTCGGCGCGTTGATCTTGAAGGGCTTTACGTCGCCGGTCTTGGCGTCGACGCGGCCGATCGTCATGGTCTTGTTCTGCGTCACCGCGGCGAACCAGAGATTGCCGTCAAGATCGGCCGCGGCATCGTGCGGCAGCGAGCCGCCGCGCGAGGTCGTACCCATCGACCAGTCGCTGCCATTGACCGGCGGGATGCGCGCAGGAAGCTGGACGTCCGGATTGAGCGGCACGTCGTATTCCTTGTAGACCGCGCGCGCCGCCTCGCCGGACGGGCGTGGCCGGGCCGTGATCTTGAACCCGCCCTCCTTCGGCCCGCGGGCGCGAGCAAGATAGCCGGCAAGCTCCTTCTGATGGAAATCGATGACCGGATTGGGCGGCGTGTTCGGGCCGCGATAGATGCCGTAGACGTTGATCAATTTCATCGCCTGGACGATCGCGTTCCAGCCGCTCTCGTCGAAGCGGTGCTGGAGCGTGTAGCTCGGGGTGTGGCAGCTCGTGCAATTGTTGCGGAAGATGCGCTTCATGCGCTTGTCGTCGTTGGTCTCCTCCGGCAGACCCGCGAGGATCAGGTCGCCCGGCATCTGCCGCACCTGCGCTTCGACATCGGTCATCGGCTTGAGCACGAAGTCCTGGCTCTTCCGGGCGGCGAGATCGATGTCGCTCTTGGCGGTCTCGAAGCTCAGCGCCTGCGCCCAGAGCTTGTATTTGCCGGCCTCCATGGGCGGGAAATAGTAGGCCCCGGTCTCGTCGGTGAAGACCGTCGTGGTGATGGTCGCGCCCTCGGCCTTGGCCGAGACCGTGACGCCTTCCATCTTTTCGCCCGCGGTCGACTTGATCGATCCGCTCAGCACCACCTCGGCGGCTTCAGCCGAAGGGATGGTGACGGCGAGGGCGAGACCCAATGCGGTGGTGGCGACGAGGCTCAAAGCTATTCGCTTGCAGATCATGGCCGGCTCTCCTGATTGCTCGTTTGCTCAGCGCGGCGGATTGGAAGGAGCAGGTGCAGCCGGCGCGGGGACCGGCAGGGTCTTGAGGTAGGCAACGATGGCGTCGATCTGTTCGGGGCGGAAATGGTACTTGAAGCCCGGCATGTTCGGCGTGCCGTTGCCGATGAAGTCACGCATGACGTCGTCTTGCCCGCCAAGCGACATCTTGGACAAAGGCGGGCCGTAGTGCCCGAAGCTCGTAAGCTGCACTTTCACGTGGCAGACCACGCAGGACTGGGCGAACAGGTTTCGCCCCAACAATTGCTTATCGGTGAGAGGTTGTTCAGCTTGCTGCGCAGTTGCGCCCTGCGGAAAAGCAGCAAGCGCCATCAATACGATCCACGCGCTACGCTTCATGTCGCTCCTCCCTGCAGTGGCCTTTTGCGGCAACCCTACGACTCCCGACCGGGGAAGGGAAGAGTTGAAGGGAAGAGTTATGGCGTGTCTGGCTCAGGGGGCGCTTAGGGCTTACCCCCGAGCCTTGTCCTCGAGCGGCACCGCATAGAGCTCAAGCCGGTGGTCGACCAGCTTGTAGCCCAGCCGCCGCGCCACCTCCGCCTGCAGGCGCTCGATCTCCTCGGATTGGAATTCGATGACTTCGCCGGTGCGCAGGTTGATGAGATGATCGTGGTGGGTGTCGGAAATCTGCTCGTAGCGGGCGCGGCCGTCGCGGAATTCGTGACGCTCGATAATCCCGGCATCCTCGAATAGCTTCACGGTCCGATAGACGGTCGAGATCGATATGCGGTCGTCGACCGCCGAACAGCGGCGGTAGAGCTCCTCAACGTCGGGATGATCGTCAGCCGTCGCCAGCACGCGGGCGATGGTGCGGCGCTGCTCCGTCATGCGCATGCCCTTCGCGGCGCACACTGCTTCGATGTCTTTGTCTTTCGGCTTGGTTTCGGGCACTGGAAGTCCTCCGTCCGCATACGCATAGCACAAATACGCCTATAAGTCGCGTCGCAGGACAAGTGCCGCCGCGCTGCGACCTGATCGATCCTGATAATAGGCTTCGCGGCGGCCAACGCTGCGGAATCCGGCGCGCGCATAGAGCCGCCGCGCCGGCACGTTGTCCTCGTCGACTTCCAGAAACACCACGCGCGCGCCAATACCGGCAAGACGCCGGAGATGCAAATCGAGAAGGCGACGCGAGAGCCCCTTGCCGCGACGGGCGGGGGCAACCGCGACCGACAGGATCTCGGCTTCATCGGCAGCGATGCGCGACAGAATGAAACCGACGAGGCTGCGGCCGGCCATCGCCCGGTGAGCGATCACGCTGCGGTCGAGGAGGAGGCTCTCGATCTCGCTGTCGCTCCAGCCGCGATGGAACGACTTGCCATGCAGCGTCGCGATCGCGGCGGCATCGCGCGGCAGGGCCTCCGACAGTGTGGGTTCGCCACGCGCGAACAGGCGGGTCAGGAATCCAATCATCGGCGGGGCAGGCGGGCGGCATCCTGCGGCCGCGCATCGGGTGCGCGCAGATAAAGCGGCTTGGGCGAGCCGTAGCCCTGGTCGGCAGCGGCCGCCAATCGCGCGATCCAACCGATGTCGGGCGCCCCGCGCTGGTCGATGGTTGCGGGTGGTGGCTCGGTTTTCGGCCATGCCGCCGCGATGAGATGGGCGGCCGAGCCGACGATGCGCGTCGGATCCGTCAGCGCAGCCCGCACCGCTTCGCGCAACGATGCAATCCGGGGTGCTACCAGCGTACGGCCTCTCGACCCGAACACTTGGAGATAGACGTGATCGTGCCGGGCATCGATCACCGCCACGACCGGCAGCGTGTCGTCTTCCGCGATATGGGGCGCCGCGAACGCCGCAAGCGTGGTGAGGCCGATGGCGGGCTTGCCGGCCGCAAGCGCAATGCCGCGCGCCGCCGATATGCCGACCCGCAGCCCGGTGAAGCTGCCAGGCCCGGTGGTGACGGCGATCCGGTCAAGCTCGCTGAACTCGATCGCAGCGCCATCCATGACGCGCGCGATCAAAGGCATGAGCGCTTCGGCGTGCCCACGCTGCATAGGGAGCGACTCGCTCGCGACAATGGCCTGGCGGTCGCTGTCGAACACGGCGGCCGAGCAGGCATCGAGTGCTGTGTCGATCGCGAGAACGCGCATGGATCAGACAGACAAGCGAAGGCGGACGATGGAGGAGAGCGACTGGAAGCTCGCGCCAAATACCTCGCGATCCGCCATCGGCCGCCTTACGACGGCCGCACCTCAACCACGTCCGGCAAGTAGTGGCGCAGCAGGTTCTGGATACCGTGACGCAGCGTCGCGGTCGACGACGGACAGCCAGCGCAGGCGCCCTTCATGTCGAGAAACACGATGCCATCCTTGAATCCGCGAAACGTGATGTCGCCGCCGTCGTTTTCGACCGCCGGGCGGACGCGGGTCTCGAGCAGTTCCTTGATGGTGGCGACCGTCTCGGCGTCCTTGGCGTCGAAAAACTCGCCGTCCCCGGTGGAAGCTGCAGTGCCGGTCTCACCGCGCAGGAGCGGCGCGCCGGACATGAAATGCTCCATGATGGCGCCGAGGATCGCGGGCTTAAGCTGCTGCCATTCGCCGCTTGCCTTCGTGACCGAGATGAAGTCGGACCCGAAGAAGACGCCGCTGACGCCCGTGACCTCGAACAACCGTTCCGCAAGTGGAGATTGGGCGGCCGCCTCAGGGTCGCGGATGTCGAGCGTCCCATGCGGCAGCACGGCTCGTCCGGGCAGAAACTTCAACGCGGCCGGGTTGGGGGTCGGCTCGGTCTGGATGAACATGGGTTCGGCTCCTTGGATTCGGATGCGGCGCAGGGTCCCGCGGCTCAGGATGCTCTAGCCCCAATCTAGTCACTGGAAGGCGCCAAAGGAAGTTCAGGGCGGCACCGGCCCGTCAGGTCATCGAATCGAGGTCCTCGTCGCTGAGGTGCCCGGGCACGATCGCGACCGGGATCGGGAAGGTTCCGGCGCTCTTGGCGAGGCTCGATACCAGCGGTCCGGGGCCTTCCTTGCTGGTGCCGGCGGCGAGGATCAGCGCCGCGATGTCCTCGTCCTCGTCGATCAGCTTGAGCAATTCGTCAGCTCTTTCGCCTTCCCGGATGACCCGTTCGGGCTGGGAACCGGTAATGCTGCTCGACCGGGCGGCATGCCGATCGAGGGTGGCGTTGGCCTCCTCATGGGCCTCGGCCCGCATGATGTCGGCCACTCCGAGCCACTGCTGATTACGGTCCTGGGTCTCGATTACCCGCAACATGACCACGGTCGCGCCAATGCGCAGCGCGCGGCGGCTGGCGAAATAGAGCGCACGGTCGCATTCCGGAGTGTCGTCGATGACGACCAGGAATTTCGGCTTGTGGCCGGATTCGTAGCTGCGCCGCCTGATGCTCATGGCCTCCCCAGGCCGTTTTTGCGACCATGGTTGTGGGAATTTGGAAGCATGCCACGACGCTTGCCAGCCGGACAAGTCCGGCGTGGGCCGCCATATCTTCGGCCGCCATATTACGTCATCGGCGCACGAAGCCCACGATATCCTTGACGGCTTTCATCGTCTCGGCGGCAAGCTTCTGGGCCCGCGAGGCGCCGTCAGCGAGCACGGAATCGATATAGGCCGGGTTGTCGTTGAGGCGGCGCATCTCGGCGTTGAGCGGCGCCAGCTTGGCGACCAGGAGCTCGACCAGGGCATTCTTGAAGGTGGAGAACTGGGCGCCGCCATGCTGCTTGAGCACGTCGGCTTTGGTCGTGCCCGCGAGCGCCGCATAGATGCCGACCAGATTGTCGGCTTCCGGACGCTGGCCGAGCTCTTTCTCCTCATGCGGCAGCGGGTGCGGATCGGTCTTCGCCCGGCGGATTTTGAGCGCAATCGAATCGGCGTCGTCGGTCAAGTTGATGCGCGACTGGTCGGAGGGGTCCGACTTCGACATCTTCTTGGTGCCGTCGCGCAGCGACATCACGCGGGTGGCGGGACCCTGGATCAGCGGCTCGGGCTGCGGAAAAAATGCGTCGCCGAAGCCGCGAGCCCGGATCGAGTCTCCGAAATCGTTGTTGAACTTCTGCGCGATGTCGCGCGACAGCTCGAGGTGCTGTTTCTGATCGTCGCCGACCGGCACATGGGTGGCGCGATAGACCAGAATGTCGGCCGCCATAAGGGTCGGATAGGCGAACAGGCCGACCGAGGCGTTCTCGCGGTCCTTGCCGGCCTTCTCCTTGAACTGCGTCATGCGGTTGAGCCAGCCCATGCGGGCCACGCAGTTGAAGATCCAGGCAAGCTCGGCGTGCTCGGCAACCTGGCTCTGGTTGAACACGATATGGGTCTTCGGGTCGATGCCGGCCGCAATGAAGGCGGCCGTCACCTCGCGGGTGGCGCGCGGCAGCTCGGTCGGGTCCTGCCAGGTCGTGATGGCGTGCAGGTCGACCACGCAATAGATGCACTCGTGGCTCCGCTGCAGCTCGACGAACTTCATGATCGCGCCGAGATAATTTCCGAGGTGCAGGTTGCCGGTCGGCTGCACGCCGGAAAAAACGAGATGCTTGAACGCCATGGGTCGTGTCCTTGAGTTGGCGGCGTGCATGCCATGGCGGCTCGCTGCCGGCAAGGGCGGTCAGGCCCGCTCGCGCGCGGCGGCTAGGAGCAAACTCAAACGCGCGACGCCGAGGAGCTGCAGCGCTGCTGCGTAGGTCGCGAGCCCTGCCGCCACCAGGACCGCGAGCCCAGCGGCGCGAACGGTCAGGGAATTCGGGAGTATGGCGGCGAGCGCCCATTTCAGGCCGATCAGCACGAGCCCCATGGCGGCGGTCGCGATGACGATACGTCCCAGGCGGCCGCCGAGCCCGGGCTCGACCGCAAGCCACCGCCGCCGCGCCAGCACGGCGCCCAAGAATGTCGCGCCGACCCAGCCGGAGAGCGCGATTGCGGCCGCGACCCCGACGTGCCCGAAGCTCGGGAACAGAGCGAGCGCCCCCGTGATGGCGGCCGCCAGCCCGAGGAGAGCGGCCACCATGGGGGTGCGCGTGTCCTCGTGCGCGAACGATACCGCGCCGAGCGCCTTTTCGAGCGCGTGGCCGGGCAGGCCGGCGCAGATCGCCGCCAATGCGGCAGCGACCGCAGCGGTGTCGTGCGTGCCGAATGCGCCGCGTTCGAACAGCACGCCCGCGATGTCTGCGGCCAACAGCCCCAGCGCCAGCGCGGCCGGAAGCGCAAGACCAAGCGCAGTCTCGAAGGCGCGCGCCTGGGTGTGCGCCGTGGCGGCCGCGTCGGCGGTGCGCGCGCTCGCCGCGACGGCCGGCCCGATCGCGGCCGCGATCGCGACCGACACCATGCCGAGCGGCAGCTCATAGAGCCGGTAGGCGTAGTAGAGCCATGACACCGCGGCCTCCGACGGCGACGCAACGATGCTGCCGGCGATCAACTTGAGCTGCGGGATGCCGGCCGCAATCAGCCCCGGAATCGCAAGCGCGAAGAACGCCCGGGCATCCGGCGAAAAGCTCAGGCGCGGGCGGCGTGGCGCAGTCGGCAATCGCAGGAGCGCGCCACCGACGAGCAGCAATTGCGCGCCGCCTGCCAGCAGCACGGCCGAGGACAGCACCAAGCCGGCGGTTGCCGTCGCGGCCATGCCGGTTGTGAGCAGCGCCGCCACGGCGGCGATCAGCACGAGATTGAATGTCACGACGCCGAGCGCGGTCGCGCCGGTGCGGCCCTCGGCGTTGAGCGTCGAGGCGGCGACCGCCACGATGCCGGCAATCGCGAGATAGGGGATCGACAGCCGCGCATAGTCCACGGCGAGGATGAAACGCTCGCTGCCGGGCGTGAATCCGGGCGCCAGCATGCGCACCACCTCGGGCGCCAGCACGACCCCGACCAACGCGATCAGGCCGAGACCGAGCATCATCAGGCCCAGGATGCTCTCGCCGAAGCGCCTCGCGCCCTCGCCGCCCTGCTGGTGACGGATGCGCAGCCACACCGGAACGAACGCCGCGTTGAGCGCGCCTTCCGCCAGCAGGCGGCGAAACAGGTTGGGAAGCGCGAAGGCGGCGAAATAGGCGTCCGACAGGGCGCCGGCGCCGAGCGCGGCGGCGATCAGCATGTCGCGCAAAAAGCCGAGCAGCCGCGACAGCAAGGTCGCGCCGCCGACCGTCGTGACATTGCGCGCAAGCGACATGATGCCCCTCCGGGCGCGACTTATAGCAAACCCAACGGGCCGGAAGCGCGGCGCTGCAATTGCGCATTGAGAGGCGGTGGGTATAGTGCGCGCGCTGTTCCCGCCCCGGAGATCCCATGGCAGACACTCGCTTCGACGTTATCGGCATCGGCAACGCCATTGTGGACGTGCTTGCGCGCACCGAGGACGACTTTCTTATCAAGCAGAAAATGCACAAGGGCGGCATGCAGCTGATCGACGAGGCGCGGGCCGAATCGATCTACGACGCGATGGGGCCGGCAGTGGAGATTTCGGGCGGCTCGGCCGCCAATACCACGGTCGGGGTCGCGAGCCTGGGCGCCCGCGCGGCGTTCGTCGGCAAGGTCAAGGACGACGAGCTCGGCCGCGTGTTCGCGCACGACATTCGCGCCGCCGGCGTTGCCTTTGAAACGCCGCCCGCCTCCGAGGGGCCATCGACCGGGCGTTGCTATGTGCTGGTCACGCCGGACGGCGAGCGCACCATGAACACGTTCCTCGGCGCCGCGCAGGACCTGCATTCCAACGACATCGACGCCGACATGATCGCGGCTGCCGAGATCACCTATCTCGAGGGTTATCTGTGGGACCCGCCGCGCGCCAAGGAGGCGTTCCTCAAGGCCGCCGGGATTGCCCACGGCGCCGGCCGGTTGGTGGCGCTGACGCTGTCGGACGCGTTCTGCGTCGACCGCTATCGGGCTGAGTTTCTCGACCTCATCCGCAAAGAGACAGTGGATCTGATCTTCGCCAACGAGCGGGAGCTGCACAGCCTTTATGAAACCGCCGACTTCGATACCGCGGTGAACGCGCTGCGCGCCGACGTGCGGCTTGGCGTGGTCACCCGCAGCGAGAAGGGCTGTCTGGTCGTCACCCGCGAGGAGACCGACGCGGTCCATGCGCTGCCGGTCGAGCGTGTGGTCGACGCCACCGGCGCCGGCGATCTGTTCGCGGCTGGCTTCCTGGTCGGGCTTTCGCGCGGGAGCGACTATCGCGGCGCGGCGCGACTCGGCGCGCTGGCGGCGGCCGAAGTGATCCAGCATCTGGGCGCCCGGCCGGAGACCTCGCTCAAGGACCTGGCCGAGCAGAGCGGTCTCGACGGCTGATCGCCCGCCCAAACCCGGTCCAATCCGGGTTGTTCACACATACCCACAGGATTCTGGGGCTCACACAATGGTGTCTCGGAACCGTCGCTTTGTGGCGTTAATTGATTGGCTGTTGGGGGGCCAGTAACAACCACCAGGACAAAGGCCCATGGCTTCCAGGATCAGTCGTCTCCCGAGCCGGTTTCCGATCGGTACGCGTTACGTCATCGAGGGTCGGGGCGGCCACGTGCACCTGCGGTACCTCGAATTTCCGGATGGACGGCAGATTCAGCTGCCGGCTGAACTGGCGACGCAGGGTGCGCCGCAGGGACCGCTATCGTCGGGGCCTCGCCGCAAGGCTGCTGCAAGAAGCCTTTGAGGTCGCAAGGGTAATCGCTGGGTGGCCTGTCCCATACCGACCCAAGTCATCCGGCGCGTTGACCCCGGCCACCGCAGGGTGTCCCGGGGTCTTTTTTTCGTCAGCAGAAGGGTAATTTGGTCAAATCAGATCGACGATGACGTGGACCGGCATCTCGCCCGCGTTCTTCATCATGTCGAGCGGGTTCATGGCGGCCGGCTGGGCTGCCGGAGTCGCGAAGGTCAGGTCGGTTGTATGAGTGAGGCTCCAGGCGCCGGCAGAGATCGTCGCCAACAGGGCTATGCAGCCCAATGTGACCGTGCGCATCGTCGTCACTCCATGTTCGAGGGCCATAGCAACCGCGCACTGATTGGTTGCCGCCGCGCGTGATGAGGTTCAAAAAAAGCTGGCATCGCCCCCCGAATCGTCATGGAGCTGCGATTCGTGGTGATGAAATATAACGAGACGCGTCCAGATCAGCCGCGGCCGACCACCAGGTGGTCGCGATGTACCATCTCGGTGCGGCCGCCAAAGCCGAGGAACAAGAGAATGTCGGCCGACGAGCGCCCCTTGATCTTCTCCGCGTCGGCGGCGTCGTAGGCCACGAGGCCGCGGCCGACCTCCTCGCCATCCGGCCCGCGGATGATCACCGCATCGCCGCGCGCAAAAGCACCGTCGACCCGGATGACGCCCGCCGGCAGGAGGCTGCGGCCGCTCTTGAGCGCCGCCACCGCGCCGGCGTCGATGGTGAGAACGCCTTTGGGCTCAAGCGAGCCGGCGATCCATTTCTTGCGCGCCGTGACCGGGTTGGCGGCGGTCAGGAACCAGGTCGAGCGCGCGCCGTCCGCGATCGCCTTGAGTGGGTGAGCGATGCGGCCTGAGGCGATGACCATGTGGGTGCCCGCCTGCGTCGCAATCTTGCCGGCCTCGATCTTGGTCTGCATGCCGCCGCGCGACAGCTCGGAGCCGGCCGCGCCCGCCATGCCTTCAACCTCGCTGGTGATGCGCGCGACCACGGGGATGTGCTTGGCATCACGGTTGGCGCCGGGCGGCGCGTCATAAAGGCCGTCGACGTCGGAGAGCAGCACCAGCAGGTCCGCGCCCGCCATGGTGGCGACGCGGGCGGCGAGCCGATCGTTGTCGCCGTAGCGGATCTCGTTGGTGGCGACCGTGTCGTTCTCGTTGATCACCGGCACCGCGCGCCATTCGAGCAGCCGCTCGATGGTCGAGCGCGCGTTGAGATAGCGGCGGCGCTCCTCGGTGTCCTGCAGCGTGACCAGCACTTGTCCGGCGGTGATGCCATGGCGCGAGAGCGCCTCCGTCCAGGTGCGCGCGAGCGCGATCTGGCCGACCGCCGCGGCGGCCTGGCTGTCCTCGAGCTTGAGCGGCCCCTTCGGCAGTTTGAGCACGGCGCGGCCGAGCGCGATCGCGCCCGAGGAGACGACCAGCACGTCACGCTTGCCGCCATGGAGCCACGCGATGTCGTCGACGAGCGAGGCGAGCCAGTCCTCGTGCACGCGCGAAGCCCCGGCATCGACAATAAGCGAGGAGCCGACCTTGACCACGATGCGATGGAAGTCGGCAAGGCTTGGGATCTTGCTTGGGATATCACTTGGGGTCTTGGCGGTCATGGTCGCGGGCTTGGGATCGAGCGTGTCTCGGCCCGCTCTATCACATCGGTGCCGGTCGTGGAGGAAGGATTCATGGCTGCCAGGCCGGTTCGGGCGCGGGCTTATCGCTGACGGGGTGGGACTGGTCGATCACCGTGATGAGCGCGCGCAGCACCCCCGGCACGCCCTCGCGGGTCGCGGCCGAGACGACGAGCGGCGCGCGGCCAGCCGCGCGTTTGAGGCGGGCGACCTGCTGCTTGAGGTCTTCGGGCGTGAGCGCATCCGCCTTGTTGAGCGCGACGATCTCGGCCTTGTTGGCGAGCCCGCCGCCGTAGGCGTCAAGCTCCGCCCGCACGGTTTTGTAGGCCTCCCCGGCATGCTCGCCGGTGCCGTCGACGAGATGCAGGATCACGCGGCAGCGCTCGACGTGGCCGAGAAAACGGTCGCCGAGACCGGCGCCTTCATGCGCGCCCTCGATCAGCCCCGGAATATCGGCGAGCACGAATTCGCGGCCGTCGATCCGCACGACGCCGAGCTGCGGGTGCAGCGTCGTGAACGGGTAGTCGGCGATCTTCGGCCGTGCCGCGCTCACCGCCGCCAGGAAGGTCGACTTGCCGGCGTTCGGCAGCCCCACGATGCCGGCGTCCGCGATCAGCTTGAGGCGCAGCCGGATGGTGCGCTCCTCGCCCGGCTGGCCCGGATTGGCGTGGCGCGGCGCGCGATTGGTCGAGCTCTTGAAATGAGCGTTGCCGAAGCCGCCATTGCCGCCCTTGGCGAGCAGCGCGCGCTGGCCCGCTTTGGTGAGATCGGCCAACAGCGTCTCGCCGTCCTCCTCGTAGATCTGGGTGCCGACCGGCACCTTCATGATCATGTCGGTGCCGCCCGCGCCATGGCGATCCTTGCCCATGCCGCCGCGGCCGTTCTGCGCTTTGTGGTGCTGCTGGTAGCGGTAGTCGATCAGCGTGTTGAGGCCCTCGACCGCGAGCGCCACCACGTCGCCGCCCTTGCCGCCGTCGCCGCCGTTCGGGCCGCCGAACTCGATGAACTTCTCGCGCCGGAACGACACGCAGCCGTTGCCGCCGTCACCGGAGCGGATATAGACCTTGGCTTCGTCGAGGAATTTCATGATAAGCGCAATATGCGTCCGCTCACGCGCAAACGCGAGGGGGCGGAACGCGCGCTCTTCAACAATTCGCGCTGAAAGTTAAGAGCACAATCGCCGGGAGGGGCCAAGATGGGCCATGCCTCACTGATGCGGCCCGATAGGCCGCTCCCGACGGTGCGTTCGCGGATTGGCCGCTACGCCGTGGCCCGAACGTGTCCGCGGCGATCATGGCGGCCGAAATAGCCCGGGGGCATGGCACCTCCAGTTCCGGAACGCATGGCCCACGCGGGGAAAATTGCGTTCCATATTGAAATCGTGGTGATCGCCAGCCGCAATGTCAATGGACGTTTGGCCGCAATCGCCGCGCGGACGTGACGAGGCTCACGTCCGTTTTCATGCCGTCCGATCCGGCGCTATCGCGAAGTGGCACGTGCCGTCGCGCGCGATGCGCTCGATGAGGTCAACCTCCCAGCTCAGGTACTCGCTCATCGCGTCGCGCGTGTTGCCTGAGCGCTCATAGGGCTTTAGCCAGACATCGACCGCGTCATCCGCCATGCGCGCCTCTTGCGACAGCGGGTGCCCGGCGGCCTGCCAGGCCGCGTTGCCGCCGGCGAGATAGCGGACCTCGTGTGCGGTGAGCGAAGCCGCGTCGGCGACAGCGAGGCTGGCGAGCACGCCGTCCTCAGAGGTGAACACGAGCGTGCCGTGCACGGATATGTTCTCGAGCGCCTGCTTGAGCCGCGCGCGGATCGCGAACCAGGCGCCCGGGATGTGGCCCTTGCGATACAGCGGGCTTGGCGCGAGATCGATCACGGTGGCCTCGCCGCGCTCGAGCAGCGCGGCGAGCGCAGCACAATCGATCTGCGTCTGCGCGGGCGCCGGTGAGCCGAGAATCGCGAATGTGGGCGGCGCGGTCTCGGTCCCGCGCTCCGCCAGCACATAGACGTCGCGCATGCCCATCTGCTTGAGCCACGACGCCGTCATTATGGCGCGCACCTCGGCGTCGTCGATGAGCACGATGCGAGACCCGAGCGTGCCGACATATTGATCGGTCGCCTGCACCAGCTGCCCGCCCGGCGCCGAGACTGCGTCTTCGACGTGACCTGCCGCATAGTCGGCCGGATCGCGCACGTCGAACAGATAGAGCGTGCGCGCGTGCGCCTCGGAGCGCCAGCGCGCGAGCGCTGAGCGATCGATGTGCTCGATGCCGAAGCGGCGTGCGACGCGCGCGGCCGCCGCCTTGGCCGTAGCGAGGCCTTGGGCGGAAGGCGCGCCCGCGCGCTTGTCCTTGCCGCTGTCGCAGGTAAGTCCCGCGAGGCTCCAGCCCATGGTGCCGTTGCGCAGCGCCACCACCTTGTTGGGTACGCCAGCGTTGATCAGCGATTGCGCCCCGATGATGCTGCGGGTGCGCCCGGCGCAGTTAACCACCACGGTGGTTGACGGCGAGGGTGCGAGGTCGTGCACGCGCAGCACCAGCTCGGCGCCAGGCACGCTCGTTGCGGTCGGGATCGAGACGCGGCGATATTCGTCCAGCGGGCGGCTGTCGAGCACCACCATATCGGCGCCCGAGCGCATGAGGGCGTCGAGCTCGTCGGCGCTGATGCTCGGTGTGCCGGCCTCGTGCTCGACGAATTCGCCGAAGGCCTTGCTCGGTACGTTCACGCCCGAGAACAGCTCGTAGCCGGCGTCGGCCCAGGCATTCACGCCGCCCTTGAGGCAGGCAATGTCGGTATAGCCGCCTGCGCCGAGGATTTTGGCGGCACGCTCGGCGAGCCCGTCGCCGTCGTCGCACAGCACGATGCGGGTGGTGCGGCGCGGCACCAGCCGCGCAAAATTCAGCTCAAGGCGGCTCAACGGAATCGAGCGCGCCCACAACAGATGACGCTGCGAGAAAATCAGTTCCTCGCGCAGGTCGACGAGCGCAAGCTCGCCGCCATCGGCGAGCATGGATTTGAGGGTGTGAGGATCAACTGAGCGCATCGCGAATTTGGCTTACTCACGTCGCCTGCTGCGGTGTCATCTGGTGCACCTCGCCGGTCTTGAGGTCGATTCGGATGCGCGTGATCTGGTCGAGATTGGTGCCAGTGACGCGCACGAAGCGCGCGTTGTCGGGATAGTCGATCGAATGGATCTTGCCGTCCTGGTAGATGCCGGCGCGGCCTGGAGTCAGCCGATATGTTTTCGCCGGCTTGAGCTTGGCGTGTTTGGGATCGGAGCCGTCGTCCTCGCGCTCCCATTCGGTCATCTCGGTGTAGTGGGTGGCCTGGCCGTAGATCGCCCACGATGCGCCATGGTCGTGCGGCGGCGATACCCGCGCCTTGTCGTTGATGTGGGCGAGCACCTGGAAGCCGAGCGCCTTGTCCTCGTACAGCAGCTTGAGCCCGCTCGGTACGTCCTCGCCGCAGTATTCGCGCACGAAGTCCGGGTTCGAGAGCAGGCGCTCGAGATCAACGCGCACCTGTTCGCGACCCTTCGGCCCGGGATCGCGGCCAAGGTTGGCGCGGCAATCGGCGATGAACTGGTCGAGGTCGTAGGCCATTGGCTACTCCGTCATGTGATCGGGGAGGGTATAGAGGCATTATAGCGCATGACCGTGGACCGCTGCAGAGCCCATGGGCGCGATTGAAATCGTGGACGTCCTTGGTTGGCTTCGTTTTGCCAAACGCTGCGACACACACTTCGTCTCCGTTCGCCCCCGCGAAAGCGCATAGGCGTTAAGATAGGCGCCCGTGTCCCGGATGCGGTGCAGCACGAGCGCATGAAAACCGCTTGACGCAACCTGTGACCGGGAATGCGCTCGTGCTGCGCCGCTGATCCGGGACCGCCACAGGCCGGGACGGTCCCGGGTCTGCAGCGCACCGCGGCCGCTGTTCTCTGCGCTTTCCCCGATGCCTCGGCCGCGCTGCGCTGCGCCCGGGACACAGGGGCCTAATTTAGCGCCTAT
>Ga0209797_10000034_pt1 | contig 58921 bp, 50 predicted proteins | sample DOMMetBare3Fresh_2_FD_187472 | JGI IMG/M metagenome (GOLD analysis project Ga0209797, IMG submission 187472) | Wetland sediment microbial communities from St. Louis River estuary, USA, under dissolved organic matter induced mercury methylation -... | ecosystem: Environmental > Aquatic >... | reverse complement strand
AATGAAGAGCGTTTGAAATAAGTATTGAGTGATATGTTTTGAGTTATAAGTAATAATGAGTGAATACAGTAACACATATGAAAATAAAAAAAAGGAGGAACCCGTACTGGTAGTAGAAGGGTTATATAAATCATTTGGGGAGAACCATGTATTGAAAGATTTCAATCTTGAATTATTTACCGCCGAAAACCTGATTGTACTGGGAAAATCAGGTTCCGGAAAATCGGTATTGATAAAGTGCATCATTGGGCTAATGAAACCCGATAAAGGCAGCATCCTGGTGTTTGGAATTAATGTAGCAGAAACAGCAGAGGATTCGTTGGATAAAATAAGGGCAAAAGTTGGTTTTTTATTTCAGAGTAATGCCTTGTATGATTCAATGACGGTTCGGGAAAACCTGGAGTTTCCGCTTCGCCGCCACTGGATCAAAGTTTCACAAAAGGAAGTAAATACAATGGTGATGGATGCGCTGGAAGATGTGGGGTTGAAACATACCGTGGATATGATGCCGGCAGAATTATCCGGCGGCATGCGGAAAAGGATTGCCCTGGCCCGTACACTGATTTTAAAACCGGAAATTATATTGTACGATGAACCTACCACCGGTCTTGACCCGGTAACGGCCAAAGAAATTATTGAACTGATGATGGAGATACAATCGAAATACGGCACCACCTCACTCATCATTTCACATGATATGAAGTGTATCAAAAAAACAGCAGACAGAATTGTGATACTGATGAATGGCGAAGCTTATGCAAATGGAACCTATGAGGAACTGAAGTTATTAACTGACCCCGCGGTCAAACAATTTTTTCAATAATGGCAAACAAAACAATAAACAATGTCAAACTCGGTCTGTTTGTAGTAGCAGGAATACTTTTCCTGATCATAATGTTATATATGATTGGCAAAGACCAGAATTTATTTAACAGGAACATCGAACTGAAAGCCCGTTTCAGCAATGCCCAGAGTTTGGTAAAAGGTAATAATGTCAAGTATGCAGGCATCCAGGTTGGTACGGTTAAGAATGTCAAACTCATCAATGATACTACTGTAGAAATCGTAATGCTGATTGACGAGAAAATAAGATCAAACATTAGCAAAAATGCAATTGTTTCGATAGGAACTGAAGGATTTATAGGGAATAAGATCGTCAGTATTTTGCCGGGCATCGGGCAAGCTGATCCGGTAGAAGATGGCGATATGCTTGCATCAAAAAAAATCATCAGTACAGATGATATGCTGGAAACCTTATCTGTCTCAAATAGAAATATTGCAGTCGTTTCTGAAGGATTAAAATCAACTGTGCAGCAGATAAATAACAGTAAAACTCTTTGGCAACTTTTAAATGATGAAGCATTGCCGGACAACCTGAGGAAGGCAGCAATCAATATCAACCAGGCAACGGCAAAAGCAAATAATACTGTAAATGATTTTCACGATTTGCTTGAAGATGTAAAGGACGGAAAGGGTTCACTTGGAAAAATCTTAACCGACACCTCAATTGCTGTTCAACTGGCTGAAGCGTTGGAAAAATTAAAACAGGTGGGCGACAATGCCAATAAACTATCTGATGAAATAAATGAAATGGTAAGCGGAATTAAAACCGATGTGAACAATGGAAAGGGAGCGGTAAATACTCTTTTAAAAGATTCAGCAATTGTTATAAAACTCAACAGCAGCCTCAGTAATATTGAACGGGGAGCAGCTGCTTTTAATGAAAACATGGAAGCCTTGAAACATAATTTCCTTTTGAGGGGGTATTTTAGAAAACTGGAAAGGCAAAAACAAAAAGAAGCGGGAAAAAAACCTGCCAAATCTTACTAATACTTTCAGAAGGTAAATAGTCAGTCGGTCGCTCAAAAAGAATTTACCATCTTAGAAAACTGATCATTATCATTCACCTCTCCATTATAAATCATTTTTCCCGGGGAAAAGTAAAAGTAATTTCATGTGCATGTTATTAATTACCCCGGATTAAAATAAAATTTTATGAAAAAGATAATCCTTGCATTTGATGGCGCAAATTTCTCCGAAGGGGCTTTTGAATTTGCCAGGAGATTAAATGAGATGGAACCTGTTTTGCTCACAGGCGTTTTTCTGCCTCAAACACAGTTGGCTAATTTATGGAGCTATGCTAAAAATGAGAGTGTCCCTTTTATACCACTCCTCGAAAGCGATGAGTCGGAAGTGGTGAAAGAAAATATTGGCAGGTTTGAAAAATTATGTCAAAGCAATAGCATTGACTACCGTGTGCATAAAGATTTTTATGATTTTGCTCTTCCCGAATTAAAAAGGGAAAGCATGTATGCAGATCTGCTGATATTAGGCAGCGAAGTTTTTTATTCACAGGCAGAGGGCAAACCTGCTATTTATTTACAGGAAGCGCTGCACGATGTAAAATGTCCCGTATTAGTTGTTCCGGAAAAATTTGATTTCCCTGAAAACATTATTCTGGCCTTTGATGGAAGTGATGAGGCGGTATTTGCCATAAAACAATTTGCTTATCTGTTTCCTGAATTAACCAGGCTGAAAACATTATTGGTTTATGCAGCTAAAGATATTAAGGAAGACATTCCTGACAGGATACAAATGGAAGAATTATTGGCGCGGCATTTCCCTGATCTCACTTTGTTTAAACTGGACATAAATCCCAAAGCGTTTTTCAATACATGGATAATGGACAACAGATCGGCCTTGCTTGTCAGTGGTTCGTATGGACGTTCAGGAATATCTCAATTGTTTAAAAAGAGTTTTGTAAAAGATATAATAGCTGATCACCGGCTTCCTGTTTTTATAGCACACAAATAGTTCTGGTTGATATTTGCTGTCTGGCACCTCTTTTCATGAATAATTCAGGATATGAATGACTATATTAAAAAATTCAATGAGATCAGTATTGCTGATATTGGAATAGTAGGAGGGAAAAATTCTTCCTTGGGAGAAATGTTCAATCAGCTTTCTTCAACGGGCATTCAAATACCTGATGGATTTGCCACTACTTCTTTTGCATTTGAAGAATTTCTAAAGCATAATTCATTGCAATCGCCTCTTTATGATCTGATGCAAAAAATTGACAGGGATAAGTTTATAAATCTTAAAGAGATTGGCGCAAAAGCAAGAGAATTATTATTAAATGCATCATTGCCACGCAATCTTGAGCTGAAAATCATCAGCGCTTACAAAGAATTATGCAGTGATAAATATTTTGAAGTAGCCGTACGCAGCAGTGCTACTGCAGAAGATCTGCCCCAGGCCAGTTTTGCAGGGCAACATGAAAGTTATCTAAACATTAAGGGTGAAGAAGCATTATTAAATGCAGTTAAAAAATGTTTTGTTTCACTTTATACTGACAGGGCTATTAAATACCGTGAAGACAACCGGTTTGCCCATGAGAAAGTATTACTGTCTGTCGGTGTACAAAAAATGGTGCGCAGTGATAAAGCCTGTTCAGGGGTTGGATTCACCTTAGAGCCGGAATCAGGTTTCAGGGATATTATTCACTTAAGCGGCGTATGGGGTTTGGGTGAAAATATTGTGCAGGGAACTGTAATACCAGATGAATTTTTTGTTTTCAAGCCAACCCTGGTACAAAACAAAAATGCCATTGTACAAAAAAAGCTGGGCGAAAAAGAAAAGACAATGGTCTATTCTCAGGACAAGGACAACCCGGTCATCAACACCATCACACCAAAAGAAAAGAGAGAAATATTTGTGTTAGATGACGAAGAAATAATTAAACTGGCAAAATGGGCAATGATAATTGAACAACACTATAAAAAACCAATGGATATAGAATGGGCAAAGGATGGTATTACCAATGAAATATTTATTATCCAGGCAAGACCAGAAACAGTTCATTCACAAAAAAATCCATTCGTTATTAAAGAATATACACTTCTTCAAAAAGGAGAAGTGATCACAGAAGGTAATGCTATCGGTAGCAAAATAGCTTCCGGCATTGCAAGAATTTTACAATCTCCCAAAGAAGCAGATAAATTACTTGGCGGTGAAATTGTCGTTACAGATCTAACCAGTCCTGATTGGGATCCTGTATTGAAAAAGGCATCAGCAATTATTACTGATAAAGGCGGAAGAACCAGTCATGCCGCTATTGTGGCAAGGGAATTAGGTGTTCCGGCTGTTGTCGGTTGCGGTGATGCTACTAAAAAAATAAAGGATGGCAGTCTAATTACCGTTTCATGCGCTGAAGGAAAAACTGGTTTTATTTATAAGGGAGAATTAAAGTACAAAGAAACAGAACATGATTTTCGCGGAATTAAAAAACCGGAGACAACAGAAGCAATGCTGATCGTAGGAGATCCCGATAAAGCATTCAAACTTTCGTTTTTTCCAAATGATGGTGTAGGCCTGATGCGTATAGAATTTATCATCAACCATTTTATCCAGGTGCATCCGATGGCTTTGGTAAAATTCAATGAACTGAAAGATGCAGATGTAAGGAAGAAGATCGAAGAATTAACGCATCATTATTCCGATAAAGAAAAATATTTTGTTGATAAATTATCAGAGGGTGTTGCTACTATTGCTGCTGCATTTTATCCAAAAGATGTGATCGTTCGCATGAGCGATTTCAAAACAAATGAATATGCGAATCTTATAGGCGGAAAAGATTTTGAGCCAAAAGAAGAAAATCCCATGCTTGGTTTCCGTGGCGCTTCAAGATATTATAATGATCTGTACAAAGAAGGTTTCCGACTCGAATGCGAAGCAATTAAAAAGGTCCGTGAAGAAATGGGATTGACAAATGTAAAAGTGATGATCCCTTTTTGCAGAACTGTGGAAGAAGGAAAGAAAGTAGTGGAAGTAATGAAAACAAATGGCCTGGATCGCAGTAAAGACGAAACACTTGAAATTTATGTGATGGCTGAAATTCCGAGTAATGTATTGTTAGCTGAAGAATTTGCAAAAGTGTTTGATGGTTTTTCGATAGGTTCAAATGATCTCACTCAACTTACATTGGGCATTGACCGTGATTCTGCTATCATCAGTAATCTGTTCAGCGAGCAAAATGAAGCCGCTAAACAAATGATTGCAATGGTCATTGATAAAGCAAAAAATGCTGGTACAAAAATCGGTTTGTGCGGACAGGCTCCAAGCGACTTCCCTGAATTTGCACAATTCCTCGTTCAACATGGCATTGATAGCATCTCTTTTAATTCCGATGCACTATTGAAGGGAATAGAAAACATCAGGGCTGTAGAGAATTTGATGAATAAAAAAGAAATGGCGTATTAAACTTAAACAACCACAAGAATATAAAGTGCAATTGTAAATAATGCAGCGATTGCAGGCTTCGTCGGATTCCTTAATCTTCTCGCTTACGTTGCAACAAAGCACGGAGTGGTCGGACTTACAAAAAATGCAGCACTTGAATATGCAAAACCGGGTTTACGGGTAAATGCCGTTTGCCTAGGTGTTATCACTCCCCCCCTATGATTGACCGGTTTACAGGGAAAAGTAAAGAAGTGGAAAAACAATTTGACAGCATGGAACCGGTAGGAAGATTGGAACAACCGGAAGATGTAGCAGAAGCAGTGTTGTGCAGATTCGCCCTCATTTGTAACTGGAGATGCTATTCCTGTTGATGGTGGATGGACGGCTCAATGACATGATAACATGTTTTATTCACCGCATTGAAGTTCTCAATTCTGAGTGCCTTATATCATTCATGATAATGATGATTATCATTGTTTGCCCTTTTTTTCATGAGTAACTTAGACGTAATAAAAAAAATAACTATGGAACCAAAAATATTTTGCCAGAGTTGCACAATGCCAATTGACAATACAGCTGACAGGGGAACAGAGAAAGATGGCAGTAAAAGTAATGAGTATTGCAAATACTGTTATCAAAATGGCGCATTGGTAAATCCAAATATGACCTTTGAAGAAATGAAATCATTGGTAATAACACAAATGCAGAAAATGAATCTGCCTCCTGATCTTATTGATAAATCAGTAAAAAGTTTGCCTTATTTGAAACGCTGGAAAAACGTACATGTAAAAGAACTGCTATAACAGGTATATAAGTAAGGATCAAAAACAACATAAACTGAATTACATTCTGCAGTTACTATTGGTAAAAACTAAAAAATAAAACTATGCCACTCGATTTTGAAAAATATGCAGCCAAAGGAAATGAATTCGTTCATCTGGTAGCAGAAGAACTGAAAGTGCCCCGGGATATGGCGGGACGAATAATATATTCGGTTCTGCATGCCTTGCGTAATCGTTTAAGTCATGAAGAATCATTTCAACTGATTGCCCAACTGCCAATGGCATTAAAAGGCGTTTATGTTGATGGTTGGAATTTTAGCAAGGATTTCAACCGCATTAAGCATGTGGAAGATTTTCTTGATGAAGTGAGGAAAGAGGATGGTGATCGTGCAGGTTATGATTTTGGTAATAACACAAAGGCCAGGGTTACGATTGCAGCTATATTCAAAGCCTTAAACTATTTTGTTTCAGATGGCGAAATGAATGATATTATTGATGTATTACCAGAAGAGATAAAAGAATTTACAAGGAAATCTCTTGCAAGCAGTGAAACCACAATGTAAGTACTGACCTGCAAACTTTGCCCGAATGGAAAAACAAGTTGAATGAATCAATTTGTATATAATTTTTCATAATATTCTTTTGCCATCCTGTTACTGTCAAACTGCGGAATGATACCCTTCATTCCATTTTTTACAATCTCAAGCCAACGATTGGGGTAATCGTAATACATTGGCAATACTTCATTCTCAAGTAAATTGTACAAACTTGCTGCATCCAGATCATCCTGTACATATTCCGGCTGATAAATTTCACACCCGGGTATAATGAACGAATTGATTTTGTCATTTGCAAACTCCGGGAACCATCCATCCGGTAAGCCTACATTGACTGCACCATTCATAGCAGCTGCCATACCGCTGGTGCCAGAAGCTTCATGTGTGAGCCGTGGTACATTTAACCATACATCAGCGCCTTGCTTTAATTGTTTGGCAAGATTCAATTCATATCCTACAAGAATAGCACAATTGAAATAAGTTTTACAGATATTCACAATCTTATCAAATACACCAATACCCGCATAATCTACCGGATAGGGTTTACCTGCCCAAATAATTTGCACAGGTCTTTCTTTATTGGTTACAAGCCTATGAAACCGGTCCATATCGTGAAAAAACAAATCCGGTCGTTTATAACCAGCAAATCTTTTTGCAAATACAACGGTGCAGATTTTTTCATCATAAATTTCGCCACATTGGTCTGCTACTTTTTCAAAAAGACTCCGTTTTCTTTGCAACTTGATCCGCTGTAATAACTCATCGTCATTTTTGTTCAAAGCATCATACAGATCATCATCATGCCAGTAGGCATAATTCTGAGAATTGGTAATAGAAATGATTTCACAAATATCCTCATAGCTGCCCCACATTTTGTATAAAGTTTCCCGGTGCATGACTGATACTCCATTTGCCTTGCCAGAAAGGCGAAGAGCTGCCAGTGTATAATTCAGCTCATTGTCTTCGATTTGAGTAATGGCTTTTATTTCGGTCTGGGGTACATCATTGAAAAACCCCATCTTATCGAGCAATCCTATATCAGTTTTAGGATTACCTGCTTCTTCAGGTGTATGATTTGTAAATACCAACCGCTTTTTCACTTCATTTAGATCTTTATACTTATTGTACAGATAAAATGCTAATGGCAAACCATGTGATTCATTTAAATGATATACATCCGGTTCCCAGTCCAACGCCTCAAGGAGTTTGGCGCCACCCTGACCGAGTAAGATTGCCGCAGCAATTTTTGTTTCGGGATTGGAGTCGTAAAGTTTATATGAAATTGTTTTTGCCAGGTAATCGTTTTCCGGCAAATCTGTACTCATCAAAAAAACGGGAGCAGTATTAAAAACTTCAGGCGGTAAATAATAAGCAGTAACCCACACATCATGTTTGGATACGTTGATTGTAAATTTGATACCGGTATCCTTTAGAAAACCATATTTTTTTTCTTCAAACAAAACATCCATTGTTTGGTCCTGCTTGCGAACCTGGTCATAATAACCATACTTCCATAAAATACCAATGCCAACAATGTTTTGATGCAATTCATAAGCGCTGCGCATATGAGATCCCGCTAAAAACCCTAAACCACCTGCATAGGTTTTTAGCGGCTGATGAATTCCATACTCCATGCAGAAATAGGCCACTCTTTTTTTGAATGCAGGATTGATGCTGTAAGGATGATCGAATGAAAAACTCATGGGATATTTATGTAAAGTTGAAACTGGTTACAGAGCAGATGAATGATAACTCTCACCTTCACGGATGATAGGCTTCATTGTTATAGGCTATTTGTTATTGTTATATTTGAATCAATCGGCGATCGGAACATGTTCCGTAGCCGGTAAGATTAAATTAGACAATAATGCCCGCAAAAAGACATGAAAACTAATGTATCGCGGAACCGGCAATTGCCGGTTCCTTTTTTTTACTTTGATTTATCGATATAAAGGCATCAAACTTAAAATATCTTAATATCAGTTTTGACGCTGATGGCCGTCATCTTAAAAAAGATCGAATCATGATAAATTTGAATTAACAAAATAATCATGATACGAGAACTATCTCCAACAGAAATTGATGATTTGCTTCGAAAACAACTTGTGGGACGAATAGGCTGCAATTATGAAAGTGAGGTTTATATCATTCCAATGAGTTATGCCTATGATGGGAAGTATGTTTATTGCCACAGTTATGAAGGAAAGAAAATTGAAATGATGCGCAAAAACCCTAAAGTTTGTTTCCAGGTTGATGAAATGAAAGATATGGCCAATTGGAAAAGTGTGATTGCCTGGGGCAGTTTTGAAGAATTGACCAATAAAAAAGAAAAAACTAAAGCATTAAAAATTCTTCTGCAAAGACCTTTGCCAATCATTTCAAGCATTACTACTCATTTGGGCGAAACATGGCCATTCTCTTCAGCAACCGAAGATGACTTAAATAAAATTCCGGGAATTGTTTTTAGAATTTCCATAAAAGAAAAAACCGGGAAACTGGAAACGACATCTGAATCTCCGCTGTTGATGTTTAACTAGGAGATTTATGGCTGCAATTTTACTTTCTCTTTAAAGAAGTTCTTTTCAACTGAGACATACTCCAGTAACTCTTAAATTTTTTTTTATGGATCATTATTCATCCACTCCGGAAATTGAAAAAGCAGTTACCTATAAAAAAATTAATGTAAGCTCTGCTGCTTTTAAAGAAAATGGTTTTATCCCTACGCGATATACCTGTGATGGAAAAAACGTAAGTCCTGCATTGATTTTTGATAATATTCCAAAAGCAACACAAAGCCTTTCCATTATTGTTGATGACCCTGACGCACCTGCCGGTACCTGGGTGCATTGGTTGATATGGAATATTCCTGTTACACATCATTTAAAGGAAGATCATACCATAGGAACACAGGGCATAAACGATTTCAATAAACAAATTTATGGTGGGCCTTGTCCTCCGAAAGGGACACATCGTTATTTTTTTAAAGTATATGCGCTGGATTGCAAGCTGGAAATTCCCGGAAGCTCTAACAAGGCAGATCTTGAAAAAGCAATGGGTGGACATATCCTGGGATTTGGAGAACTGATCGGATTATACAAGAAAGAATAATAATTGCTGCTAACAACTGAGGAAGTACAATTTTTATTCTGATCCTTATTATACTTCCATAAATAGAATTTAATCAGCGCATAAATATTTTCCGATGCTAAATCATCTTTTTCTCTGATGCGTATCACCATCACAAAAAAATTACCATCTTATTTTTAATTGGAATTGATCTTAATACTAAGAGAAAAATTATTCAGTATGATTCACTACATGAGAATAGGATTTGCTATTATCTTATTTAATATTATCAGTAGTTGCGCTGCTCATAATAAACAAACCGAACCTGTAATCATCAAGACTGGTCCTTCAATTACAAAAAATGATACTGTAATTGTTCCACTATCCGACACTGCTTTATATAATGTAAAAATGCTTCATCTTGCTAACGGAGATAAATCGGGACGCTGGCCACAAAAAGCTGTTTATCCGAAAGAAGGAGCTTTATTACCGTTCAATCGTATCGTTGCCTATTATGGTAATTTTTATTCAACACAAATGGGTGTACTTGGTGAATATCCAGCTGATGAAATGATTGAAAAACTACAAGCAGAAAAACTGGCCTGGGAAAATGCAGATACTCTCACACCAGTAATGCCTGCAATTCATTATATAGCTGTGACAGCGCAGCATTCCGCCGGGGCTGATGGTAAATACCGGTTACGAATGCCGCATGATCAAATTGATAAAGCCTTAAAATTGGCATCAAAGATCAACGGTATTTTGATACTCGATGTGCAGGTAGGATTGAGTACACTTGAAAAAGAAATTCCATTATTAAAAAAATACCTGCTTATGCCACAGGTCCATTTGGGTATAGATCCGGAGTATTCGATGAAAAGCGGTAAGCGTCCCGGATCTTCAGTAGGTACATTCGATGCAGCGGATGTAAATTATGCCTGCGAATACCTTGCCACTCTTGTGAAAGAAAATGATCTGCCACCTAAGATACTTGTGGTGCATAGGTTCCGTACAGATATGCTTACAAATTATAAAAAAATAAAAACATGTAGTGAAGTGCAGATTGTAATCAATATGGATGGATTTGGTTCACCACACCTGAAAAAACAAACTTATAATTATGCCATTTATAAAGAACCTGTACAATTTGCAGGTTTTAAATTGTTTTATAAACCTGATACAAAAAGCGGTAAACGTTTAATGACTCCTGCTGAGATACTGAAATTAAAACCTCAACCGATCTATATACAATACCAGTAAAAAAGGAATAGAAAAATGAATTGTACACAAAGAAAATATAAATGGCCTGTCTTATCCTGCTTGTCTCAATTCCCTCAATTTATCCAGGTAAAACATTACTTCTTCATCTGTTACCTGACTAAAATCTTCATAAAACGCACCAACACCATAAAAGAATTCTGGTATCAGTATCGCTATTACTTCATCCACTTCGGTTGATAATTTTTCTACTGCGCTTTCAGATGCAACAGGTACAGCTATCACAATTTTACCGGGTTTGCTTTTGCGTAATACGTTTACTGTGCCAAGTAATGTATTGCCGGTAGCAATGCCATCATCAATTACAATTATCGTTTTCCCTTCCAGGCTTTCAGGTTCTTTATCCCCCATAAATTTTCTATGCATTTCTTTTAACCTGCTTCGAATTTTTTTTAGTTCTTCCTGGATGTATTCATCGCTAACCTCCTCATGCGGCACAATAAAATAATCACTGAGACTGGCAGCGCCTATTGCATATTCCTTATTTCCGGGATGCCCGATCTTTTTTGTAAGAATTAGTTCAATGGGAAGATTCAGTTCTCTTGCAACTGCATAAGCTACCGGCACACCTCCCCTTGGCACAGCCAGCACAATGCCTTTGTCATTTTTATACTTTTTTAATTTCTCTGCCAGTAAAATACCAGCCTCAATTCTGTCGCGGAACATATTTCCTCCTTTTCAAAACACTCCTGTGCTTTCAGATCTTTATTTTATACATCACACATTCATGTTGACACCATAGTTCTTTTTCTGTTTTTTGTCAACAGATACTTTTCAAACCAGCTAGCGGCTAACATTGAAACTTTTTCCATCTTACCTGGTTCCTCAAATAGATGTGTAGCACCTTCAATTATCTCCAATTTTTTTTCACAGTTCAACTGCATATATGCTTCTTTATTTAATTGCAGCACATCATGATCCATCTCTCCAACAATTAATAATGTGGCCGCATTTACACTTGCCAAACTGCTCAATGCAAGATCCGGTCTCCCTCCTCTTGATACTACTGCTTCAATTTGCGCTTTGTAAGCGGCGGCTTTTAATGCTGAAGCAGCCCCGGTACTGGCACCGAAATAACCAAACCTGCAATCTTTAGCTGCTGGTTGTTCTGCGAGCCATTCACTTGCAGCAATTAACCGTTTAGTGAGTAATTCGATATCGAAACGGTTTTGATAATCACTGTCTTCGGCTTCAGTTAATAGATCAAAAAGTAATGTGCCGAATTTTTTTTCGTGAAGATAATTTGCCACCATCTGATTGCGTGGACTCAGGCGGCTGCTACCACTGCCATGTGAAAAGATGATAATGGCAGTTGCCTTTAAAGGAATGATCAAATCTCCTTTCAATTCAACATTCAGTACCGGTATCCTCACTTCTTTTTGAAATCTAAAATCCATAACATGTTTTATCCGGGTAAAACAATTGGTGCTTTGGCCTTAATATTAATTTCATGCTCTGCCAACTGCGAAAGCCTGTCGTCAATTTGTTTTTCATTTACTTCGGCTTCATGAAAAACACTGGCAAATTTTTCCATCTCTAGCGCCTTTGCAAATGCGGCTGCTGTACCATACTGACTTATTTTGAAATGGTTAATTTCCTGTATCGAAGCAAGAAGGCAGGCATCTCTCACTTCTGCATCGGCACAATTCAGCAATTTTTCTTCAGTCTCTTCAATAAAAGACCTCATTATTTTGTTGGTGCTGCTCAACGAACTGATTTGCTCAGCTTCAAAAAAACTTTCAAGTTTCTGCACATGCTGTTGTACAAGATCAAGATATTTTTGTAAAACAGCTTTTAGTTTTATTGAATTGGCTCTTACTATCCATTCATTTAAACTATTCCTTAATTGTATTTCTGCACTTGTGAATTTTCGTGCATTATAGTCCAGCAAGCTGTGCAGGTTTGTAATGGTTAAATTATTTTCTTCCATGATTAGCTATTTTAAATTTTGTATTGAAGTTCGCCCCACATCGTATTCATCTGCAATGACCATTATCAAGCAAAGCTGTGACAGTCCTCATTGGAAATTGATATAAAATAACCTTGCTTTAATTGTGTTTTTTGGAAAATCATTTTTTTAAAAATGAGACGCTATTTTACAAAAGAAGCAACATGGAATGAAGCTGAAGCAGTCAATGCCATTAAGCAAAATGCTTATCCCTTACAAAGCAAAGCAGATCTGCAACCTCTGTTTGATCGGATAGGTGATGCAAGAATTGTTATGCTAGGCGAAGCAAGTCATGGCACACATGAATATTATACATGGCGAACACATATTTCAAAACGATTAATTGAAGAAAAGGGATTCAATTTTATTGCTGTGGAAGGCGACTGGCCGGATTGTTATAGACTTAACCGGTTTGTAAAAGGATATAATCCTGGAAATAGTGCACTCAAGATATTACAATCATTTAACCGATGGCCAACATGGATGTGGGCCAATTGGGAAATTGTTGCATTGGCTGATTGGCTGCAAAAACATAATACCGGATTGTCCGCTAATAAAAAAGTCGGTTTCTACGGTCTGGATGTTTATAGTCTTTGGGAAAGTATGGAGAGTATTATGCAGTATTTGAAAAAAACAGATGTGGCTGCATTGAAAATTGCCGAAGAGGCATTTAGTTGTTTTGAGCCTTATCGAAAAGATGAAGGGGCAGGATATGCAAGAGCATCTCAGTTTGTACCTGAATTGTGTCAAAATGAAGTAGTAAGTCTATTGAAACAAATTCGGCAACGGTTGCCGCTATATAATAGTGATTATGAAAATGTTTTTAGCGTCGAACAAAATGCAATCATTTCAGTAAACGCAGAAAAATATTATCGTGCTATGATCGAAGGAGGACCACATAGTTGGAATGTTCGTGACAGGCATATGGCAGATACACTTGATCGTTTACTAAAATTTCACGGAGAGAATTCCAAAGTGATCGTATGGGAGCATAATACACATATTGGTGATGCAAGAGCAACAGATATGGCTGATGAAGGCTTGTATAATATTGGTGAACTTGCAAGAATGGAGCACCATGATAAAGGAGTGGTGCTGGTTGGATTTGGCTCTTACAGCGGAACTGTAATTGCCGGAAGAAGCTGGGGTGCTGAAATGAAAGAAATGGAATTACCCGAAGCAATGAATGGAAGTCTGGAATATTTGTTGCACAAATCCGGCATCGAAAACAAATTATTGCTGATGGATGATTTTGAAAAATATGATGTGTTCATGGAAAACCGCATTGGTCATAGGGCAGTTGGTGTTGTTTATCATCCGGCATATGAACAATATGGTAATTATGTGCCTACAGTTTTGCCATTGCGTTATGATGCATTTATTTACCTGGATAAAACAAAAGCATTATATCCTTTACATATAAAACCTGATGGACACCAGATGCCAGAAACCTACCCATTTGGCGTTTGATATTAAAAAGAACCTTTTATGACAAAGAAAAAACAACCCAATAAACCAGATGAAAAACCAAAACCGGAAATAAAACCAATTGATCCGGAAGAGCCATTATATGTTCCCGAAGAAGATCCGGAAATAATTCCCGAAGAAGACCCTTTTGAAAATCCGCCGCCGAACGAAATTCCTCCACCGGGAGAAGGACCGTAAATAAATCGATTAATTAAAATCGTATTAAATAAATATCAAGAGTTATTTTAAAAAAATAAACCTCATCATTTCTGAAGAGGTTTTATCTGTGCTTTTACTAGCTTGACTTCGAACCATGTAATTCAACACTTAAACGATATTCTCAATTATTAGCAAAGTAAATCAGGCTGTCAATAAATAATTATATGATGTTTGTTCTAATGCTTACCTATTACTTTATTTCTTCAGTAGCGAATTTGCTTTCAATTCCTGTGCTCCCTTACGCTTCCATGAGAATAATTTTTCAACCAATTTGAATAACGGTGGGCTATTATGTTCATTGAACTTCGGGTGGCGATCGTGCCATTTGTAAGCCAGGTAAGCAAATGTCAGCAAGAAAAGATACTGCACGATCAAACACACCGAAACAATGTTATACTTCACAATGCCGGGCAACAACGAAAAAAAGCTCAAGTTGCAGCTGTTCAGTAGGTCAAATGGATATTGCAGGCTGCATGGTCGATTACATCTAAGCCGTTATCGTTTGCACAAATTAACTTTTCAGGTATTTCTCTGCATTATCCTGAATTGCCTCAACCTTATTCCTTACGTCTCTAAACTCAGTTATTAAGGAAATCCATTTAGTGGCGCTAAGTGTAATTATTTATTATTGGGAAATTTCAAACCCAGTAGGGAAATTACACTTTGAAAAAATTGCATAAACGATATTGTGATATTACGTTTGTCTTGTCGTAAAAATATTACTAACAAAGAAGAATGATACGATGTAATATTACGTCCGCCCAAAAATAATCCGTTTAATCTAAACCCTCTGAAAATGAATAAAAAACTAACATTATTAATTGCGATCTTAGTGAGTTTTCAACTGGTAGAGGCACAAACAAACCCAGCCTTGCTTACTAACTTTAAAATTGATGGCAATACAAAATCCGGCTATAAACTCAGTTGGGATGTTGCAAACAACGAAGTGGTAAGCAAGTTTGATGTGCAAAGAAGCTTCAATGGAATAGATTATACAACGATAACAGTAATTTCTGCCTCACAGAAAACCGGCTCCGAAACTTATACATGTAGTGAACAGTATCCCCAGCACACTAAAGTGATGTATCGGCTTAAAATGACAAGCAAGGGCCATGATATTTATTATTCGAATATTGTTTTTCTTACTATAAGGCCGGCTTTTGATGAGAAGATAAGCATTTTGGGAAACCCTGTAAAAGATAAACTGACCCTTCGGTTTAATGAAAACCAAAACACAATGGATATAAAGATATATGACCTGGCAGGAAGAATTATATCTGATCTTAACCTCAGGAAGGTTAAAATAAATGATATAATCAGCATTCCACTAAACATTTCAATGAGTCCGGGAATATATGTTGCGGAAGTAAACAATGGTACTGAGAGATTGACTTGTAAGTTCGTTAAACAATAACAATGAGATAAAATATCAGGACGCTTTTTATTTTAGTTGACGTTTAAAGCTGTGACCCGTTAGGTATTTTGATAAACACTTAATATCATTATTTCCCTTGTTTCTTCTTATGATCTCATAATCACTATCTCTGTCTTTGATATCTTTTTAGATATAATGATCCAATCAATCCTCTTGAAATGAAAAACCTCATTGCAATCCTTACGCTTTGTGCTGCTGCCAAAGCTCTGGCTCTCGATCCAACGCATTTTACCATTACAAAAATAACTGCACCGTATTTTATAGTTGATGGCAACTCTCCCACTATTATTACTAAAGCCTAAGTCGGTTTTGAAATAAAAAATAATAGTACCAGCGCCACCACATATACTGGTCTGAAGTTTACACTAACATCAATAATACTTCAGTAAAGGGACAAAATTATTCAGTAATTTCTCCTGCGAGTGGTGTTAGTAATACAGGTACGCTTAATTGTTTGCAGTCTTAAGGGATATTTTCATTTATCACCGCAGTCCATTTTTCCAATTTGTTTATCAACTCTTCAATAACTATTGGTTTGCTTATATAATCATTCATTCCGGCCTGTATGCAAGCATCACGATCACCTTGTAAAACATTTGCGGTCATAGCTATAATAACTGGTTGGGTGCCTGCTTTGCTCCGGATCATTTTTGTTGCTTCCAATCCATCCATTTCCGGCATTTGTACATCCATCAGGATCAGATCACATTCACCAGACATTTCTAATGCTTCTCTTCCATTGTTGGCAAGTTTTGGTTGATAACCAAGTTTGTTCAGGATCTTTATTGCTATTTTTTGATTTACCAGGTTATCTTCTGCAATTAGTATTTCCAACAGATTTTTTTGTGAAGAATCGTTTTCCATTTCCTGCGGTTTGTTTTTCTTTTCACTGCATGATCGTGTAAATAAAGCCAGCATAGCATCTCTGAAAACATGTTGCCTTAAAGGTTTTGTAAGTATAGTCGAAAATAATTCTTGCTCTTGTTTAAAAGACTCAAGCCCTGCAGGATTCAGTAATACAAGTTGCAAATCCGGGTATAATTTTTTTACAGTTCTTGCAAGCTGGAGTCCGTCCATTTGTGGCATGTTTAGATCTGCAAGTATCAAATCGAAGTTTTGGTTATTTGCTAAAGTTTCAAGTGCCTGGATACCTGAACCAGCACCTGCAGTGTTTATCTTCCATGCTTTTAATTGTTTGATGATAATATTTCGGGAGAGAACATTGTCATCAACCACCAGGATATGTTTGTCTTCAAGAATTTTTAAACTATCGGGTTGTATGCTGCCGGGCAAAATAGAAACGGCGCCATGATCAAGTGGAACAGTGAAGGTGAAAATGCTGCCAGAACCGTGATTGTTTTTTAATTCAATTTTCCCTCCCATTAATTCTGCATGTTTGCGACAAATAACCAGTCCCTTGCCTGCCCTTTTATTGTCATTATCAAAACCTCTGGATGGCTTTGCATAAAATAATTCTTTCATTTGTTCCTCAGAAATACCAACGCCAGTATCTTCAATTTTAAAACTCAAAACAAACTTATCATTGTTTCTGCTCAAGGATTGAACATGAATAAGTACATGTCCATGTTGGGTAAACTTGATCGCATTCTCAACCAGGTTCATTAATATTTCTCTCAGGCGTTTATTATCACCTGACAGTTGTAGAGGAACATCATCGTCTATATCACTTATCAATTCAATTCCCTCTTTTGTGGCCCTGTTTGCAAACATATCTACTACTTCCTCCACAGTATCACGCAAATCGAAATCAATATTCTGTAATTTTTTATCCTTACGATCAAGTTTGGAATAATCAAGTATATCAATAACCAATATATCATTAACTGTGGCCAGCAAATTTTGGCCGGAACTTTTTATTATATCAATATACCCTTTCTGCTCATTTGTCAATTCTGTATCTGCGAGCAGCATACTCATACCGAGTACCCCATTCATCGGCGTACGTATTTCATGGTTGAGAACAGTCAGCAGATGTTGTTTTGCCTGCTTTAATTGCCCGATCTCTTTTGTTACCTTATCTTCTCTAAAAAGCGAACGATCTAATTGCTTCTGCAATAATTCCACTTGTGTCTCTAATTTTCCGACATTGGCATCAGAAGCTTTCAATCTTGCATTATAAAAATCATAGGTAATATAGAAAACAATAATAACTACACCTCCCATGAACCACCAAATTGAAAAATATAGTAGCACAGTTAAAATTATAAAGCCTATAAAAAAAATAATATAAAACTTCTTCATAATTGCGTTAACGTTTTGAAACTTTAATACATATCAATCCTCAATTTCTTCTATCACCATTTCTGCTTTTTCAAGTTTACTCAATACATTAATATCTTTAAGAAAAGGGTTCCAATAAAAGATCAACCTGTCTATCGGTTTCCAAAGAATTACCCAACTAAAAACATCAAGGCTGTTACTAAGACCAGAATGAAGAGTGCCTTCCTCGCCTTTCAGCAGCAAGGGCAACACGCCATGGCTTATCGTCACCACTGCAAGACTTACTAAAAGAAGCTTGAAAGCCCTCCGTTTGAAATTTTCGAAATTGGTGATCATTATTGACTTTGATTCTGAAAAATGGTGGCGTATTGCATACATCAATGGCTCCGCATACTCTGCATCCTGCTCATTTCTATAACAGATCTTGAAATAAAATATAGAATTACGTGTGGCAAAACGGACCCTGCTCAAAATGTATTGTTCAAATTCAACACTTAATTGACGTTTATAGAGTGGTGCATTGTCTTGCGGGTTATAATAGCCGCTGAGAATATCATGGTCAAGTGACAGAAGAATATATATCCTGTTTGATAATGATTTTCTCATAGGGTGGACTGTAAAAGAAAATGATTAGACTTTAAATTTATTATAATACCTATTGATATTAAAAACGCAGTAATGCTTAAATATTGGAGAACATGGTTGTTTTTTGCAGCTATAAGTATAAACAATTAAAAGAGATAGATGATTACAGCAATTTCAAAATATAAGTAAGCTTTTCTTCTTGGTATAAAGACTAATCATTTTCTACTTTCGTTCAAGCTATACAAAATCCATTATTGTGACCAAATGGCAATGCGTTTGCTTTTAATGAAACAAAGTGAACAAAAACCATTTTTGAGTCACATTATAAATCACCACCTATGGAAAGTTCCATCGACCAGATCTTACTCGAAAAAGCATTAGCGCAGGAAAAATATCAAATAGCTGCCAATATTCTCCATGATATTGGCAATGCGGTTATTGGTTTATCTTCTTATGTAACACGGGTAAAACGAACATTGGAACATGACAATTCAGAAAACTTACAGAATCTCGCAGTTTTTTTCAAATCGCAGCATGAGTCTATGGCAACAGCTATTGGAACATCAAAAGCCGATGCGATCATAAAATTAATAAGTGGAATAGCACAAACACAAAAAGCCAATCAGCAGGATATTAATAATTCCAGTTTAGAATTGCAAAAAATTATTACTCATATCCAGGAAATTCTCAATATTCAGCGTCAATATATCAGTAGCTCACCTACTATGGAAAGAAAAGAAATCTCTTTAAAATCACTAATCAATGATTCCATATCCATGCTGCTTGCTTCTTTTAGAAAAAGAGGTATTCATGTTTCGCTAGATGTGCCCGATAATCTTCCGCTTTTTAAAGGAGACCGTACAAAACTGATGCAGGTAATACTCAATATTCTTAAAAACAGTATTGAAGCGATAGATGTTTATACAATGGACAAATCTGTTTCGCTTAGTGCAAAAGCAAATTGTAATTCATTAATATTAAAAATACATGACAGTGGAAAAGGATTCGATGAAGAAATCAGCAAAAAAATATTTACACGTGGGTTCACTACAAAAAAAACCGGTACAGGTCTCGGTCTTGAGCATTGCAGAGCGATACTCGAAGCTCATGATGGCAGCATTGATATTACAAGCGAAGGACCGGGCAAAGGCGCCCTTACAACAATAAAATTCAATATATAAAAATGCAGTTTTAATAATAATAAAGAAAATCTATTCCAATGAGAGAAGTTATAAATGCAACCGTGTTAGTAATTGATGACGAAGAACTGGTAAGAAATGATATTGAAGAAATATTAAGCCCCAGGAAGACCAATTTGGAAATTGATAGTGTAGGGCTGGCTGCCAGTGTTTTGTTTGATACGCCAATTCCCGCACAAAGTGGCAGAAAAAGACTCAGCCATATACCGCATTTTAAAGTGCACAAAGCCTCCAACGGCAAGGAAGGGCTTGAAATGGTAAAAAAATCTATTTCAGAAGGCACTCCTTATGCAGTTATTTTTTTAGATATGCGGATGCCAGGATGGGATGGAATAGAAACGGCTGAGCAGATCAGAAAATATGATAATAAAGCGGAGATCATTTTTGTAACTGCGTTCAGCGACAATTCCATTGATGATATTATTGCAAGAGCAGGACAAAATGTCGGCTTCCATTGTAAGCCATATGCATCAGAAGAAATAACTCAGTTGGCAACAAAAGCTGTAACAGATTATAATAAACTGCGCAATCTTGAACAGCTGATCGAAACAATATCTTCCATCACCATAAATGAACAACATCTTAATTCTTTACTGCGTAATATTTTTGATCAATTAGTCACCTATGTTGAAACGGACATGGCATTGATGGGAAAGCTGCAGGATAATTCTGATTACGAGAAATTATTTTCAATTGGTTCTGTCGATGAAAAAATAAACCTCGCAGATCTAATAGCCATTGTAAGAGCTGCAGAGATAGCTGACGGCACTGTAGAACAATTGGAGGATGTAGTAGTTGCAAGACTAAATACCTATTCAATTTTTGCTGTTCTGAAAGATCATGAACAACTTAAAACTGAAAAACTATACCTGTTAAAGTTATTTGTTCTGAATGCCGCCAAAGCAATTAATAATGCTGAACTGCAGGAAAAATTATTGCAAAAAGAAAAACTGTCAGCAGTAGGCAACGCAGTAAGTATGATGATGCATGATCTTCGTTCGCCAATTAAAAACATCAAAACACTTACGGATATGATGCGCCAGGAGTTTCCCGAAAACGAATGGTTGGATTTGATAGATGAATGTGGCGTGCAGGCTTCAGAAATATTTGAAGATTTTCTCGACTTTATTAAAGAAACGCCTGCAAAAAAATTACCGGCGGATTTGTGCAAAATAATTGAAGAGGGTCTCAAATTATCAGAACCCAGAAATATCAATGAACAAGTGGCCATTCATAAAAACATTTCCGGCAACTTAACTGTCTTAGGCGATGAAAGCAAGCTTAAAAGATGTATTATGAATCTTGTCAATAATGCTATAGATGCATTAATTGATCATAAAATAATAAATCCCCGCATTGATATACAAGCAGAAACAGATAAATCAACGAATCATGTGGTGATAACTGTAAGAGATAATGGACTCGGTATCCCGAACGAAATAATGAAAACACTTTTTGAACCATTCGTAACAAAAAAGAAAGCTAACGGAACCGGTTTAGGACTTGCAATTGTAAAACAATATATCAAAGCACATGGCGGAGAAATAAATGTATCAAATGATAATGGTGCTGTTTTCACAATTACTCTTCCATTAAAAAAAGTTTGATGGTCAAATTGTCAAGACCATGGAAAAAAATAAAATTCATAAAAACATAGAAGAGCCTCCATCCGGGAATGTTTCTTTCAAAGCCAGGGTGAAAAAAAGATCTGATAAGCTGATGAACTATTTCCTGGCAATCTATTTCACAGGTGGTTTTATAGCTGCAGGTTTTTACAATACCTGGCTTACGGCAATTGCCGGTGGCGGCATTTTACTTCTTACTTTTTACGTATCTAAAAAACTATTTCCGGGCTCTGTTATTTACCAGTATGTACTCAGCGGAATACTGGGTCTATTCATGGTGCAATATATCTTCCAGATGCATGGCATGTTTGAATTATATTTCTTTGCATTTGTTGGCAGCACAATCCTTATCACTTACCAGAACTGGAAACTACAGATCCCTTTGATGATAATTGTAGTAGCTCACCTTGCAATTTTTGGCTATCACAATAAAACGGATTTTAGAAACCCCTATATCGCTCAACTAAACACTTATGAACTGGAAAGATTTATCCTCCACATTGTTTTTGTTGCATTGATATTTTTTATTTGCGGGTTGTGGGCCTACCTGTTGAAAAAATATAGTGATATACAGATAACGCAAACCAAAGAAATGGAAAGGTTGCAAATGGAAGCACTGCTTGCAGCAAAAGAGCAAGCCTCCATTGAAAGCAACACAAGGTTTAGTTACGCAGCACAGGCCACTTCTGATGCAATATGGGATCGCAATTACGCAGAAGATGAAGTATTTTGGGGTGATGGTTTCAGAACTTTATTCGGTTATGATATCACTCCAGAAACAACCAGGGCAAGTTTTTGGACATCGAAGGTTCATCCTGATGATATAAACGGAGTAAGAAAAATAACCCAGGATGCAAAGAATGATCCCCAAGTCAATTCATGGTCTTGTGAATATAGATTCTTAAAAGCTAACGGTGAATATGCTTTTGTAAAAGAAAAGGCAATAATACTGCGTGATAAAAATGGTATGCCAGAAAGAACCATTGGCGCCCTGCAGGATATTACAGAGATCAGGCAACGGGAATTAATATTAGAAGAATTAAACGATACCCTCGAGCAAGAAAAATATTATCTCGATTCATTGATGGACAATATGCCCGATGCAATTTATTTCAAAGACAAAGAAAGCCGGTTCATCAGGGTAAGTGCATATATGGTAAAGAAACATTTGGCCAATCATCCCGGGGCCACCATTAATGACCTGCTTGGTAAAACAGATTTTGACTTGCAGGATGAAAAACATGCAAGGGAAGCCTACGAAGATGAACAGGAAATTCAAAAAACAAGAATCCCCAAAATTGATTATATCGAAAAAGAAATTACAGAAGATGGTTCAGAAAGATGGGTAGCGACAACAAAATTGCCAATGCTCAACAGGCACGATGAAGTGATTGGAACATTTGGCATATCAAGAGATGTTACTAAAATAAAATTATTGGAGAAACAACAGAATGAAGCTATGCTGGATAAAGCAGTAGCACAGGGGAAATTTGAAATTGCTTCTGAAGTGATGCATGATATCGGGAATGCGATTTCTGGTTTTGGTTCCCATCTTACACGTATTAAACGAATGCAGGAAAATAGTATCGCAAAAAACCTGGCAAACCTTATTAGTTTTTTTGAAGAACAAAAAAATATCATGGCAGAGGCAATTGGAGAACCAAAAGCAGAGGCAGTTATAAAAATACTTGGTGGTATCGCACAAACTCAACAAGCTAATGAAGATGAAACCTTCAAATCTGTTACCGAACAACTGAATATTGTTTCGAATATAGAAGAGATATTGAATATTCAGCGGAAATACATAACCGGCTACGAGTCGAAAGACAGAAAACCAGTTGATCTTAAAAACATTATTGATGATAGTTTATCGATGCTCTTCAGCTTTATTAATAAAAACAATATTCACATGTCATTGAATATTGCAAATAATCTGCCGCCAATAAAAGGAGATCGTACCAAGCTTATGCAACTAGTGCTTAATCTTATTAAAAACAGTATCGAAGCAATAGAAGAAAACAAACATGAAAAAAATATATGCATTAATGTCTTTACTGATATGAATAAGCTCATATTACAGGTAAAGGATAACGGCAAAGGTTTTGACAATACAGTGGCCAGCCAATTGTTTAACCGGGGATTTACAACTAAAACAAATGGTAAAGGTCAGGGCTTGTACAATTGTAAAACAATCATAGAAAGTCATGAAGGAACAATTGACATTTCAAGTGAAGGTCAGGGAAAAGGAACAATTACTACAATCGGATTTAAGAATTTAGCCGCTTAAAGTTTTCTGAGTGTTGCTTTATAATCAACAGTTATTGCAGATCAGTTATAAAAAAAATGGACATTAAACCCAAAGCCTGGTAAGAACAATTGCCATGATCTAGGTTTAAAATTTAGAATTAACCTTCTACAGATATCACGGCTAGCATTTATAAAGGTCTTAGTCAAACAACAGCCTGGGTGATTGCGATCGCTTCAATAGCATTCATGTTACTGATCAGCTCATTGTTCTCAAAATTTTTTATCGAATCAAAGCTCAGTCAGAATAAGCCATTGAAAATGCAACGGGAAGATTTGGCTATCTTTCGTTTAGCAAAGATCATCATACTCCAATCAAACTAAGTTTTTCTGCCTATTATATGTAGGTGTTTTTCTACAACCATTAAATATATTCTCTACATTGAAACAATTAAAAGTTATTGAATTTCGTACTTATAAACTAAAACCATTTCTTATGGAAAAAACCACCATTCTTTTAGCCGACGACCACAAACTTATACTTGAAAGCTGGAAATACATGCTTGAAGCTGACGGCAGATTTGTTGTTGTTGGCATAGCAAACTCCGGTGTTCAGGCAGTTGAACTCGCAACCTCTTTACGTCCAAAATTAGTACTGCTGGATATAAACATGCGTGAAATGGACGGATTTGATGCCGCAAAGCTTATCCGCAAATGTTCACCTGGAACAAAGATTATAGGAGTTTCAATGCACACAATGCCAGCTTATGCAAAAAAGATGATCAAGTACGGAGCATCGGGTTATGTTACAAAGAATTCATCAAGACAAGAGCTTATTCAAACAATTTTGGAAGTGTTGGAAGGAAGAACCTATATCTGTGATGAAGTGAAAAGGATTATTGTAAATAAGGAATTCTCTGAACCTGCAGTTGGACCTGACATCAATCAATTATCAAAAAGAGAGCTTGAAGTCGTTTCGTTCATTACAAAGGGGATGTCTTCAAAAGAGATCTCATCCGAACTGCACTTGTCATTAAAAACTATTGAAGTTCACCGCTATAATATTTTAAAGAAATTATCTCTTCCCAACGCAGCATCATTAGTTAACTTTGCCAATCAGGTTGGGATCTAATATAAAGAGTTGGAGTACTGAGTTTCTGTTTTTAAACAGATAGTAACTACGTTAATTATTAAGAAAATATATAAACGAATGTGAGAAGAATTGTTTTGTCACTATTCCATTATTCTGTTATTTCATAAATGTTTTATCTCTTCCTTTCTCCTGGCTTTGCCATGAGAAAGGATTTTTAATAAAAGGGACTATTAAAAATTTTGTTACTAATATAGGAACCGAAACTACAAATCCCTGCCAATTAATGATCCGGGGTGAATTAGTTTTTATTAACTGCTAAAAACTTATAAGCATGAACCTGCAGCCAGATGTGAAATTCCAGGAAAGATTGCTTCTCTGGTCAAAATATCTTGCGTGGTCAGTGATGGCCATTTCATTGACAATCTTAACGGGTTGGCATTTTAATATCGAAATGTTGAAACACCCGATTCCCGGGCTTTCTGCAATGAATCCCACGACCGCGGTATTATTTATTCTGGGAGTTCTATCACTTGTGTTGCTTACTTCAAAACCTGATCATAAGGGGAAAAAAATTTGCGGGAAGTTTTTTGCCACAGTTATTGTTCTTGTTTCTGGTATAAAATTATTTTCACTCATTACAAATTCCGGTTTTGAAATTGACAATTTTCTGTATCATAAAAAATTGGTGGAAGATTTATACGAAAATATACCAAACAGGATGGCTCCAAATGCAGCAGTATGCCTATTATTCACCGGTATCTCATTATTCATTATAGACCGGGAGACACACCGCAAACAAATCGCCACACAGTATCTTTCAATAATTATTATGCTGGTCGCTTTGTTTTCATTAATAGAATACATCTACCAGGTCAAAGCCTTCTACTTTTTGGGTGATGAGAGACCTATGGCCATCTATGCGGCCATCTGCTTTATATTAATTTCTATTGCCATACTGTTTACTCATCCTTCTCAGGGTTTAATGAAGCAATTCACGAGCATTCATACTGGAAGCGCTGTGGCGCGGCATATGATTCCGTCTGCATTGCTGATACCATTTTTCCTGGGTTTATTACGTCTTTATGGAGCATGGTCCAATTTGTATTCCCTGGAATTTGGTGTAGCGGTATTTGTGCTTTTAATTATCCTTGCTTTCCTTATTACCACATGGTACAATGTTGTTTTGTTAAATAAAAGAGATATACAAAAAGCCGAGACGGAAAAAGAATTAAGAGAAAGCCATGAACAGATCCAGGCGATCTACAATGGGGCTCCGGATGCTGTAATTGTAATTAATGAGATGAGAAGAATTGTGCATTGGAATAAGCAAGCGGAAATCCTTTTTCATTGGCAGGCAAACGAAGTGTTGGGCAAAAGTCTAAGTGATATTATAATACCTCCGCAGTTCAGGCATGCTCACCGGCAGGAATTAGAAAGATTCGTATCCACAGGTAAAAGCGAAATCATCGACACAAACATTGAACTTAAAGGTGTAAGAAAAGATGGTACTGAGATTGATATGGCACTCAGCATTTCTCCCACCATGTTAAAGGGAAAATATCTTTTTGTTGGATTCATTCGGGATATAACTGAAAAGAAAAAAAATGAGGAACAGCTAAAACGTTTCAATGAAAGACTTGAACAGGAGGTAAAATTAAAAACTGAAGAGTTAAGAAGCATATTTGAAAGGATCACTGACGGGTTTATTGCACTTGATAATAATTATTGTTATACATATGCGAATAAAAAGATCGGTGAATTGCTGAATAGGGACCCTCAATCTCTTATTGGCAAATGCGTGTGGGATGAGTATCCGGAAGCGGTAAACACCGAGACATATAAAGCATTCCAAAAAGCCATGAAAGAGCAGTGTTATATTACTAATACTGATAATTATGAGCCATTAAAGCTTTGGCATGAAAATCACATTTATCCTTCCCCAACCGGGCTTTCAATTTATTTCAGGGACATTACTGATAAAAGAAAAGCCGAACAAAAACTACAAAAAGAAAAGGAACTATCCGACAAGATCATAAATAGTTTACCAGGACTATTTTACCTGTCTGACCAAACTCCAAAACTATTGATGTGGAATAAAATGTTGGAAAAGGTTTCTGGTTACTCTGCCAGGGAGTTGGAAAATATATTTCCCATTTCTCTCTTTGTTCCGGAAGATCACTTTTCAATCAGGCAAAACCTGGAAAAAATATATAAGGAAGGATCAGCAGATGTGGAAGCAAGAATTTTAACCAAAGAGGGAAAAATAATCCCATTTTATTTGACAGGTACCAGAATTGAGTATGATGGAAAACCTGCCATGCTGGGAACAGGTATTGATATAAGTGAAAGGGAAAAAATACAACGGGAAAGAGAGAAAATGCGGAGTGAAAATGAAGGAATGATTAATAGTACCACTGACCTTTTGTGGAGTGTGAGTAAAGATCTTAAACTAATTAGTGCAAACGGATCTTTTATAAAAGGATTGAAAGATAATGGTGGCTTTTTGATAAAACCGGGAGACGATATATTGCCTCCTGACCATTTTCCGGATGATTATCTCCAATATTGGAAAAGTTTCTATAATAAAGGACTGGCGGGGGAAAACATACTTACAGAGATTTTTACACCGAAAGCGCAGAGTTCAGAGTTTGATTGGTTTGAAATTAAGATCAATCCAATATATACTGACCATAGTATTACTGGTGTTGCCTGCTCGATGAGAAATGTTAATGTTCGAAAAAGAGCAGAGAATGAAATCAGGAAGGCTAATGAAAGATTTGAACTGGTGGCCAAAGCTACGGGAGATGCGGTTTGGGACTGGAATATAACGGAAAATGAAATCTGGGGAAATGATACACTTTATACGTTTTTTGGTCTCGATCGTGGCCAAAGCAAATTAAATAGAGATATGTTCTTTGAGCATGTTCACCCCGATGATGTCAATAAGGTAAAAGGAATGCTGGATAAGGCGCATAAACATTCCGCTGAATACCTTACTGAAGAATTCCGGTTAAAAAAACCAGATGGAACTTACAGAACCGTAATTGACAGAGCATATATTTCATATGATAAATCTGGTAAGCCCGTCAGGTTGATTGGAGCCATGCAGGATATTTCAGAAAGAGTGAATGCAACCCAGGCATTAAAAGTAAGCGAAGAAAAATTCAGAACGCTGGTACAACAAGCTGCTGAAGGAATTTTCATTGTTGATCAGGATGGAAATTACCTGGAGGCCAATGATAGTGCCGCAATACTTACCGGGTACACGAAAGAAGAGTTGAAAAAAATGAACGCAACAGACCTCGTTTATGAGGAAGACCTGAAAAAAAATCCGATAAAACTGGAGGAAATAAAAAAGGGTCTGCCTGTATTTACAGAAAGGATAATCAAAAGAAAAGATGGTACACTTATCCAGGTGGAAATAAGTGCTAAATTAATGGATACAGGGGATGTCATTTCCATATTGAAAGATATTACCGACCGGAAAAAAGTAGAAAGGAAATTAAAAGACAGCGAAGAAAGACTCAGGCTTTCCCTGCTGGCTGCCAACCAGGGATTGTATGATCTGAAGGTTCAAACCGGCGACGCAATTGTTAATGATCAGTATGCGACAATGCTTGGATACGATCCTGAAACATTTGTAGAAACTAATTCCTTCTGGCTGGAACGTTTACATCCTGCTGACCTGGCAAGAACTTCCAAAGCATATATGGATTATGTCCAGGGAAAAACTGATGAATATAAAGTGGAATTCCGACAGCTGACAAAAGATAAAAAATGGAAATGGATTCTTTCTTTGGGCAAGATTGTAGAATATGATGCAAACGGTAAACCAATTCGGATGCTTGGGACACATACCGATATTACTGACCGCAAAAAAGCTGAGGAAGCCTTACAAAAAGCAGAAAAACGACTTCAGTTCTTATTATCGGCAACACCAGCCGTCATCTATTCCAGCGAGGCAGAATACCCGTTTGCCAGCACTTTTATCAGCGAAAATATAACTGAACAAACCGGGTATACTCCCGATGACTTTCTCAACAATCCAAACTTCTGGTCGGATCATATTCATCCCGATGATAAAGAAAGAGTGTTGAAAAATTTTGAGCAGGTTTTTAAATCGGGACGGTACACACATGAATATCGCTTTTGTATGAAAGATGGCAACTATTTTTGGATGCATGATGAAGTAAAAATAATTTACGGTGAGGAAGGTAATCCGGTGGAAATGGTTGGCTATTGGATAAACATTAATGAACGCAAAAAAGCAGAAATACATCTTAAAGAAAGTGAAGAAAATTACCGGCAGATAGTGGAGACAACACATGAAGGCGTTTGGATGATTGATCGGGAAGGTCATACTTCCTTTGTCAATGAACGTATCACGAACATTCTGGGTTATTCAAAAAAGGAAATGCTTGGAAAACATCTTTTCGATTTCATCGATGAAGAAGGAAAAGAAATAGCCAAACGCAATATGCGACGTCGGAAACTGGGAATTGCCGAAGATTATGAATTTAAATTCATATCAAAAGATGGGTTTGAAAAATGGACATTATTAAGCACCAGTCCGTATGAAAAAGATGGACAATACGCAGGTTCACTGGCACTGGTGACGGATATTACCGAGCGGAAAAAGGTTGAAATAGAAAAAGAAGGCTTGCTGAATATTCTAAAAGCAAGCCTGAACGAAGTTTATATTTTCAACTCGGGTTCATTATTGTTCGAGTATGTAAATAATTGCGCTTGCACCAATCTCGGCTATTCTCCTGAGGAAATGTTGAGAATTACACCACTTGACATAAAGCCGGAATATACGCCGGAAAGATTCAGGAAATTGATAGCGCCTTTATTGAAGCTGGAAAAAGAGAAGATTGTTTTTGAAACGGTACATGAAAGGAAAGATAAGAGTCGCTACCCGGTGGAAGTTCATCTCCAATTGGTTACTCATTCGGGGAAATCAGTCTTCCTGGCAGTAATTATAGATATTACAGATCGTAAAAAAGCAGAAGATCAGCTCATAAAAGAAAAAGGTCTTTCAGATTCTATCATCAATAGTCTTCCCGGAATATTTTATTTGATTGATGAAAAAGGAGAATTGTTACGCTGGAATAAAAACCTGGAAGCTGTGTCAGGTTATACCACAGAGGAAATGCTTAAATTAAACACCTTTGATTTTTTTGATACAAATGAAAAAATAATAATAAGAAAAAAAATTGCAGCTGTTTTTGAAAAGGGCCGCGAAGAGGTGGAAGCACATTTTCTGACCAAAGACAGGAAGAAGATTCCATATTATTTTAATGGTTGGCGTGTAATTTTTGAGGGCAAACCCTGTTTAATAGGTGTAGGCATTGATATTACAGAAAGAAGAAATGCTGAAATGGAAATGTTTATAGCCAATGAAAGGTTTGGTTTGATAGCCCGTGCCACAAATGATTTTGTATGGGATGCATACCTTGATATAAAGAAGATTTGGTGGAATGATAATTACTACACACAACTTGGGTGGAAAAAGGGAATAGAAATACCGGGAGCTGATTCCTGGGAAAATCATATCCATAAAAGTGACAAGAAAAGAGTATTGGAAAGATTAACTCACATTCTTGATCACACTACCGAATCAATCTGGACTGAGGAATATCGTTTTGGAAAAGCGGATGGCACTTATATAACTGTATATGATCGTGGATACATAATGCGGGATGATAAACGAAAAGCTTATCGGGTGATTGGTGCTATGACGGATATTTCAGGAATAAAAAAAACAGAGGAGTTATTAAAAAAATCTTATGATGACATACGCCGGCTTGCCTCTCATTTAGAAAAAGCCAGAGAAGATGAACGCATCAGTATTGCCCGTGAGATACATGACGAACTCGGACAACAGCTTACCGTTCTGAAGATGGATGCTTCATGGCTTAATAAAAACACTTTACTTCAGGATAAAAAAGTAAAACAAAGAATAGTGGGTCTGATTCAGATGATCGATAAAACTATAATCACCATCAGAAGAATAGCTTCAGAATTACGACCCAGTGTGCTCGACGATCTTGGTTTACTACCGGCACTCGAATGGTTGTCCATTGATTTTGAAAAACGTTCGGGGATCAAAACAAAATTTGTTTCGGAATTAACTGAATTAAATCTGGATAGTAATGTAAACACAGCCATGTTCAGAATTTTCCAGGAAAGCCTTACGAATGTAGCCCGTCATGCACAGGCTTCTGAGGTTTGCACTTTGTTGAAAAAAGAGAATGGAAATTTATTGATCACAATTAAAGACAATGGTAATGGTTTTGTTGTATCTTCATTAGAGAATAAAAAAACATTAGGTATCGTGGGCATAAAGGAGAGAGTGGCATTAATAGACGGTGAGTACGAGATTATCAGTAGCCCAAATCAAGGAACAACAGTAAAAGTTAAGGTTCCGGTTAGTAGCATAACTGAACCTAAAACAAGCCCATGATTCGGATTCTTATTGCAGACGACCATGCAATTGTCAGGAAAGGATTAAGACAGATCATAACAGAAGAATTTCCTTCTGCCACCATTGCTGAGGTAGATGATGTTGAAAGCCTCGTGATACAAGTGGTAAAGGAAGATTGGGATGTAATTATATGTGATATCAGTATGCCGGGCAGAAGCGGTGTTGAGGCATTAGAGCAGATAAAACATATAAAACCCGGAATACCAGTTTTAATGATGAGCATGCACTCCGAAGACCAATATGCATTGCGTGTATTAAAGGCTGGCGCTGCAGGATACCTTAATAAAAGCTCAGTACATGAGGAGTTGATCAAAGCAATTCATACAGTTCGGCAGGGCAGAAAATACATTACTGAGTCTATTGCGGAAAGACTTGCTGGAACCTTAAATTCTCCACTTGGGAAACAGCCACATGAAATTCTTAGTAACAGGGAATTCGAAATATTAAAAATGATCGCTTCGGGAAAATCAATTTCAGAAATTGCTGTACAGCTATTGCTCAGTGCAACAACAGTCAGCACTTACCGATCAAGAATTCTGGAGAAAATGTCAATGAAATCTAACGCCGATATTACAAGATATGCATTGGAGAAGGGATTAATATGATTTATTAACGGCAGTTTTTCAACACATTACAGAAGTAGAAAAAGAACTGCATAAATATTAGTACACCATTTTTAGGAATCTGTAAAACACATTGCTATCTTACAATTGTAATTGACGCAAACTATTTAAGCAAATTGTTGCTGCACTTATGTTAAAGGTTCTGATAGCTGACGACTATGATATTATTCGCACGGGAATAAAACATATTCTTCAGGAAGAGTTTGCTATTGAACAAATAGGAGAAGCATTTGATACTCCATCCCTGGTTGAAATGGCAACTACTCAGCACTGGGATATTATCATTTCAGACATTTCAATGCCGGGTGGCGGCGGATTGGAAGCATTGAAAATAATACTTGAAAAAAATCCCACTCAGAGAATTCTAATGGTTACAACTCATCCCGAAGAGCAATATGCAAGACATGCAATACAGGCCGGGGCCTTTGGTTTTTTAAAAAAGGACGCTGCCCCGGCAGAACTCAGTCATGCGGTAAAAACAATTCTTTCAGGTAGTCGGTATATTCCTCCGGCTATTGCAGATAAAATGATTATTTAGGTAGAACAATCAGCATCATCGCATGGCATCATTTGCTAAGCAATGAAAATAAGTTCCTCTTATTACGTTTAGTCATCTTGTGTAGAAAATAATCTACAGGACATAAGGGTTTTATGTACCCGAAATTGTAGTAAACCACTATTTTCTTACTCATCCATGTCTCTTTTATTTGCTTAAATATTTTCATGAAGGATAACAGGAAAGTTGTGTTAGTAGTTGAGGATTCTTTATTGATAATCGAAAGAATTCTTTCCTTGCTGAATGAATCCAGGAATATAAAAATGATAATTCATGCCGTTAATTACAAAGAAAGCGTAAAAATGATCAATGAAATAAACGCTGATATAGTACTGCTTGACCTTAATCTCCCTGACAAAAGTGGTATCGAATTGCTAAAGGAAATCAAACACAATCATCCGCAAATAAAAGTAATTGTACTCACCAACCATGCAAGCGATAACTACAGGGAAATATGTACTTATATGGGTGCCGATTATTTTTTTGATAAATCTTCAGATTTTGATAAGATAACAGAAACAATAAACTCTATGAACTGATCTGACCAGATAAACATATCCACCAAACCAAAACCTATCGAACCACCATGTCAATAGATTATGTTTATAAAACAGATGGCACTGACAAAGATTATTACATGATGATAGTGGACAGCAGCGGAGTGATTCATTTTGCAAATTCATACCTGGTTTCAAATCTCGGCCTGAGTCACAACGAAATTCCAACGTATAACTTTTTTGAACTGCTGGATTCCGATCATTTGAGAAATTTCAAGGAAGCATTATTTTCAGTACAGGCAAATGATTGTCCGGCTGAAATTGAGATCTCAGCAAGGAATGGCTCACTCCATTGGATCAAATGGGAAGTAAGCAAATACAATCCCGACACAGAAACTTCTGATAAATTTTTTTGCATCGGTTATGATATTGCCGGCAAAAGAAAAGTAAAGATGATGCAACAGGTGGCAAAGCGTAATTATGAGGCCATCATGGAGGGATTAACGATTGGCGTAATCATGCAGGATAAAAATGGTGAAGTGCTTGCCGCAAACAAGAGGGCAGCACAAATCTTTGAAACAAGTATTGAAGAACTTTATGAAATAGATGAATTTAAAAATCTTTGGGAGTCTGCAAAAGAAAAGAATGATCCTTTGTCTTTTGAAAATAGCCCTCCGATGAGAGCCATCCGAAGCGGGAATGTGCAAAGTAATGTTCAAATTATTTTTCAAACGCAGGAAGGAGAGTTAAAAACATTAGTGATCAACTCACAGCCATTGTTTGACAGCAATAGCCCTGCACCCGTATCGGTTGTTACCTCCATAATCGATATCACCCGGGAAAGTGAACTGGAAAAAGAAGTGCATCAACAGGAAATCCTTTTTGATACATTTCAAAACAATACACCACATCTTTCCTGGATGGTAGATGAAGAAACGAAGTTGCTGTATGCAAATGCATCTTTTTTTAAGTACCTCAATTTGGATGAAAAAGCGATCGGAAAAAACATTGTCGATATTGTTCCGAAAGTAATTGCTGTAGCTCTTGAGAATAAACACAGGCAAGTATTAAAAACCGGCCTGGCCCAACGAGTGCAGGAAAAAATGTATTTAGCGGATGGCACTATGATGGTGTATTGGATAAACCTGTTTCCTGTTCAATCAGTAGCAGGTAAAAAAATGATTGGAGGTGAAGCTATTAATATTACTGATCGGTTTAAAGCTGAAGAAAGATTACAGCAGGTAAATGAAAGATTAAAATATCTAAGCCATATTACTACCGATGCAATTTGGGAATGGAATATCCAGAGCGGTCAGATTCTGCGAAACCAGGTATTAAAGGAAATTACGGGGTTCAGTCATAATCACACTCAATCTTTAGGATGGTGGTTTAGAAGAGTGCATCCTGATGATAGAAAAAGGTTACATAATGCGATTAAAAATGTAATTAAAACAAAGCAACAAAGCTGGGAAAGTGAATACCGGTTTAAAAAAGCATCGGGAGAATATATGACCGTGCTTGACCGCGGGTATATAATTTATGAAAATGAAAAGCCGGTAAAAATGATTGGTTCATTGCATGATATTACGCAGTTAAAAGAATTAGAGGCAACACTGGTGAAGGAAGAGATCAGGCATCAAAAAGCTATTACGGAAACAATATTTACCGTACAGGAAAAAGAACGCACAAGAATAGGGTATGAACTGCATGATAATGTGAACCAGATATTAAGTACATGTAAACTGTTTATGGAAATGATCAAACCTTCAACACCGGAAGACGAACGTCTGAAATTAAAAGTGAATGAATATATGATTGGAGCAATTGAAGAAATAAGAAGATTATCAAGAGAGATGGTGACTCCACATTTAAAAGAAAAAGGACTGATTGCAAGTATTGCAATGTTGGTTGATGATCTGAAAGCGACTCATTCAATAAATGTATTGTTTCATCATAATTATGGCGCGGAAATACTGAGTAGCAATAAAAAAGTGGCGCTTTTCCGGATTATGCAGGAGCAGGTAAAGAATATATTGAGGTATAGCAAAGCGAAAAATATTTTAATTCAGTTGAATGCAGACGATAAAAATGCAACATTGGTTATAGAAGATGATGGGGTCGGGTTCGATCCTAAACAAACACGCCGTGGAATTGGCCTTTCCAACATCTACGAAAGAACAAAATTCTATGATGGTGATGTTTCCATTAAAACAGCTCCTGGTAAAGGATGTAAGATTGCAGTAAGCATCCCTTTTGATAACTGATATTTCAGACATTGATTTTCTTTTAATAAACATTTGAGTATTTACCATTAACGTCATACAGGGAGTACAATCATTTTCTGAAATGCTTTTTTTTGTCTGAATTGATTAAAGAACAATTACGTTAGTTCTATTAGTTGATGTTGCCTGGTTATTAATGGTATTGGTTTGTAAAATCCTGTGAAAGAAACAGAAATGTTTACAAGTAAAAGCTTTAATGATCCGGCAGCTGTGAATATTATTCCGATATAAGTAAAAAAATTCATATCCAATGAAAAAGGCTCTATCCACCCGGATCAGCATTTTCCTGTCTGTTGATGCAGCTTCAGTTTTTAAATATTATAATTCTCATGATCCAGCGCCACTTTATAATCGCCAGTTAAGTCACGAATTACAGGAGTATTTACAAAATTCCATTGCCCAGGCAAGCCACAACTCAATTATTCGGTATAAACTTATTTGTAAGAAAGAGTCGGATCAACGATTTATCAAACCGATCCTCATGTCCGTCCGCCGTCACTTTGAGAAAAAAAGAACAATTAATGAACAAGAGTTCAGGAAGTTTAGAAAACAAAACTATGTATTGTTATCTGCCAGCTTTCTGATAGTTATATTATTACAATGGGCTTTGCCATTCATCTTTGGCGCCGGTCTTCCGATACATTCTGTTTTCGGCAATGCTATTGATGTCTTTAGTTGGGTGATCTTATGGAAGCCAATTGAAAGATTGATTTTTTACTGGAATCCTTTAAAAAAAGATATTCTGTTATTTAAAAAACTGGAAATGGCCGAATCCATTGTAATTGTAAATGAAAAAGAGTTTACTGTTGATCTTCAATATAATGATGCTGCTTAAGCTGAATGCACAAATGAGTGCAGGCATAGAACAGTATGTGTCATTCCCACGTTCAGTATCTGAAACAGGATATTCTGCTCTCTCTTTTTTTGAATCGGATAAAGGATGGTATAGCGAAATAAGATATAACTATGATGAAACCGGGGCCATTTCAATTAATGGGGGAAGGTCATATTCATTTGGCAAAAAAGTTTCTTTGACATTTAAACCCATGGTGGGAATAGTGGTTGGTTCATTTACAGGTTTAAATTTCAGTCTTAATCATGAGGCAGAATGGGGTCGTTTATTCTATTCGACAAATATCCAGTATATGCGTTCATTTCGCAAAGAAACAAATAGCTTTTTTTATTCATGGTTTGAAACCGGTTATTCATTCTCAAAAAACTTCTTTGCCGGTGTATCAGTACAGGCCTTATTGTTTTGCCAATTGGCTCAACAGTTCAATAAGGGTTTCCTTTTTGGCTTTTCATCCGGTAAATGGAGTTTCCCGGTTTATTTTTTCGAACCCTTTAATCAGCAGCAAAGCATTGTTGCCGGTATAATTTTCAATACGGAATTTAAAAAGTTCAACAAATGATATTTCTCTTGCATTGATCTCATTATATGTTATCAAAGGAATGCATGGCATAGCTGTGCTTAAGGTAATACACTTATCAGGAGAAAGTGAAACGCTGAAAACTGCTATTAATGAGAAAAAAAATTAAAGTATTTACATTTTCATATCGTTATTTAACCTTGAAATTCAATACCGGGAATTTATAAAAATCCAAATCCACAAAAATGAAAACACCAGTTTTATTATTATTTGTAATTACCCTTTTCGCCATTTGTACGAATGCACAGGTGGGTGTGGGTACCTCTAGCCCAAATTCTACTCTCGATGTCAGAGGTTCCATGTCTAACAACCTCAGAACTTTCACAGCAAATACATCTGCAGCCGCTACGGATTATCACCTTATTTTTACCGGTAGTTCTGCAGCTACGCTTACACTTCCTGACGCTTCAACTATTACCGGCCGGACTTATGTTGTAAAAAATGCAAGCTCTAATGCATCTGTTCTTACAATTGCAACCACATCATCACAAACTATTGATGGACTTAGCTCCTGGTCAATATCGCAAACAAATAAAACAATAACATTGATAAGCAATGGTACAAATTGGTATGCAACAGTAGAAAATCTTCCGGGAAATAGTACAGGCAGTGCATGGGTGCTTGGGGGAAATAGTGTAAGTTCTCTGCAATATCTTGGAACAACAAGTAACTATTCTCTTCCATTTATTACAAATAATACAGAAAAGATGAGGCTAAGTACCGATGGTAACCTGGGCATCGGAACAACATCATTTAATAGCTCAAATCCTGAAAGGTTATTTGTAGACGCAGGTATATCCAGCAATGAATTTCAAAATATAATATACGCCAAAGGAAATACCAACAGCTATGCTCAGTTCAATATTCAAAATGTAAGCAGCGGTGGTGTTGCCAGTACTGATATTGTTGCTACTGCAAATAATGGAACTGAAAATACCAACTATGTTGATTTAGGTATTAATTCCAGCAATTATAACAATGGAACTTCCAGTTTATTAAACGGAGCAAATAATGCTTACTTATACAGTAAAGGAGAAGATTTTGTAATAGGTAATGCGAGTACTTCAAAGTCAATCATCTTTTTTACCGGTGGTGATGCCCCTTCAAATGAAAAATTCCGAATCAATAGCAGTGGTTTTGTAATGACAGCAAAAGTTGCAAGCGACATTCTTCCATCGGCAAGTAATTCGTATGATTTAGGGTCCAACTCTTATAGATGGAAAACTATTTATTCTAATAACTCATTGAATACATCAGACGCAAGATTAAAAAAGAATATTGCTGATCTTAACTATGGATTATATGCTGTGATGAGTATGCGTCCTGTTCAATTTGATTGGAAAGATAATTCAGAGAAAGTGAAAAAGATCGGATTCTTGGCACAGGAATTAAGAAATGTTATACCTGAAGCTGTAGTGGGAGATGAAACAAAAGAGAACCTGGCTGTGAATTATATCGAATTGATCCCGGTATTAGTTAAAGCGATACAGGAACAACAAAAACAAATAGAACAACTAAAGCAGGATGTCAATAAATTAAGCAGAAGAAATTAATCATCTTTCTAAATCGTACCTGATGAAAACAAAATTCTTTCTGTTACAAATTTTTTGTTTGTCAATCATCCTGACAAACGCACAAACAAATCTTACTAATACCGGCATACTTAAGCTATCTGGTTCTGGTGATATTTTATATGTGACTGCTAAGTTTATTAATACTTCAACTGCATCATTTACCAACAACGGTCAGCTCTATATTTTGGGAAATATGGACAACGATCAGGCCTCAATGACTGTTGGCACCGGTACGCTTTGTTTAAATGGAAGCAGTCCGCAAACCATTAGCGGCACACAAATATTGAAAACTCATAACTTCATTTCCAATAACAGCGGAGGTATTATATTAGACAATGATCTTAGCGTGGCTGGCGTGCATACATTTGGTAGCGGAATAATTTCAACATCAGCTACTCCCAAATACCTGGTTTATGAATCTGGTTCTTCGTACTCAGGCAGTGGTGACAGCAAACATGTGAATGGTTGGGTAAAAAAAATTGGCAATACTGACTTTACATTTCCGGTAGGCAATGGCACTTACCTAAGGCCTGTTGCATTGGAAGATCTTTCGGTTACTTCTGAATTTAATGTGAAATATAATATGCCTACACCAAATACAAATCAATTAGAATATCCTTTATTATCGGTTGATGTTTATGAATATTGGGAGGTAAATCAGGTTTCAGGAGGCACTGCATCTGTGCATTTAAATTGGGATAATACTAAAGTTACTTTTCCGGGATATGTCTTGGCTGATATGGCTGTTTCATATTATGACGGTTCTTATTGGACTGACCAGCGTGGCACAGCAAGTGGAGATATCAGTACGACAGGAGATATTACTGCTAATTCTATTTCTTCATTTGGGAATTTTGCTATAAGCAGCAGGTCTTTTCCACTGCCTCTTAAATTTTTAAGTTTTACGGCCCAGCGAAAAGAAAATTATACCAATCTAAAATGGGTAACTGCTGAAGAAGTGAATACAGATCATTTCGAGATCGAACGTAGTGCAAATGGAGTACAATTTATAAAGTTGGCTTCAATGCCAACTATGAATCGCTTTAATGTCCAGGAATATACTTATAAAGATATTTACAGTTTCAGTGGAGTTGCATATTACAGGATTCGCTGCATAGACAGAGATGGAAAGAATAAACTATCAAGAGTAGTGGCTGTCTTTGAAAGCTCATATTTGAAAAATAATATCCAGGTATTAAACCCGGTTACCGATGAGATCATTATCCGGTGCCAGGTTGAAGATAAGGAGCCAACTGCTTATGTTTTATATAATCAAGCCGGTAGTACCATTCTGAAAGGGTGGTTACAGTTAAAAGGCGGAATGGATAACACTATCCGGCTTTCTTTTAAGCCTGCAAAGGGGGTTTACTTTTTAAAATTGATCAGAGCAAACCAGGAAATCATTCAAAAATTGGTGATTAATTGAAATTAAAAGGATTCGTCTATTCTTTGGATTCGGGGGTGATGTCTATCACCCCTTTTTTCATAGTCGAAATGAATATGTTTTCTTTTTCAGGAAGATTTGTATCATCATTCTGTTTATTGAATAGAGTTATCCTGAGCTGTCATTGCATAAGAATTTATTTTGCTTCTCAATTAAACATAGTTCTTCGTAATACCTTGTGATAAAAACTATCTGACCTCAATGGACAAGTATAATAGGAAAATAAGTAGAAACATTTAGTAAAATAGAAAGTTAATTTCTATTGATGTAAACCAATTTGCTCTCTACATTTGTTAAGCAATTATTTAACCACTAAAATCCAATCTTTATGAAAAAATTATTACCAATTTTTGCTTTGATTGTTTCCTGTAACCTTTTTGCACAATCAGATGGCCCATTCAGTCCTTCTACTGTAACGACTGTCGCAATTCCCGGATCAAGCGCCACTTGGTCAAATACGGGCAATACATCTTTGAGTGATGATTCCTATACAAATACCGGCGATATTGCTGGCGGTGCAGGCAGCTATACAGATTATCTCGTTGCAACCAACTTCGGTTTTAGCCTTCCTGTTGGTGCAGCCATCACGGGTATCGAGGTAACTTTTGAAAGATCCGATGCAAGCGGTCTTACTTCTGATTATAGAGTAAGGATCGTTAAAGGTGGTGTCATTAGTTCTACCGAAATGTCATCTGGTGCTGCTTACGGAGCTACTGATTCATATGGCATCTATGGAAGTCCGTTTGATTCATGGGGAGAAACCTGGACAGAAGCTGATATCAATGCAGCCGATTTTGGAGTTGCGATAGCAGCACAACGTAATGCAGCAGGTGGATCTTCTGCCGCTGTTATTGACCATATCCTGATCACGGTCTATTACGCTTCTACACTACCTGTAAAAATTGTAAGCTTTTCTGCAAGTAAAAAAAGCGGCTTCATAGAAACGCAATGGATCACTGAAGAAGAATCCAACATCAGGCATTATGAAATTCAAAGATCAACTAATGGAACTGACTATGTTACTATTGGCACTGTAGCAAGCCGTAATCAAAGTACAAGATCTTTATATTCATATAATGATAAAAACCCGGTAAATGGCATCGCTTATTACAGATTGAAATCTGAAGAGCTCAATGGAAAATCTGACTACTCAAAAATTGTTTCGATAAACTTTACGAAACCTGGTGGTATTTCAATTTATCCTACAAAATTGATAGCAGGATCGGCACTACACATTACAAATCCTGCCAATGAGAAGCTGACAGTTTATTTTTATTCTACCGGAGGAAAATTACTGGGTAAATCAAAGACAGAAACAAATCAGATTTCTGCTACATTTTTATCGAAAAATAAGGGTATGATATTTTATAAAATAATAAATGAAAATGGCTCACAAGTAAGCTCCGGAACACTGGTAGCTGATTAAATTGTGTTTTATTGTTTATTAGGTTAATAGTGAATGTTCTTCTAAAATGAGGCTGTCAAAAATTGACAGCCTCATTTCTTTTACTATCATTGTAAGCTTCCCAATTTTTCGGACCACTGAACATTAGAGTTTTACCTCTAATTTCAAATGGCCAGCTTTCGGGGAGCTTACAGTTTTATCAGAAAATAAAAAAGGCAATCTTAAAAAAGATTGCCTGAAATCTAGTTCTGTGCCCGAGACTGGAATCGAACCAGCACATCCTTGCGGACGGCAGATTTTGAGTCTGCTGCGTCTACCAATTCCGCCACCCGGGCATTCCGGCCTGATTATTATCGGGGGCTGCAAATGTAAAATGTAAACCCTGAACTGAGAAATTTAATCTTAGCTTCTGAATGATTGTAATCAGAAAAAATGTTTAAAAAAACCAATGAACTTTGAAATGAAATGAGCAGTAAAGAAACTATACACAACCACAATAAAGAACTGGCGAGGATCTTTCGTCAAATGGCAGATTGTTACAGCTATATCGGGCCAGATGAAAGATTCAGAGTACTGGCTTATGAAACTGCATCCAAAACTCTAAGCAATATGCAGGAGCCAGTGGATGAACTTGCTTCTGATTTTAAAAAATTAGATGAACTGAAAGGTGTAGGCGAAAGTATCGCCGAAAAAATTGTTGAATACCTGCAAACAGGAAAGATCAAAACATTTGAAAAACTTAAAAAGAAAGTGCCATTCACTTTACTGGAATTGCTCGATATTGAAGGTATCGGCCCTTCTACCCTGCGAATCGTTCATGATAAACTTAAGATCAGTTCAAAAGAAGAATTGATAAAAGCATTAGAAGAAGGTAAACTGGAAAAAGTAAAAGGCTTTGCCACAAAAAAAATTGCAAACCTGAAACAGGCATTAAAACTTGATGCAGTTAAAGAACGTATTCCGCTGAAAGAAGCTGAAAAAACTGGCAATGAAATTTTGAATGAAATAAAAATAATACCCGGCATTCAGCAATGCATGCTGGCGGGTAGCCTTCGCCGGAAAAAAGAAACAGTCGGCGATATTGATATCGTTATTACAGCTGATGAAAAAAAATGGAAAAAAATAATTGATGCCATAAAGAAACTTCCGTTGTTCGGTAAAGTATTGGCAGCTGGACGTACAAAAGCAAGTTTCATCTTAAAAAAGAAAAATGTGCAGGTGGATATCCGTATTGTACATGAATATGAGCTTGGCGCCGCATTATTCTATTTTACCGGAAGCAAAGAGCACAATATTCAACTCCGTACCATTGCCAAACAAAAAGGATGGAAGATAAATGAGTATGGTGTCTTCAATGAAAAGACAGGAAAACGCATTGCAGGAAGAACAGAAAAGGAAATTTATTCCCTATTCGGGTTGGATTTTATTCCTCCTGAAAAAAGAATTGGCAAAAATGAATTGGCAAAAGCAAAATAAAGTTCACCGATCTTATAACTCTACTACTTTCAGTTTTCGGTGCAGGTTACTTAATGCATCCCTGAATTCATCACTGTCAAAATATTTCTTCGTTTTTTCCAACAACTGGTTTCTGGTCAGGCGGTCTGTGGTTTCAAAAGCAAGCACTTTTGCCCTCATACCATGCTCTTTTTCAAAAGCGTTTTTTAATTCTTCCTTACCTTTTCCCGGCCCGAAGAGGAAAATATAATCATCATCCCGAACCCGACTGATGATCTCATCAAAATAACGTTTCCGTTCATTTCTTTGTCTTCGTTGTTTCTTTTCCTGGTCATTAATAAAAGCGTTGCCAAATCTTGCAAATACTTTTTCTTCACCTTTTATCCGCACTCTTGATTCAACGTCTGATTTTATTTTTTCAATTATTGGTTCTTTATCCCCTTCCAGCCTGATAAGGAAAGCTTTTTCCTGATCGATCCATATACCTGTTTTTTTCTGCGGCACAAATTTCTTTTTCATAATAAGAGATTTTACTTCAATTCAAATTTATCTCAATTCTTTCACGGCAAGCATGACAGAAATTAACAGGAGACAAGAGAAAAATCAATTTTTAAGAAAAATAGCGGAAAGTTCCCCGATAAAATTTGGAAACCTGTTCAAGTAAGCTAATAATTGATATGCGTTTTCAACGCCTTGAATAAATTCATTTTCCCGCTTGTGTTAGGATGGATCAGGTCAGGTTGGTAATCAGTGTTTCTATCAAAATATTCACTAGTATTAATAAGCTTTATTTTTTTTGAATAGCCAGGGTCAATTGATTTAAACTCATCCCTTACATCAGATATAGCCTCGTTAACCAGGTCAATAGCAGCATCACTTGCTTTATCAGCAATAGGGTCTATGATATAACCGGTCTGCGTCATATACGGAACCTTCATAATAGTTACCGGGCTTACAAGTGATGGACCTCGTAGCGTAAAAATAAAATCAACAAACTTGTTGCCGTTTTCAACAGGTTCAAGTCTCAAAACATGGTTGCCTGCTGCTAATCCTGAATAGATTCTTATATAGGGAAAAATTGTTTGCGACGCCATATAGCCCGGTATATGTCCCTGTGTCTGTTGATGAATTGCTGGTGTGTCAACAACAACACCATCAATTAAAACCCTCCACCTTCCAAGAGGCCTCTCATAAGATTCAATGGCCGTTGTATCCTGACCAACAAATGAAACACCCACATTAGTGCCGGTAAAATCATATTCAAGAAAGACCCCGTTGACTGATGATGTATAAGCTGCTTTCGCTCCTGTAGAATAATAAGATTTGAAATGAGCACTTAATGCACGATCAAAAGAAGTGAATATGCCGCCTGTTCTGTTCGCAGCTCCTGCAGGTCTCCATGTATCAATGAATTGATTTACGAGTAAAACACGATAAGCGTTTTTTTGAAAATTTAGTGATTCAGTTGTAGCTCCTGCAAGACGAACATCATTAAAGCCACAAAGAGTTATAACATTTTTGTTATTATGAACTATGCTCATCGTTTCAAATGCCTTGGCTACCATGTTACCAGAACCTAACCCGATTGCAGCAGTATTAAGAACCACTTGTCGTGAAGTGTCAGCAAATATTTTAATAAAATTGTTTGCATCAAAGACTTTATCCGCCCAGCTATCACCAAAAACAATTGTTGTATCGCTATTTGTAAAATCAACTTTCTGAAAAGGAATAGACAATAAGTTTAAACCATTTCCAGGAGGCACTTTTGAAACCGGAGGCGGTTCAATTGATTGTTTCTTACAACCATAAAAGGCCGCAAGTGAACAGATTAGGATAAATAATTTCTTGCACATGGTTCGTACTAACGCCTACTTCGAATAAATTATTGGCTATCTCTTGAATTACAATTACTCAAATCGTATAACTACTATTCAAGTTGCAGAATCATTCGGATGCGACACACAATATCTAAAATTTTCCTGAGTTTTTTTACACAAGAAGTGCTTTTTTATTATCGTATAAACCCGGGCAATTCATCAAATTTTTTTGACTGTTCTTTATCAAGCAGATAATCCTTTACCCCGAAAACGAGTGATTTGAATCCAGTAAATATTTCCCGGTTAAAATTGAGCATCGTGGTGATCTCGGTTTCACTCACCTTTCTTGCAATTCCTTCTTTATATAAATGCTGAAGTGTAGACGTATAACCTGATGTAACAGATTTATAAATTGCAGCAAGACTTTTGGCATCGTCTTGTTCATCTTCCTTTAATGATTCCTGCACTGCTTTGCAAAATTTTTCAACCTCAGACCTGGTTTCTTTATAAAAAGCATATTTTATCTCATTGCTTGAATTATGAAGTTGCTCTTTATCGGGTAATGCATCTTTAAAACTTTTAGCAGCATACATTGCATTGCGAACAGAAGACATAAGCCTGTCCAGTTTTTCCACATCTTGCTTGTCGGTTGTCGTTTTCTGCATTTGAATATAATAGCTATGGATCTCACCATAAAGGAATTTTATGTAGTCATACTTTTCAAGAATATTACTATCAAGAAATTTCTTACTGAGTTCTATTTCTTTTTGCAATTTATCTTCTAATTCAAAACAACTGAGCACATAATTGCAAACCACTCTTATAATATGATTGGTTTCTTTCTCCAGGGCATCAAGCGCTGTTGATGGCTCTTTCACATCTACTTTGTGAATGAACATCGTTTCGTCATCTGCCGAACGAAACATTTTTTCCAGCAAGCGGCCAAATAAATTTAAAAAAGGATAAAAAAGAATGATAGCGAAAAGATTTATCAGGCTTTGAAAAAACACCAACGCTATCAGATTATCTTTTATGCTGATAACTTCCGTTATAAGCCGGTTTATTGGTGATAGAAAAATTATAACTAGAGACACAGTGATCATATTGATCAGGAAATTACCCATCGCCACTCTCTTTTTTACAGCCGAACTTTTTATACTCGCAATGAAAAGCTTAATAGTAGTGCCTACTTCTGATCCCAATGCAATAGCCATTGAATCGTGCAAATTGATTGCCCCAGCATATAAAGCACTTAATGTAAGAGCCATTGTTGCCGAACTGCTTTGAATGATGGTTGTAATAATAAAACCGATAAGAATAAAGATGATCACAGGCGAGTTTTCATACTGTCTTAGGTCAACATGCTGAACTACCTCTTCAATCCCGGTTTTTATATATCCAAGACCAACAAATAAAAAACTAAATCCAAGTAAAAAGCGACTCCAGTTATAAAGCGGTGAAGATTTACCAAAGATAACATACCCCAAACCTGCCAGGCCAGTAATTGGTAATGCAATATTTTCAATATTTACCTTGAATCCAATTAATGCAATGACCCAATTACTTATAGTAGTTCCAAAATTAGCACCCAGGATTATCGCCAATGCATTTTGCATGTGAATGATTCCGGCGCCAACAAAAGCCAGCACCATCAAACTCACAACAGAACTGCTTTGCAATACAGCGGTTACGATGGCGCCACCGCCAATAGCTTTTACTTTATTTTCTGTTTGCCTTTTTAAAAAAAGCTTGAATCTTCTTCCTGCAAGTTCCTGCAATGCTTCTTCGAGGAATTTTATGCCCAATAAAAAGATGGCAACTCCTGCAAGCATTTTCCATATATCAATTGACTCAAACATGATCTTTACTAAAGAAATACTTTTTCAGATAATTTCCATTGATAAGAATTCAACGCCGGATGATTTTAATCAAATATAATCATGAACCAAGGTCGGGTTCCATTTTATTGCAACGTATTTCGATTAATAATTGATATTCTTTTGTAAAGCATTAAATAAATTTATTTTGCCGCTTGGGTTGGGATGAATGAGGTCAGGCAGGTAGTCAGTGTCTTTATTAAAATATTCAGCAGTGTTGATCAGTTGTATTTTTTTTGAATAACCTGCATTAATTGATATAAACTCGTTTCTTATATCAGTTATCGCATGATTAACTAAATCTATTGCAGCATCATTAGCATGATTAGCAAAAGGATCAATAGCATATCCAGCCTCGGTCATATACGGAATTTTCATGATCACTACCGGGCTTACGGCATCCGGATCACGAAGAGTAAATATAAAATCAACAAACTTGTTCCCGCTTTCAATTGGTTCGAGTCTTAAAACATGATTTCCGTTTAATAAGCCGGAATAAATTCTTATGTATGGAAAAATTGTTTGCGGCGCCATATAACCGGGAATATGTCCCTGTGTCTGCCGATGAACAGAAGGAGTATCAATAACAATACCGTCAATTAGAACCCTCCATCTTCCATGAGGAGTTTCGTAAGAAGCAATTGCCGTTGTGTCCTGACCAACAAAAGACACACCAACATTAGTCCCCGTGAAATCATATTCAAGAAAAACACCATTCACTGATGAAGTATAAGCAGCCTTTCGGCCCGTAGAATAAAAGGATTTAAAATGACCGCCTAAGGGTTGATTAAAGGAAGTGAATGTACCTCCTGTTCTGTTTGCAGCGCCAGCCGGTTTCCAGGTATCAATAAATTGATTTACAAGCAAAGTTCTGTAAGCATTTTTTTGAAAATTTAATAATTCATTCGTAGCCCCTGTAAACCGAACATCATTAAACCCGCAAAGAGTAATAATATTTGTATTGTTATGGATCGTGTCCATTGTTTCAAATGCTTTAGCAACCATGTTGGCAGATCCTAAACCGATCGCAGCTGTATTAACAATAACTTGTCCCGAGCTATCAGCAAACATTCTAATATAATTGTTTGCATTAAAAACATAGTCAGTCCAGCTATCACCGAAAACAATTGTTGTATCATTCTTAGTAAAATCAATTTTTTTAGAATAAAAAGGCGTTATTGAAATCTCACTTACAGGAGGGGTTTCTTCTATCGACTTTTGACAGCCATAAAAGGCCGTAATGCACAATATAAAAGCAAATATTTTTTTGCTCATGCTTACTTGTTACACTTTTTTTAATGTATCGCCGGTTGATCAATGGACTGTGGAGAATAATAAACGAGTGTGGTTAGATATTATAGAACGTGGAGATTAATTAAGTCTCATAGTTACTGGATTATTTTCAAATACCCAAATAGTAAAATCACTATTCGAACCTGCATAATTATAAAAAATCCACCAGCGCAAATGTATGCTGATCCAAACGAGGTTTCATTTGACCAGCCGGGCGGACTTTTATTTTAGATGACAGACATTTTATTCTAAATTATATTTGCTAAATAACCTCGCCTGTATGAATATTGAATTTAACCGTAATGACGATGCAATGAAAATGCTGATGAGTGATATGCGCCAGCGTTTACAAAAAATATATGAAGGCGGTGGCAAAAAAGCAATTGAAAAACAAAAAGAAAAAAACAAGCTTACTCCAAGGCAAAGGATAGAATATTTAACTGATAAAGACAAACCCTTTATTGAGATCGGTGCATTTGCCGGTTATAAAATGTACGAGGAGCAAGGTGGCTGCCCTGCCGGAGGAACTGTTGCAGGTGTTGGTTATGTAAGCGGCAGGCAATGTGTGATCATTGCAAATGATCAAACTGTAAAAGCCGGTGCATGGTTCCCCATCACTGGTAAAAAGAATCTCCGCATGCAGGAGATCGCCATGGAAAATCATTTGCCTGTAATTTATCTTGTTGACAGCGCCGGTGTTTTTCTTCCCATGCAGGATGAAATTTTTCCTGATAAAGAACATTTCGGAAGAATATTTTATAATAATGCAAGGATGAGTGCAATGGGCATTACACAAATTGCGGCTGTAATGGGCCCTTGTGTTGCCGGTGGCGCTTATTTACCAATCATGAGTGATGAAACGCTGATGGTAGAAGGAAATGGTTCAATTTTTTTAGCGGGGCCTTATCTTGTAAAAGCAGCAATTGGCGAAGACATTGATACGGAAACTTTAGGTGGCGCAAATACACATACCGAAATTTCCGGAATAGCCGATTATAAATTCAAGACCGAACAGGAATGCATGGATCATATAAAACGTATGATCTCAATGTTAGGTGAAAAAACAAAAGCCGGATTTGACAGAACATTATCTTCTTCGCCGAAAAAAGACCCGAATGAATTGTATGGTCTAATGCCATTTGATGGAAAGACATATGATATAGTGGACATCATTGAAAGAGTAGTTGATAATTCAGAATTCGAACAATTCAAAGAAGATTATGGTAAAACAATTGTGTGCGGCTACGGAAGAATTGACGGTTGGGCTGTTGGTATAGTTGCCAACCAACGGAAGATCGTAAAAACTAAAAAAGGCGAAATGCAATTAGGCGGCGTTATTTACAATGACAGCGCCGATAAAGGAGCAAGATTTATTCTCAATTGCAATCAGAAAAAGATCCCGATCGTTTTTTTGCAGGATGTAACAGGCTTTATGGTTGGCAGTCGAAGCGAACATGCCGGCATAATAAAAGATGGGGCTAAAATGGTGAACGCAGTTGCAAATTCAGTAGTTCCAAAGATCACCGTCATTATCGGGAACTCTTACGGAGCCGGTAATTATGCAATGTGTGGCAAAGCTTATGGACCACGATTTATTTATGCATGGCCAACAGCAAAAATTGCTGTTATGGGTGGCGACCAGGCCGCAAAAACACTTTTGCAAATACAAGTGAACGCAATGAAAGCCAAAGGACAGGAAGTAAAACCTGAAGAAGAACAGAAGTTATTGTCAGAAATAATAAACCGCTACGAATTACAAACATCTCCTTACTACGCAGCCGCAAGATTATGGGTAGATGATATTATCGATCCTGTAGAAACCAGGACTGTTATTTCTGAAGCTATTTCTGCGGCAAATAATAACCCTGAAATACCCGGAATTAAATTAGGTGTATTCCAGGTCTGACACTGTGGGAATTGTAGAAAAAAAATCTTTTTTTTGATTATAAAATTTAACTACTTTCACTCCATAATCAACACTAACTGAACGCTTATGAAGAAATCTACATTTTCTGGATTCTTATTGGCATCTTTTTGTATCCTTACCTTACTCCAATCATGTAAAGATGACCGCTATCTTTTAGAAGCTCCTCCAGTTCCAGATCAGTCATTTGTTGAAGAATTTGATACTTCACAAAAAGCTTATGACAGAGGCTGGCGTTATATCAACAGAAGTGAATTAGTAGGACGTACAAACTGGCAAAATCCAACCGGCCTTACAGGAATTCCATTTTTATCTTATAGCGGAACAGGTAATGGTTATCTCTGGGCCGATTATCAATCTACATCAGGCGCTGCTGTAACGATCAGCAACTGGGCTGTATCTCCAGAATTAATTATGCAAAATGGTGACAAAATAGTTTTTTATACCCGTTGTGAATTACTTGCATTCGGTGCAATTACCACTGACTTTGTAAACAGGATGCAGGTAAGAATGAATAAAACAACGTCTTTAAATTGCGGCGATGGTGTTGATCCCGGTGATTTCACTGTTCCATTGCTCGATATTAATCCATTTTATAACGAATTTATTCTTCAGGCCTTCAATAACCCTGCTGATCCAAGACATCTTGAAGCAAAACAGGCTTATCCGCATGTATGGACAAGATTTGAAGCTGTGGTTTCAGGTTTGAATGGACCAACAAAAGGAAGATTTGCTTTCCGGTATTTTACTGAAGGAGCAGGAAACAATGGAAGAGCTTCATCAATTGGGGTTGATAACGTTACTTACACCAGTGTACATTAATCAAAACTCAATTAACTCTTTTAGTACATACCACAAAAAAATAAAAAATGAAAATAAAATTTTTACCCGTTTTTGGTTTCGTACTTATAGCATCTGCTTTATTCATTTCTTCATGCAGCGAGGAAACTGTGTCTGCAAAAGCAACTGCACAACCAGCCAGTCTTTCATATCACGAGGAATTTGATTCAATGCAACGTGTTATTGATATGGGCTGGAAGGCTGTGAACCTTAGCAATCCTCTCGGAGGAGAATCATGGCAACAGGGTTCTTACATAGTTAACACACAGAAAGGCGGGCCTTTTGTTTCAGGAATTTCTGCTCATTCTTATAAAGCCAGTGCAAATGAACTTGCATTTGTTCCATATACCTGCGGCGCAGGCTTATCTTTCATTAATTGCTGGTTAGTATCTCCGGCTCTTTCAATGAAGAATGGTGACATCATTTCTTTTTGGACAACAACTAAAGCTTCTGTAAGCTTCCCTGACCGCTTACAAGTTTGGCTGAACCCAACCAATGATGGCACAAACGTTGGCAGAACTGATGCTGAAACCGGTGATTTCACAGTTAAGCTTCTTGACCTGAACCCAACTTATTCATTCAGCCCTTATCCAACAGGCTATCCTACTACATGGACAAAATTTGAATTCATTATTTCAGGATTGCCAAATGGAACTATTGCTCAGAAACATCGTGTTGGTTTCAGGTATTATGTGAAAAATGGTGGGCCGAGCGGCAGTGTTTCTGATGAGATCGGTATCGATGATTTTGATTTTATCAGCCAGTAATAAATAAATCTTTTCATAAAAAATCCAACTTTGACTTTTCAGGGTTGGATTTTTTAATTTTATGACTTGCTATGAAAAAAAGTATTTTCATTTTCTTAGTTTCTGTTCTTGTTCTGGCTTGCTCAGATAATGGTGGCAATACAGCCGCTGTAAAACCTACCCCCCTGCCCGATTCAGTATTAAATGAACGCTGGAAAGTAATTAAAGCGGTTGAAGACAGAATTCGTGAAGGCGACCTCGTTTTGCGATGCGGAAATGATTACACAAGTGAAACACTTCGTGATTTCAGCCAGCAGGAAAAACTTTATTCGCACAGTGGTATTGCTTTAATGAATGATGGTATCATGTATGTTTACAGTAATATGGCCGGCGATATCAACCCCGATGAAGTGATGCGCCGTGATAAAGTAGATTCATTTCTTACACCCGCAAATAATGTTGCAGTAGGTGTATACCGCTATGATATTACAAACGAAGAGCTTGAAAAATTAAGAACTATAGTTGGTGATCATTATACCAACAAATTGCAGTTTGATATGAATTTTGATCTTTCAACAAATAATAAAATGTATTGTGCTGAAATGATCGCAAAGTCGGTGGAGCAGGCAACCGCTAACAGAATATTGATCCCAAAAAGTATGGTGAATGATGAGTTGCGTCAGAAATATCTTAAGATGGCGCTGCAGAAAAAAGTGATTCCATCAGCTAAAAGTGTTGATCAGCGGGAATACTGGTCTATCGACAATTTATACCTGAATCCGCATTGCAACCAAGTATCGAAAATAGTTTTTGGCAAACCGCAGACTCCCATCAAATTCCCTACACCAGAAAACTACCAGCATTGAGAAAGCCCAACGTAATTATTTATACTGATGGTGCAAGCCGTGGTAACCCAGGGCCAGGCGGCTATGGCACTATATTAATAGCCGGAAACAATAAAAAAGAATTATCGCAAGGCTATAAAAAAACCACAAATAACCGGATGGAATTGATGGCAGTAATTGCAGGTTTGGAAGCTTTAAAAAAAGCCGGATTGCAAATAGTTGTTTATTCTGATAGTAAATATGTAGTTGATGCAGTTGAGAAAGGCTGGCTGAATACATGGATAGCTACAGATTTCAAAGGAGGTAAAAAAAATAAGGACCTATGGCTTCAGTATTATCATTTATCAAAAACCCAATTCATACGTTTTGTTTGGGTAAGGGGGCATGCAGATAATCCGAATAATAACAGATGTGATCAATTAGCAACAGAAGCGGCAGATTCTGGCATATTAATAGAAGATGAAGGTTTTATTTCAAAAGGTGACCTTTTTCAATAAAAAATCCGTCTTGCCTCAGGCAAAACGGAATCAAATATTTTCTGTAGTAAATTAAGCTGCCTGTATTTCTTTCTTCAGAACACTTTTTCCTAATAAATAATAAGACCCAAAGAAAACACCGTTGAACAGTAAGGTTGCCAATACACTCCATTTAAAAAATGGTAATCCTGCAGCGTAACAAGCTAACAATCCGTCGAAGGTTTTGGGATAAGGCAGATTATTTATACCCCAACCACCGCCGATCCATACCATAAAGTTAGAGATAAGGAAAAAGTAAACTGCACCGGCAAGTGATCCAATCAGAATATGGCTGATATTCTTTTTATTAATAAAAAAACCAATAACTGTAATAGAAGCTATCAATATGTAATTTGATATTTGCCCGGAATAAAATCCTTTAATCGTTGTAAGTCCCTGAGTGTATAAGAACTGGTACAACAGGTCAGAAATAAACAAGGAAAGTAACGGGAATAAAAAAGCGAATCTTTTATCCTTGCTTACAGAGCCGGCAAAAAGAGCCATAGCTATCTGTGGTGCAAAACCCATTGGCCTTGTGTCCCAGATCCTGTAAAGCGCAGCCGCTACAATAAGCACAAACAATATCAGCAAATTCGATTTATTCAGTTTCATATATCATGAAGAGTTAGTTTGCAAAAATAAAAGATTTGTGTCAATAGGCCTCTTTAATTATTAACGGCTGTGAATTGGCTGTTCAGCTAAGTTTTGTAATTTTCTTTATGGCCCGGCACAACGATCTTGGCAAAGAAGGAGAAGCTTTAGCTCTTGAATACCTGCGCAAAAATGATTTTGAGATACTTCATTGCAACTGGCGTTATTTAAAATATGAGATTGATATCATTGCCAAAAAAAAAGACCTGCTCCATATTGTTGAGGTGAAAAGCCGTCATTATTTTCCAGGTGCATTTCCAGAAGAAAGTGTTACAAAAAAGAAATTTAATTTTTTAAAAAAAGCTGCCGAAGAATTTCTTTACCAGCATCCTGAATACAGGCATATTCAGTTCAATATCCTCAGCATTACATATTTCAGGAATAAAGAGCCGGAGTTTTTTTTAATCGAAGATGTCTTTCTTTAACCCTTATTATTCAAAAGTTCTTCCATTCTTTCCACCATCCTAAAAGTAGCAGGACATTCATCAAGATTTTGCTTATGCACATGGATATAATCTACCATTCTTTTTTTTGTTAAATGAGGAAAGCCGGCGCAGTCATCTGGCCTTACTTCATAAACGTTACACAAATTAGTTTTCAGATCAAGGAACTGGCACGGCGTGGTTTTATTTACCCACGATCTTACCCCTCTCTCCTTTCTAAGCCACCTTTTCTTAAAATCATCCACTGACATTTTTAAAAAAGCTGCGATCCTTTTTATATCACTACTCTTATATGTTGGAGTCATTGTTTTGCAACAATTAGCACAGGATAGGCAATCAATTCCCTCCCATGCATCATTACCAGCCTTTACAGCAATATCCTGATGACCCAGAGGTTGATCTCTTCTTAACCAATTCAAGAATTTATAAAGTGGTTTTAAACGGAACTGATCTTTAATGTTCATTATTGGTGACTGCTTTATCACCGCAAGGTATATAAGAAAAACTTTGCCAACCAGAATGGCTTGCTATTTTTGTTACACAAAATCAAAAAAGAAATGAGAAGTATATTCCTGCTAATCCTATCAGCTGTGCTGTTTTCATGCGGTAACAAAGAAGTGCAAAAAGCCTTTTGCGATGCCCCTTGCCAGCAGGATACAATTAAGTTTAAAAACGAAACCCATGAATTACAACCCTATCTCTATATCAGCGCATCCAACTGCATGCCCGATTCTGTTATTTGGAGCTACAAGGGTCTTGGCACCAACCGTAAGCTTCCTTTTACTGATTTTGGCGGGCATAAATTCAAACTGAATACATCATATATGACTTGCATTTTAAACGACACAAGCAATGTGTGGCTTTTATTTAATGATTGCAGCAATGGCCGTGGTTACTTTGCTAAAATACCTTTTGATAAAAAACTAAGTATCAAAAGGGGAAGCAGTGCATTAAATAAGTTCGACCCTAAATTTTCAGTTGCAGATGGCATGGTGGCCTATACTGACCGTGGAAATGTTTTTGTTGAAGAAATTGCTACCGGTAAAACTGGAATGATGACATTTGGCACATCAATTTCCGAACTTGATTATGATGCCATTCATGAGTATATTGATTCAGTTAATATAACTCCAACCCGTATTTGGGCAAAAGTGCTTATTGAAAAGAAATGGACGGTATTAGAAAAGAATATCACCCTGCAACAACAGTAAATGTGGGAACCCTATAAAAAAGGATTCAAAGCTTACCTGCAACTTGAAAGATCACTTTCTGATAATTCAGTGGATGCTTATATGCGGGATATTGAAAAACTTACTCAATACATTCAGTATACAGGCAATCTAAAAACTCCCTCAGATATCAAATTAAAAGACCTCCAGGGTTTCATAAAATGGATCGGTGAATTTGGTATGTCGGCAACATCGCAGGCACGCATTATTTCCGGTATAAAATCTTTTTATAAATATTGTTTGATAGAACAGATCAGTAAAACCGATCCAACTACCCTGCTTGAAACGCCAAAGCTTAAAAGGATTCTGCCCGACACACTCAGCTTTGATGAAATTGAGAACATGATCTCACAAATTGATCTTAGCAAACCGGAAGGTGGCAGGAACAAAGCGATGCTTGAGTTACTTTATAGTTGTGGTCTTCGTGTAAGTGAGTTGGTTAACCTTAAAATATCACAATTATATTTTGATGTAGGTTTTATAAGGGTGATTGGCAAGGGCGATAAAGAAAGGTTGGTTCCCATTGGCAGCAGTGCTGTGAAGTATATAAAAATTTATCTTAAGAACATCCGGGTGCATATAGCTGTAAAGCATGGAAATGAAGATATCGTTTTTCTTAACCGCCGAGGCAGTAAACTTTCAAGAGTGATGATCTTTTTAATTATAAAAGAGCTGGCAAAAAAAGCGGGGATAAAAAAAACAATTTCGCCACATACATTTCGCCACAGCTTTGCCACCCATCTTGTTGAAGGTGGCGCTGATCTTCGTGCCGTTCAGGAAATGCTGGGGCATGAAAACATTACGACAACACAGATATACACCCATCTTGATCGTGAATTTTTGAGAAAGACACTTGAGCAGTTTCATCCCGCATTTAAGTGATTTATTTTTTTGTAACCGGCATTTGTAATTCTGATAATCATCCCTTGCGTCGCACTCTTTTACTGCAACAATTCTATTCGGCTTTTATTGCACACGGATGACACGGATGTTACGGATAAAGACGGATTTTATTTTGTGCCGCAGAATTATAAAAATCCGTGTACATCTTTTAAATCCGTGTCATCCGTGTGCCAATCTCTCAAAAAAATACCCCCGACGATGCAGGGGCTTTTGTGTTATGGCAAAGAAAAGGATTACACAGTAGTAAATCTATACTGAAATTATAAAAGGAAGTTTTTATCCGCAAGCAGGATTTCCTAAGTAGAATTACTTTTTATTGGAAAATTATCTTTTCAACATGTTTTTTTCCTGATTTTTATTTATTAGTTAAAGCAAAATCAAATAGTAAAGAGCCCCGTTAACACGAGGCTCGTGTGTATGACCGGTATAGAATACTAATTTTTTGAAACCGGTTTTGAATCCGATTCTTCTTCCAGTTCATCATTATTTGAAACTATTAAACCTGCGGCAGAAACAAGTTTGATAAATTCTTTTCTGTAGCCTTCTTTATCTTCTCCCTTTGCTTTTTTAGCAAGGTTGATCACCTGTGTAAAATTTGCTTCTGATTTATATTCTGAATTACGAAGCAACAAGCCGAATTCAGCAACAGCAGCAGCAAATCTGAAATTATTGCTTGTACTTTCAAGACTCGTATTATTATCCATCACCGGATGCTCTATCAGTCTGCTGATATCTCCATCAGGCTTTTTATAACGAAGTTTAATATTCATTATCTCCCCGTCTTTTGCCGCACCTGTAATTGAATTTTTCTCCTTTTGATAACGAAGCTTATCCACCTTTTCCAAAAAACCGCTTTTTACTCCGATTGGTATTACTTCATACAAAGCCGTAACGGTATGGCCGCTTCCCAATTCACCTGCATCTTTTTTATCATCATTAAAATCTTCTTTTGCAAGCATCCTGTTCTCATAACCGATAAGACGATAGCCCTGTACTTTTTGCGGATTAAACTCTATCTGTAGCTTGACATCTTTTGCTATTGTAAATAATGTACCCCCAAATTCATTCACTAATACTTTTTTTGCTTCGTTGATGCCATCAATGTAGGCATGATTGCCATTCCCTTTATCTGCAAGCTTCTGCATTTTATTATCCTTATAATTTCCCATGCCATAACCCAGCACCGTAAGAAACACTCCGGTTTTTCTTTCCTGTTCTATCATCCTTTCAAGGTCATCATCACTACTTACACCTACATTAAAATCTCCATCAGTGCAAAGAATAACACGGTTGTTTCCTTTTTCTACAAAATTTTCTTTTGCAGTTTTGTATGCAAGTTTTATTCCTGCACCTCCGGCCGTTGAGCCACCTGCTTCAAGCCTGTCAATTGCATCTTTGATCTTTGTTTTATCTGCACCGCTTGTTGCTGGTAATACAAGGCCCGCATTGCCGGCATATACAACTATTGATACTTTATCCTGTTCTCTCAACTGATCCACCAATAATTTCATTGATGATCTTACCAGCGGAAGTTTATTTTCAGACATCATTGAACCTGAAACATCGATCAGGAAAACAATATTTGATGGTGGGAGAGTTTCAACAGGAATTTTTATTCCTTGTAAACCTACCAGCACAAGCCGGTGATCGCTATTCCATGGACATTCTGACATTTCAGTATATACTTCAAACGGATGATCATTTTCAGGTCCATCATAATCGTATTTGAAATAATTTATCATTTCTTCAATACGAACGGCGCCTGCAGGCGGTAATTGATTCGCCTGGATATACCTGCGAACATTACTATATGAAGCTGCATCAACATCAATAGAAAAAGTAGAAAGTGGATTATCATCAACTTTTAAAAAGCGATTTTCAATAATCGCATCATAATCTTCAGTATTAAATTCTCTGTCAATAGTATCTGCACCGTACCTGTATTTTTTATTTGAGTTTGTAATTTGTATCCCAGCCACTTTACCGCTTAATGCCTGAGAATATGATTGAACATATCCATTTGATGGTGCGGTAGCACCAAGCAATTGATTGCCGCTTATTGTTGTTGAGCTGTAAGAAGTTACACGTTGCGATTTTTTTATACCATAGCCAGTTACCACAACCTCAGTTAGGTTTTGACTAGCCGGGCTAAGGGATACAGAAAGGGTTTCCTGCCCTTTTAATTTTATTTCTTTTGTATCAAAGCCCACTGAAGTGATGACAAGTGTAGCTTTCGAGCTTGTAACGATGATTTTAAATTTACCCTTCTCATCGGTCGTTACTCCGTTTTTAGTTCCTTTTTCAACAACGGAGGCAGAAGGAATCGGGCTACCTGCATCATCGTTAATGACACCGCTAACTGTAAAATTTGCTGTGGGACTGAAGGCTGCCACTGAAATAAACAAAGGGGCCAGGTAGATCAATAGCTTTTTCATAAACAAGTTTTATAGCATGATGCAACGACTTTCACAGTTACATAACCGAAAACAAACATTTTCTTATTAATTTTAGCCATTGGCTTTTTTAAAGAATATATCATCCACTAACCAAAGTGACACCGAGCTGGTTTTACTTTACCGCCAAACCGGGGATCTGAAAATATTAGGTGATTTATACCAACGTTACATGGAGCTTGTATATGGCGTTTGTCTGAAATACCTGAAAGAACCGGAACATGCACAGGATGCAGTGATGCAGATCTTTGAAGAACTGGTATTAAAATTGAAAAAGCATGATGTTGAGAATTTTCGCGGATGGCTGCACCAGGTGGCAAAGAATTATTGCCTGATGCAACTAAGAACGCCAAAGAATTTAAAAACAGTGGAACTTTCGCCATTACTTATGCAAAACGAGGAAGATGTGCATCTGAATGGCATGATGGAAAAAGAGGAGAATTTTAAAAAATTAGAGAATTGTATTGCCTCTCTTTCCGACGAACAAAGAACGATGATAAAACTGTTTTATCTAGATGGTAAGTGTTATAATGAAATAGTGGAAATAACAGGTCATGGATGGAATCATGTACGCAGCTCCATCCAAAACGGAAGAAGGAATTTGAAGTTGTGCATGGAGAAGAAGTCAGAAGTCAGTAGTCAGTAGTCAGTA
>Ga0209797_10000033_pt1 | contig 59528 bp, 51 predicted proteins | sample DOMMetBare3Fresh_2_FD_187472 | JGI IMG/M metagenome (GOLD analysis project Ga0209797, IMG submission 187472) | Wetland sediment microbial communities from St. Louis River estuary, USA, under dissolved organic matter induced mercury methylation -... | ecosystem: Environmental > Aquatic >... | reverse complement strand
TGCCGGTGAAGAACGCCACGATGTAGGCGGCGAACAGCAGGTTGATCATGATCCGGGCGGCGAAGAACGACATCTGGTTGGGGATGCCGGGGTCGTCGGCCGTTCCGAGCACCCCGTCCGCGCCCGGTGCGCAAGCCACGTCGAGGCATGGCCCCAGCGACGCGTTCAGGGTGTTGCCGATCTCGTACTCGAAATCGTCGTGCCCGAACTCCGCCCCCAGGTCGTAGCTCCACCCCGACACGACTCCGCGCAGGCCGCCGGCCATGGAGTAATCCGTGACGAGGCCGCCGATCGTGGGCAGGAAGCCCAGCGGATAGATCTGCTGCCAGTTGCGCCCGCTATCGAAATAGCGCCGGTACGGATTGCCGATGCCCTTCCGGTGGCTGTACCCGCCGAAGCTGTAGATCTCGCTGCTGCCCGCCTCGTTCACCGGCATCCGGAAGTTGGCGAACGCCAGCGCGTCCCGCTCGAGCCCATCCCCCCAGTGGTGATTGGGCTGCGGCACCGGATTGTTCTTCTTGACGACCTGGCCCCTGTCGTTGACCGAGTCGGCCACGCCGGTACCGGCAGCCTCGAATACATCCGCCCACGCCCGGTTGGTGGGCTGGCGGTCGCGGAACTCGCCGAACAGCCCGAGCGAGCCGCGGCCCAGGCCGATCCCCCAGCCGCCGTTCACGTTGACCGTCGTCCCGTCGTCGGGATAGTCGTCGCTGACGTAGCGTCCCGCGTCCGCGTTCACGAACGGCGTAAACGCACCGTCCTTGAGCACCAGGTTCACCACGCCCGCGATGGCGTCGGAGCCGTACTGGGCGGCGGCACCGTCGCGCAGGACCTCGATGCGGTCGAGCGCGCTCGAGGGAATGGCGTTGAGGTCCACCCCGCTCGAGCCGGCACCCATGCCGTACGTGAAGTTGTTGACCAGCGCCGTCTGGTGCCGGCGCCAGCCGTTCACCAGCACCAGCGTATGGTCGGGGCTCAGGCCGCGCAGCGTGAACGGCCGCACGACGTCGCCGGCGTCGGTGACGCTCTGGCGGGGGAAGTTGATGGACGGCGCCACCGACTGGAGAATGATGCTCGTCTCGGTACTGCCCTGCTGGGCGAGCTGCTCCGCCGGGAAGATGTCCACCGGCACCGCCAGCTCCTCGGCCGCGGTGTGCCGCGCGCGGGAGCCGACGACCACGTCGATCGGGGCGAGCTGCACCGTACTCTGGCCGAGAGCGAAGTCCTGCCGCACCACCTCGCCGGCGGCCACGGTCACGGTGGCGCTCGCCGCCTGGTAGCCGATCAGGCGGGCCCGCACCGTATGGCTGCCCGCGGGCACGCCGCGTACTTCGTAGGTACCGCCGGCGCCGGCGCTGGCGCGGAGACCGGTGCCCTCCACCGTCACCGTCGCGTTTGGCAGGGGGACGCCGGTGCTGTCGGAGATGGTGCCCTGGAGGGTGCCCCTCTGGGCGGCAAGCGGAGCGGCGGCGAGGTGGGCCAGCAGCAGCAGCACCGACATCCGAACCGGGCGTGATGGCACGGAGCCTCCGAGAGACGGGTTGGCGGAAACGGCAGAGGAACCGAGCATGTGCAGGACAACCAACTCAGGGGGTGATACCTAGATATGGGACGGCGCGGAGATCGTCAAGCACGACCCCGCCTCCCTTTTGACAAGCGGCCCGGCGGTCTGCACATTGGCAGGACCAGGACATCGTCCCGTTCGGATCCGCCCCGACCAGCCACAGACATGCACGTCCGCACGACTCTCCCGTGGCAGTTCTCGCTCGACAGGAGGAGGCTCATGGCAACTGGCATCCGTCAGCGGCTGGCCGGCGCACTGGTCCCCATCCTGGCGGCGGCGGCGCTCTGTGCCCCGGCCCGCGCCGACGCGCAACGCGGCGTCATCAGCGGCCAGATCACTGATCAGGCCACCGGCGCCGCCCTCGAGGCCGCGCGCATCGTCCTCACGGGGACGACGCGCATCGAGACCTCCAACCGCGAGGGCCGCTACACCATCCGCGGCGTCGCGCCGGGCAGCTACCAGCTCCGCGTGCTCCGCCTCGGCTACCGGCCTGAGGTCCAGACCGTCAGCATGGCCGACGGCGAGACCGTCACGCTCGACTTCGCGATGACCGCGGCCCCCGTCCAGCTCGACGAGATCGTGAGCACGGCTACCGGCGAGCAGCGGAAGCTCGAGATCGCCAACGCCATCTCCACGATCGACGTCGCCGCCGTGGCCGAGCTCCAGCCGATTACCGAGTTCACCAACCTGATCTCCGGACGCGCCCCGGGCGTGCAGGTCCTCAAGAGCGGCGGCACGACCGGGACCGGCACCAGGATCCGCATTCGCGGCTCCAACAGCGTGTCACTCTCCAACGAGCCGCTGTACTACATCGACGGCGTCAGATCGGAGAGCTCCGCGCTCTCGAGCACCCTGGACATCGGCGGCTTCGGCTCCGGCATCGGTGCGGGCCCGTCCCGCATCAACGACCTCAACCCCGACGACCTCGACGACATCGAGATCGTCAAGGGCCCGGCTGCGGCCACCCTGTACGGCATCCAGGCCTCCAACGGTGTCGTCCGGATCACCACCAAGCACGGCAATCCCGGCCCGGCGCGGTGGAATCTGTTCAGCGAACTGGGTGGAGTCACCGACAACAACACCTATCCCCTCAACTACAACGGGCGCGACGCCAACAACCCCGACTTCGACGGCTTCTGCATCCTGCAGTTCGAGCTCGACGGGCTCTGTACCCAGACCTCGGTGGACGTCTACTCCCCGCTGGAGAACAAGGCGACCCGGCCGCTCAAGACCGGCTTTCGCCAGCAGCACGGAATCAGCGTCTCCGGCGGCGGCGACGTCGGGACCTACTACCTCTCCGCCGGGTACGAGAGCGAGGACGGCGTCTTCCGCCTGCCCCGGTTCGAGGAGGACTCGATCCGCCAGCTGCTCGGGTCGGTGCCCAACACCCAGATCCGGCCGAATGCGCTCGAGCGCCTGAGCCTCCGCGCCAACCTGACCGGCAACCTCGCCAAGAACGCGGACGTAAGCGCCGAGCTGGGCTACATCTCCAGCAACAGCCGGTTCATAGAGAACGACAACAGCTTCCTGACCATCACCGGCAGCGGCGAGGCGAGTGGCTTCCCCCCCGACATCAACCGCGGCTGGTACTTCATCCCGGCCGAGTTGTTCGCCGAGCAGGCCAAGCAGGGCACCGAGCGCTTCACCGGGGCGCTCACCGGCCACTGGCGCCCGTCCGGGTGGCTCACCACCCGCGCCACGTTCGGGTACGACATCGTCAACCGGAACGACGTGCAGTTCTTCCCGACCGGCCAGGTGGCGGACTACCTGGACAACCGCGCCGGCGTCCTGATCGACAATCGCTTTCAGATCTCCCAGACCACCGTGGACCTCGGCGGCACCGCCCGGTTCCAGCTCTCGCCCTCGGTCGGGTCCAAGACCTCCGTCGGCGGGCAGTTCTTCCGCGACCTCGCCAGCGGCACCTTCGCCAGTGGCCGTGGTCTCACGGCGGGCTCGGAGACCATCGCCGGCGCGGCCAACACCGCCGCGTCGCAGGCGACGGTCGAGGCCCGCTCGGCCGGCGCCTACGTCGAGGAAGAGGTCGCCTTCAACGACCGGTTGTTCGTGACCGGCGCCCTCAGGTTCGACGACAACAGCGCTTTCGGCAAGGACTTCAACGCCACCACCTATCCGAAGGCGAGCGTCTCCTGGTTGATGTCCGACGAGCCGTTCTTCTCGCGGGAGTCCTTCATCAACACGCTGCGCTTCCGCGCGGCGCTCGGCGTCAGCGGGCAGCAGCCCGGCACGACCGACGCGCTCCGCTTCTTCAATCCGACTGCTGGCCGGAAGGAGGGAGCGGCCACGACGGGCGTGACCGTCGGCAATCTGGGAAACCCGAACCTCAAGCCCGAGCGCTCGCGCGAGTTCGAGATCGGCGCCGACGCGGGCTTCTTCAAGGACCGGGTCACGCTCGAGCTCACCTATTACAACAAGCGGACGCGCGACGCGCTCATCCTCCGACCCGTCGCCGGATCGCTGGGGAGCGCCGGCAGCCAGTTCTTCAACCTCGGCAAGGTCAAGAACTCCGGCTGGGAGATCGCGATCGATACACGCATCATCGACAAGCCCGCCTTCGCCTGGGACCTCACGGTGAGCGGCTCGACGACGAAGAACCGGGTGCAGGAGTTGGGTGCCGGCGTGGACGAGATCGACGTCGGCTTCTATCAGCAGCATCGCGTCGGCTACCCGCTCGGCGGCTTCTGGTCGCGCCGGCTGCTCGGCTACGACGACGCGAACGGCGACGGCATCATCGACGCCACCGAGTTCACCGTCTCCGACACGCTCGAGTTCCGGGGCAGCGCGCTTCCCACCAAGGAGCTCTCGGTCAATACCGCCCTCACCTTGTTCAACGGCCGGATCCGGCTGGGGAGCCAGTTGGACTATCGCGGCGGACATCTGGTGGACAACTCGATCGAGAACTTCCGCTGCACCCCCGTGCTCAACTGCCGGGGGCTGGTGGACCGGACCGCGCCGCTGGAGGAGCAGGCGAAGGCCGCCGCGGTACTCAATGTGGGGGCCAACGAGTTCGCCTTCCTCGAGCCGGGCTGGTTCATCAAGCTGCGCGAGGTGTCGCTCACTTTCTTCGCGCCGGATACGTGGGCGCACGCGTTCCGCGCCGATCGGCTGAGCTTCACGTTGGCGGGCCGGAACCTGGGCACGATCACCGATTACAGCGGCGTGGACCCCGAGGTCAACGCCTTCGGCCAGGAAAATTTCTCGAGCAGCGACTTCGAGTCGCAGCCGCAGGTCACGTACTGGACCGCGCGGCTCAACATCGGCTTCTGACCGGGACGACACCCATGATGACGCTTTCGTGTTTCCGCCCGGCCATCCTCGGGACCGCCGTCGCGCTGGTGGCAGGGTGCGGGCTGCTCGACACCCAGACCCCGGACATCATCCAGCCCGGGAACGTCGAGTCGCCGGAGGGCGCGCAGGCGCGGCGCGCCGGCGCACTGGCGGACTGGACGTTCATCCGCGACGGCGACGGGACCGGGTTCGTGGACGGCGAGATCCTGCTCGCCGGACTCATGGCCGACGAGTTCGTGCTCTCGACGACTCCGCCGGGCGAGCAGGAGATCGACCAACGCAAGATCTCCCTCCTGAACGTCGGGATCGACTCGCTCTTCCTCCTGCTGCACCGCGCCCGCGCCGAGGCAGAGGACGCGGCCGATGCGCTCCAGCGCCTCTCCCCCGACCCGGACACCGAGCCGGGTATTGCAGAGATGCTCACGGTGGCGGGTTATACCTATATCTCCTTCGGCGAGGAGTTCTGCTCCGGCGTGCCGTTCAGCCGGGTGAGCGGCGACAGCCTGATCTACGGGGATCCGGAGACGACGGCCCAGATCTTCGACCGGGCCATCGCGAGGTTCGACGCGGCCCTGGCTCATCCGGGCATCACCGAGGACGTGGCAAACCTGGCCACCGTCGGGAAGGCTCGCGCCCTGCTGAACCAGGACAAGGTCGACCAGGCCGCCGCGGCGGTCGCCGGGGTGGTCCCGACCGATTTCCAGTACGTGACCGAGCATGCCGAGAGCCCGCAGCGGGTCCGGAACGCGATCTACCAGTACGGCGCCGACTTCCTGTGGTCGGTTTCGGATCTCGAGGGGGACGTCGGCCTGCCATACCGGACCGCCGCGGATCCCCGGGTCCTGTTCGAGGACACGGGCGACGTGGGGCTCGACGGCACGACACCCCAGTTCACGCTGCTCAAGTATGCGGACGCCAGCGCATCGGTCGTCGTGGCCGACGGGATCGAGGCCCGCCTGATCGAAGCGGAGGCGCAGCTTCGCAACGACGATCTCTCCGGGATGACCGCGACCCTCAACGCGCTGCGGCAGGGCGCGCCCGATCTCGGCCTGGCCGACCTGTCCGACCCCGGGTCGCCCGACGAGGCGGCGGACCAGCTCTTCAGCGAGCGGGCGTTCTGGCTGTTCGCCACCGGTCACCGGCTGGGTGACATGCGGCGCCTGGTGCGGCAGTACGGGCGTTCGGCCGACGCGGTGTTCCCGACTGGTACCTATCTCAAGGGGGGATCGTACGGGACCGACCTGAACTTCCCGATACCGCGGAGTGAGAACAGCAACCCGAAGTCGACCGGCTGCCTGGACCGGAACGCGTAGAACGCATCGGCCCACGCGCCGCACGGAGTCACCCTGAGCGCAGCGAAGGGGGCATACGTCAGGGCATGCCCCCTCCACTGCGTTCAGGGTGACTCAGCTCCCCCCACCCTCCCTCACCACACCACCAGGCTCGACCGATCCAGGTCGGCCTCCAGCGTCCACTTGATCGACTGCCCCGGCTGCAGGTTCAGCGGGTCGCTGGCATACGCCCGGGCGCCCGCGAGCGGGTACGCCAGCAGCCGGTTGTTGCCGCCCGCGCCGAGCCGTCTCCATGGAAAGGTGAAGGCGGAGGTGCTGAGCGCGGTCACCATGCCGAGCCGCTGCCGCTGGGTGCCCCGCATGAAATAGATGATCACGTCGCCGTGAAAGTGGTTCTCCACCTCGACCACGACCGGCCTGTCGGGATCGGGCTCCACGGACGTTGCGGCGCCCTTGGGCCGGCAGGCACCGAGTGCCGCCGCCATCATTACTCCGTACAGGGCCGTCCGCGTTGCTCGCATCGCGTTGCTCCATTCCGGCCGTCATCCTGAGCGAAGCGAAGGAGCCATGCCCCAGGTCATGCCCCCTTCGCGGAGCCTGTCCTGAGCGTAGCGAAGGGCTCAGGGTGACTCACGGCGTCGTCCGCCTCCAGCCCCTCACCGTGTGCTGGCCGCGGCCCCCTGCCCACCGCCAGCCCCCAGATACTTCCCATACCAGCCGAGGTACCGCTCCATGCGATCCCGCCGGTGGCTCGGCTTGTCCAACGAGTGCGCCGCTCCCGGATACACGACGAGCTGCGTCTCCCGCCCGAGGCTCCTGAGCGCCTGGTACATCTGCTCCGAGTTGATCAGCGGGACGTTCCAGTCTTGGTCGCCGCAGAGGAACAGCGTCGGCGTCATGATCCGGTCGGCGTGGAGGAACGGATAGGAAACCTCCATGTACGCCTTCGGGTTCTTCCACGGCGTCCCCAGCTCGGCCTCGTACTCCTTCACGTACTGGTCCGTCCCGTACCCCGCGAGCGCGTTCCCCTGCCCCGCACCGCTGGTCGCCGCCTTGAACCGCCGATCGCGCGCGATCACCTCGTTCGTGAGGATCCCGCCGTAGCTCCATCCGCCGAGGCCCAGACGGGCGGGATCGGCGATCCCCTGCGTCACCGCCCAGTCCACCGCCGCGAGCACGTCTTCGCCGTCCTTCTGTCCCCATTTGGCCCAGATCGCGGTCGAGAACTTCTCCCCCCGGCCCGAGCTCCCGCGGGGGTTGACGCCGAGCACGACATAGCCGCTCGCGGCCAGCACCTGCCAGTCGCGGTTGGCAAAGTCGTGGAAGTATTGCCAGACGGGCCCGCCGTGAATGCGGAGGATCGTCGGGTAGCGCCGCCCCGGCTGGTAGTCGGGCGGCTTCACCATGAAGCCATGGATCTCGGTGCCGTCCCGGCTCCGGACCGAGATCGGCTCGACCGGCGAGAGGCGCACCTCGCCGAGCCAGGCGGCGTTCTGCCGGGTGATCGGCCGGAGCTCGCGTCCCTCGACCGCGTACAGTTCGGTCGGCGCGGCGGTGCTGCTCGACGCCACGACCATCCGCCCCTCGGGGCCGAGCGACAGGTCGGTCAGCGCGCGCTCCCCCTCCACCAGGCGCTCGACCGCCCCGCCCGCCGCCGGCACCCGCGCCAGGTGGTAGACCCGGTCGTCCTCGAGCAGGAAGAGCACCGACGACCCGTCACTCGAGAAGGTGGGCGACAGCACGTTCCGGTCGAGCGCCGCCGTGAGGACGCGCGCCGGTCCACCGGAGGCCGGCACCACCGCCACCTTCTGCACACCGTAGTAGAGCAGCTTGAGCGGCCCGCCCTGGACGTAAGCGATCTCGGTCCCGTCGGGACTCCACGCCGGCCCACGACTCTCCCACTCGGGGTCCAGGTCCGGTCCCTCGAACGTCGTGAGTTGGCGCGGCTCCGCGCCGGGCGTGGCCTCAATCACGTAGAGGTCGTAGTTGTCGGTCCGGTCGTAGTCGGGCCGCCGCCGGCTCACGAAGGCGATCGAGCGCCCGTCCGGCGACCAGGACGGCATGGCCTCGTCGTAGGCGCCGGGCACGAGCAGCGTGGTCGTACGGGTGCCGAGGTCCAGCAGATACAGATGGTCGTGCAGCTCGCGGAGCCAGCCGGTCTCGTCCTCCTTGAACTGAAACCGGTCGATGGCGATCGGCTTGGGCGCCTTGCCGGAGCTGTCCCCCGGCGGGCGCCAGTCCGGATCCGGGTCGCTCACCACGAGCGCGAGTCTCCGGCCATCGGGCGACCAGGCCAGGTCGCTCACGCCACCCGGCAGGTCGGTCACGCGCTCGGGCTCGCCGCCCGCGCGGTCGAACAGCCAGAGCTGGTCCACCTCGCGGGGATCGTCGCGGTTCGACAGGAACGCGAGGTAGCGCCCGTCGGGGCTCCAGCGGGGTGCGTGCTCGCCGGCCGGGCTCCGGGTCAGCTGGATCTGCTGCGCCCCGTCCCAGCTCGCCATCCAGATGTCACTGTCGTCCCGATCCCTGGCCGTGTCCGGCAGCGACACCGTGTACGCCACCCACCCGCCGTCGGGCGAGAGCCGCGGGTCGCTGACGTCCCGGATCCGCGCGAGGTCGTCCACGCCAATGGAGCGCTGCGCATTCGCAGTGGCGGTGACCAACAGCGGCAGGCCGAACAGGAGGACCATGAATCGCTTCGACACGACGTACCCCCCGTTGAGAGTCACCCTGAGCGCAGCGAAGGGGGCATGACCCCGCATGGCCCCCTTCGCTGCGCTCACGGTGACTCGCGCCCCTTGTATACCACTCCGCCCTTCATCACGAACCCCACCTTCATCAAGCTCCGCAGGTCCGCCAGCGCGTCTCCCTCGACCGCGATGATGTCGGCGTACTTCCCCGGCGCGATGGACCCGACGCGGTCCTCCCACTGCATGAGCTGCGCGGCGGAGATGGTGGCGCTCTGAGTCGCCTGCATCGGGGTCATCCCGTGCTTCACCATGTACGGCAGCTGCATGGCGTTCATCCCGTGCGGATAGACGCCGCTGTCCGTGCCGTACGCGATCCGCACGCCCGCTGCGACCGCCTTCCGGAACCCGGCCCGCTGGGTCTCGGTGGTCTCCTCGTTCTTCCGCAGGATGTCGGCCGGCCACTGCTGCAGGCGCCCCACGCTATCGGTGTAGTCGCCGTTGTAGATGTCGGCCACGAACCAGGTGCCGCGCTCCTTCATGAGCGCGATCCCCTCGTCGTCGATCAGCGAGCCGTGCTCGATCGACCGGACGCCCGCCCGCACCGCGCGCTTGATCCCCTCCGCGCCGTGGGCGTGCGCGGCAACGTACGTTCCGTACTCCGCCGCCTGTTCCACCGCGGCCCTGATCTGCTCCTCGGTGTACTCGGAGACCCCCGGCTTGGTGCCCCGGGTCAGCACCGCGCCGGTGGCGAGAATCTTGACGAAGTCGGCACCACCATTCAGGATTGCCCGCACCCGCGCTCGCACCTCGTCGGCCGAGTTGGCCACGCCGAAGCGATAGCTGAAGGGGATCGTCACGTCGGGCGCGGCGCCCACCAGCTCGCCGGCGCCGGTCGAGACCGTGACGTACGCGCCGGGGACCCGCATCCGCGGGCCGACGACCGTTCCGTCGTCGATCGCGTCCCGCAGCGCCACATCCACGAAGGCGCGGTAGGTGCCCACGTCCCGCACGGTGGTGAAGCCCGCGAGCAGCGTGGCCCGCGCGTTCCGCACGCCGCTGAACGTCTCCTGCGCCTCCGAGCGCTCGAGCGGCAGGAGCACGTCCGCGCTCTGGATGTCCCCGATGAGGTGGGTGTGGCAGTCGATCAGCCCCGGGAGCACAGTGAAGCGGCTCAGGTCGATGATCCTGGCGCCCGACGGGATCTTCGCCGAGGCAGGCTGCACGGCGGCGATACGATCGCCCCGGATGAGGACGACCTGGTCGCGACGCACCTCCCCCCGCTCGACATCCACCAGCCGCCCGGCGCGAATCGCGATGAGCGCGGGCTCCTGCGCGCCCACGCGCGCCGCGCCCCCGGCCAGAAGGCCTGCGAGCATAGCGAGTGCGAGCCCCGATCGGCGCCTCGGCATGGCGGCTCCTGCGGTGTGCGGGGGGGGAATGCGAGAACCGGCGCCGGGAGGCGCCGGTCGGCTGAATATACCCGGCGGTGCCGCATGGGGCGACCGCCGGCTGGAGACGGCCGAGCCTTACGGCTTCCGCTCCTCGGGCGTCTTCACCTCTACCTTCGGCAGCGTGACTTCCTTCTTCTCCATGGTCACCGTCGGGACGCTGATCGTGTCCTTGACGGTGCCCGTCTCCACGCTCGGGGTGGAGATCGTGTCCGTCGTGGTCCCGACGGTGGGCTTCTGCACTTCGTATTCGCCCTCGCCGGTCTTCTTGCACGCGCCGGTGACGACAAAGGCCGCGATTCCCGCAGCTAGGGTGAGCTTCCGCACGGGTAACCTCCCGATACTAGAGATGACGTTAGCCAGACAACAAGCCGTTCAATTTAGCAGGGACCGGCTCCAGCGTCTGTGCGCCGGGTCACCTCCGCCGGATGCCCACCCAGGCACCTATCCAAGCCAATGTAGAACTCGTTGACAACCAATCATCAAAGTGATATGTGAAAGGGCCTTAGACGCCGTTCGGCTGCCATCTCTATCGTCATCCCTCCTCGGTAACCCCGATGGCCCAGCTCACCGCCCCCGCACCAAGACTGGGATTGGGACTAAGCTGGGATGAGCCACTCCATCCTCCCTCCACCCGAGGTGTCCAGTGATCCGTTCCCGCACCGTACTGTCCGCCCTCTCCTTGATCTCCGTCTTCTCCGTCCTCTCCTGCGCCCGCAATGCGCAACGTGGCCTCGTCATCGGCGCAGCCGGGGGCGCCGTCCTCGGCGGCGTCATCGGCAAGGTGTCCGGATCGACCGCCAAGGGCGTCATCATCGGCGCCGTGGTCGGTGGCGCCGCCGGCGCGATTATCGGCGACCAGATGGACCGACAGGCGCGCGAGCTTAAGCAGAACATCCCCGGTGCCACGGTGGAGCGGGTGGGCGAGGGGATCCAGGTCACATTCGCGTCGGGGCTGCTCTACGACTTCGACTCCGACGATGTGAAGGCCACCGCCCGCGAAAACCTGCGCGCCCTCGCCGGTAGCCTCGACAAGTACCCGGGCTCCGACCTGCTCATCCTGGGCCACACCGACAACGTCGGAACCGACGCCTACAACAAGGACCTCTCGGTCCGCCGGGCCGACGCGGCCGCGGAGTACCTGGTGTCGCAGGGGGTAGCACGGTCCCGGATCGGCACTGGCGGGCTGGGCGAGGAAGAGCCGATCGCCTCGAACGCCGACGAGGCGGGACGGCAGCGGAACCGCAGGGTGGAGGTGGCGATCTACGCCAGCAAACAGCTGCAAGAGGAGGCGCGGCGGCGCGCCGGCGGGTGACGCGGGTGGCGAAAACGACGACGGCCACCCGAAGGTGGCCGTCGCGGTGCATCCGGGGTTCGGCTCCCCTGGCGGCGCTCAGTCCTGCACGAGAATCAGATACTTCGATGCCGACCAGAACTCCTCTGGCTGCGCGATTTCCACGGTCCCGGTGACCTTGCCGTCCTTGGTCACGCCCGCGGCGAGGTAGGTCGGGCTTTGGCGAGATACGATCTTGTACTTCTTGTCGGTGCGCGGCAGCGGGATCGACTTGTTGGTCGTCTTGTCGATCGCCGTGAAGTTCTCGGGATTCAGATTCCGGGCCGGCTCCAGCCGCGTGCCGCCGAAGACCAGGAACTTCGAGCCTTCCTTGGTGATGATGCCCTTCTTCATCAGCTCGTCCTTGGTGCCGATCGCGTAGTACACGGTGTTCTTGTACGAGGTCAGGTTGACGACCGTGTCGGTCAGCGCGGCCTTGTCGCTCTCGAGCTGGCTCTTCTCGGTGCTCAGCGTGTCCACCCGGCCCGCCAGCGTGGCGATCTGGGTGTTCTTCTCGGCGATCTGCGCCTCGTAGTCCGCCTTCTGCGCCTCGGCGGTGGTGCGGAGGTCCTCGATCGTCTTCTTGTAGGTCTCGATCTGAGCAAGGAGGCGGGCGTTCCGCTGGCGCGACTGCTTGGCCCGGGCCTCGGTCTCGGCCAGCTTGGCCTCGCTCTCGTTCAGCTTGGCGATGACCGCGTTGACCCGCTCGAGGGCGGCCTTGCGATCCTCACGGTCCTTGCGTGCACCCGGCAGACCCGGGTCGGTGCTCGTCGTCGTGACGGCGACGCTCTTAGCCTTGGCCAGCTCGCTGTTGATGTCGGTCACGAACTGGGTCGTCTCGAGCACCTCGGTCAACAGGCTGTCCTTCTGCGCCTCGGCGGCCTTCGAGTCGGCCAGCGCCTTCTTCAGTTCAGCCTGGTTGCAGCCGGTCGTCGCCAAGGCGCCGACCAAGATCAGGGTCCACAAGGTCCAAGCGTACTTCCTCATGCGTACCTCCCCACTCTGCGATGATTATGGGTCCTCCTGCACGGACACAAGAGCGTGCCGACCAGTCCGCATGAGAGCGCCCGCCCACACGGGGGCGGGTGCGCCGGCCAGAGGGAGCCGTTACCCCGGAGTGCGAATCTGGATCGTCAGGCGACCGAAGCATAATGGGGTGGCCCCCAACTCGCTACCCCTCAGGGAGATAATGTGATCTGGATCACATTCCACGTGAGGTTGCTCCGTCGGGGGCGGACGCGGGGGGGCGGGTCACCCTGCGCGAAGCGAAGGGGACATGCGCCGACGCATGCCCAGCCAGGCTTCCCCGCCCCCCGGCATCAGCGCTGCAGGCCGCTCTCGACCGCCGGCTCGGCCGCGCGTGGCTCGCCCCGGCCCGCGGTGCCTTGGAGCCCGCGCAGACGGCGCGCGGCTTCGGCGAGGATCTCGTCCGTCTTGCAGAACACGAACCGGACCAGCGAGCGGCCGCCGCCCTCCCGATAGAAGCTCGAGCCCGGTACCGGAGTCACCCCCACCTCTCGGCTCAGCCAGACCGCGAACGCGGTGTCGTCCGCCGCCAGGGCCGTTCCGGCCGCGGGGCCGAGCCCGGTGAAGTCGGCCAGGATGTAGTAGGCGCCCTCCGGCCGCAGGCAGCGGAAGCCCGCCGCCTCGAGCGCCGAGTGGAGCAGGTCGCGCTTCCCGCGATACAGCTCGATCAGCCGCTCGTAGAAGGAGTGGGCAAGCCCGTCGAGCGCGGTCGCGACGGCTTCCTGGAGCGGCGCCGGCGCGCCCACGGTCAGGAAGTCATGCACCTTGCGGATCGCGTCGGTCAGATCCGCGGGAGCCACGATCCAGCCGATCCGCCATCCCGTCACGCTGAAGGTCTTGGACGCGCCGCTGATCGTGACCGTCCGCTCGCGCATTCCGGGGAGCGTCGCGATCGGGAGATGCACGCCGTCGAACAGGATGTGCTCGTAGATCTCGTCGGTCACGGCGAGCGCGTCGTGCCGTACGCACAGCTCGGCGATGGCCGCGAGTTCCGCGCGCGTCAATACCCGTCCGGACGGGTTGCTCGGTGTGTTCACGATGACCGCCCGCGTGCGCGGCGAGAACGCGGCGGCGAGCCGATCGAGATCGAGCGGCCGGCCGGGCTCCAGCGGGACGAAGACGGGGCGGGCATCGGCCAGGATGGTGTCCGGGCCGTAGTTCTCGTAGAACGGCTCGAAGACGATCACCTCGTCGCCCGGGTCCACCAGCGCCAGCAGGGTGGAGATCATCGCCTCGGTGGCGCCGCAGGTCACGGTGATCTCGCGCTCGGGATCCGCCGTGAGTCCGTACCAGGTCTGGTACTTCCGGGCGAGCGCCTCGCGCAGTCGCTGAGCGCCCCAGGTGATGGCGTACTGGTTGATGTCGTCGTGGATGGCCCGCGCAGCAGCTTCCTTGAGCAGATCGGGCGCCGCGAAGTTCGGGAATCCCTGGGCCAGGTTGATGGCCCGGTGCTCGCGCGCCAGCCGGCTCATCCCCCGGATGACGGACTCCCGGAAGCCATGGGTGCGATGGGCGGTGGACACGGTGGCTCCGGTGTGGTGAGTGGGGGTGGAAGGTTAACGCTGGCGTGGGGTGCCCGGCGAGGGGCGAGGCACGAGTCACCCTGAACGAAGTGCAGGGGCCAGGCGTCGGGTCATGCCCCCTTCACTCTGTTCAGGGTGACTCGCTCTCGCTGGCCCGATCGTTGCCCCACCTCGCGGCATGCCAGCCGCCGACCCCCTTCCCCCGTTCGTGGACCTCCACAACCACCTGGTGCCTGGCGTGGACGACGGCGCGGCGACTGTGGCGGAGGCGCTGGAGGCGTTGCGCACGCTCTACGCCGAGGGGGTCCGCACCCTCGTGGCGACGCCGCACCTGCTCCTGCCACACCTCGGCACCGATGGGGCCATCGGACGTGAGCTCGACACCCAGCTTCGCGCGTTCGACGGCCTGGCCGATGCGGTCACGCGCGAGAGCGGGCTTCCCGCCGTGGGCCTCGGCCAGGAGATCTGGGCCCCGGATGCCGGCGCCATCCGGCGCGTCGTCGCGCGGACGGACGTGGGGCTTGGCGGGTCGAGCGCGCTGCTGGTCGAGTTCGGCTTCGATCTGCGGGGGACCCACGCGGAGGTGGTGCACGCGGCTCTTTCCGCCGGCCGCCGGATAGTGATCGCCCATCCCGAGCGCTACCACTACCCGGAGGGGCTGGACCCGCTGGACGTCATGCGTCGCTGGCGAGAGATGGGCGCGCTGCTGCAGGTGAACTCCGGGAGCTTCCGCGGGCACTACCGGGTGCAGCGCCCCGACTCCGAGGCGCTCGCGTGGGCGATGGTGGCGGACGGGCTGGTGGACATCGTCGCGACCGATCACCACGGCCCGCGGCGAGCCGGCGTGTCACCGCTCGAGGCGTTCACGGCGCTGGCGGCTCGTGGCGAGCGAGCCCTCGCCGAGCGGGCGATGGTGGAGCGGCCTGGCGCGGTGCTGCGGGACGAGACGGTGGAGGAGACCGACGCGGCGGTCAGGTCGCCTGGGGCAGACGGGTAGTGCCGATCGCCTGAAGCAGGTAGTTCATCGGGCCGGGGCTGGCCTCCCCGCCGGCCGCGCGCGCGGAGTCCACCGCCGCGGTGATCCGCTGGCGCAGCGCCGCATACTCCCGGGCAGCGCCCGGGTCTTCGAAGCGGATCTTGTTCTTCGTGACCGTGTACGTCCCCGCCTGGGCGTCGAGCACGCCGAACAGGCTGTCTATCCCCTCGAGCAGCGACGACGTGAGCGCCGCGAGCGCCGGCGATTCCTTGAGCGTGGGCTTGCTGTACCACTCACGGGTCGCCATGGGAGACCAGTCGAGCTGCTTCGACGTCACCGCGAATGAGTCCTGATACTCCCGGTCGATCGCCGTCTGCTGCTGGCGGTATACCCGAACGAAGTTCGCCACACCGGCGAGGCTCATGCGGGTCTCGGTCACGCCGCCGGCTGGGCTCAGCCGCCCGGTCGCGAAGAGCTGGTTCAGCCGCGCCACGCGCATTCCGCTCTCCAGACGGGCGCGCGCGGAGTCGTGTGCCGCCGTCCAGCGCAGCAGCATCCCGGACACCGTGCGCATGTCGACCTTGGGCTGGGCCGCCATCTTGGGTATCGCGTCCCGAAGCAGCGCCGTGGTGCGGATCCGCGGCGCGGCCGGCAGGATGGCAGCGGCGGTGTCAGCGCTGGCGCCGGCGGCGGCCAGCGGGGAGCCGGTCGCGGGCTGGTCGGTCGCGCCGCTGGTGGACAAGAATGCCTGATCGCCTTCGAGCCAAGTGGCCCGCCTGTTCACCAGGGAGACCGTCGGCGCCGCCCGCGGGGCCGCGGGGCCTGCCGCCGGGCGCATCATCGTCGCCGGCGCGGCGTTCGCCTCGCGCCCCGACCAGGGCGGGCGCGGGCCGGACGCGGCGAGCTGCAGGCCGACGATGAGAAGCCCGCCGGCTACGCTGAGCGCGAGCGGGCGTCGCCAGGGCCCGTTCGGGTCGCTGTCGTCGGTGTCCTTCGATTCGCCCGGGTCGGTGCCTGGAGGCTCGTCCCCGTCGCCGAGCGCCTCGGCCGAATCGTTGAAGAAGGTCCAGGTCGAGCGCTCCAGCGGCGGCAATGGCGGCGGCGGAGGCGGCGGCGGGGCGGCGACGATCGCCTTGTACTGCGGGTGAAGCGTGACCGAGATCCACTTGGATGTGGCCCGGTGATAGATCCGGGAGTGCATGTCCACGTCGCCGCTCCGGATGGCCGCAGCGAGCTCGTCGCCCGTCCTGTACAGCTCCTCTTTGCCCGGTCGCAGCTCGACGAGATACATGGTGGCACTCGATTTGTTCGCGGGCCATTCGGCCCTGGGTGAACCCTGACTCGGATTGTGGTAGGGGGCACGGGCGACCCTCGGCGCCTGGACTTGCCAGATCTGTGCTGTGCGGCTGGCCCGGTGGATCTCGCAGCGTCGCCCAACGAGGACATTGAGCCATAAATCATTCTGGAGTAAACACTTGCCTGTTCTCGATCGGGTCTCCCGCCAGCCTCCCAGCCGACCACCGGCCGCCAGTCCCCCTCCCCCGCCGGGTGCCTCCCGGGTGCGTTTTTCGGGAAGCGGTGGTGGAATGCAAGATGTTTCGTTCCACCCGCGGATTGATTAGAGTGCGGGACAGCCCAGTTCCGGGCCTCGGCCCGGACGTGAGTTCACGAACGCACTCGCCGGCCTGCGCGGCGGCAGTTGGAGGATGTATGAGCACAGAGGAGCACAGGGAGCGTCATGGCGGCCAGCTCGGAGCGCTGTTGCTCGCCACCGTTTTGGGCGTCGGCGTCGGCCTGTTGGCGGCGCCCCAGGCCGGCAGCGCCACTCGGCGGGCGCTGCGCAAGCGTCTCGCGGCCGTCGGCGAGGATTTCGAGGACGAGTTCGAGGAGCTGCGCGAACGCGGCGGCAAGGCCGGCCGCACCATGCGCGAGGGCGCGGAGCGGCTGCACCGCCGCGGACGCAAGGCATACGAGGATGCGGTCGACGAGCTGAAGGAGCTGCGCGAGCAGCTGGAGGACCGCGGGGAGGAGGACGAAGGCTCCGGAGTCGTCGGGACGCTGCTCGCCATGGGCGCGGGGCTCGCGGCCGCCTACCTGATGACGAGCGAGCGCGCCGCTCCGGCGCGCAAGAAGGTTCGGGAGGCCGCCGCGGGCTTCCGTGACGAGGCCGAGGCACGCTGGGACCGCTTCCAGCACCGCCGGGGGAACGGGCAGCCCGTCACCGACAGCGGCACCGGGATCGATCCGGCCGAGTCGGCGCCGCAAACCAGCTGAAGCTTCCCCTTCCCACCGGGCGCCACGCCGGCCTCGCGGCGCTCGCCCTGCTGGGGCTCCTCGCGCTGGCCGCGGGCGGCTGGACCGTCACCTGCGGCTTCGCGGGGTGTCCCTCCACCGCGGACATCCTCGCCTTCCGGCCGAGCGAGGGTGGACGCGTGCTCGACCGCTACGGCGCGACGATCGGCCGCCTCGACTACGTGCGCCGCATCAACGTCCCGCTCACCCGCGTTCCGCGTCATGTGCGCGCGGCATTCCTCGCCGTCGAAGACCGCCGCTTCTACTATCACCGCGGCGTGGACTGGCGGAGCGCCGCCCGCGCGCTGGTCCGGAACATTTCCCGCGCCGATGTGAGCGAGGGGTTCAGCACCATCACGATGCAGGTGGTGCGGAACGCATTTGTGCCCCGGCTGGCCCAGCAGCGCTCGCTCCGCCGCAAGCTGATCGAGATCTACCTCGCCGGCCGCCTCGAGCGGACCCTCACCAAGCAGCAGATCCTGGGGCTCTACCTCAACGTCATCTATCTCGGCAACGGTGCCTACGGGGTGGAGGCGGCGAGCCGCGATCTCTTCGGCAAGAGCGTTGACCGCCTGACGGTAACCGAGGGCGCCACCTTGGCGGCGCTCGCGCGCGGCCCGTCCCTGTACGCGCCCCGGCGCCACCCGGACCGCGCGCTGGCGCGGCGCAATCTCGTGCTCACGGTCATGGCGCGCGAGCACTATCTGGCTGACCGCCTGGCCAGCAGGGCGCGGCGCGAGCCGCTCCGCCTCTCGCCCGCCGAGTGGCAGCCGCGAGAGGACCGCTCGTTCGCGCTCGACCCCGTGCGCGCTGTCGTGGACTCGGTGCTGGGCGACGGGCAACTCGGCGACCTCGTCGTCTACACCACGCTCGATGGGTCCGCGCAGCGCGCCGCGGAGGCGGCGGTTGCGCGGCAGGCGGAGGCGATCGAGCGCTCCACCGGCGGCGGCCACGGCGACACGCTGCAGGGCGCGCTCGTCGCCATCGACCCGCGCAACGGTGAACTCCGCGCCGTCATCGGCGGGCGGCGCTACGTCCCGGGCGGCTTCAACCGCGCCCTCGTGGCGCGCCGGCAGCCCGGCTCCGCATTCAAGCCGTTCGTGTACGCCGCGGCGCTCGCGCAGGGCCTCACCCCGGCGGCCGTGATCATGGACACGCCGGTCGAGATCACCGAGGGCGGGCAGGTCTGGCGTCCGGTGAACTTCGACGGGCGCTACGCCGGCCGGCTCACGCTGCGGCGCGCGCTCATGCGCTCCGCCAACGCGGCGACGGTGCGGCTCGGCGAGTCGGTGGGCGAGCGGCGGGTGGCCGCGCTCGCCCGGAGCGCCGGCATACGCAGTCCGCTCGCTGCGGTGCCGGCGCTCGCGCTCGGCGCCGGCGAGGTCACCCCGCTCGAGCTGGTCACCGCCTATGCGCCGTTCGCCAACGGCGGGGTGCGCGTCATCCCGTCGCTGGTGCGGCGCATCGAGGCCGGCGACGGCACCGTGCTCTGGCGTGCGCCCGTCCCCAAGCCCGAGCGCGTGCTCGGCGCGGCAGAGGCGTTCCAGCTCACTTCGATGCTGCGCTCGGTGGTGGACGCGGGGACGGGCCGGCTCGTGCGCGACCTGGGCGTGAGCGGCGCGGTGGCCGGAAAGACGGGGACGACCAACGACGGTACCGACGTCTGGTTCGTGGGCTACACGCCTACGGTTGTGGCCGCCGTCTGGTTCGGCTATGACGCGCCGAGGCCCATCGCACCGTCGGCCTCGGGTGGGCGCCTTGCCGCGCCGGCCTGGGCCGCGTTCTACCTCGGCGGCTGGCGCGAGCGTGAGCCCGCCGACTGGACCCCGCCGGCCGGGCTGGTGAGCCGCACCATCGATGCGTTCAACGGCGACCTCGCCAACGAGTGGTGTCCCGTCACCCAGCGCGAATGGTTCCGCACAGGAACCGAGCCCACGAGAATCTGCCGCGAGCACAGCGCGCCGTTCATCGCGCGGTTGGAGGAGTTCGGGCGGAAGCTGGGGAAGGCGTTGAGGGAGTTACTGAGGTTCTGAGGGGATGGGCCGTCGTCTCCGTCTACTCCGTCCTCTTGACTGAAGCCGGGTACAGCAGCAGATCCCGCCGCACCTGCCTCGCCGTCCGGATCACCTTCGCCGGGTAGCGATGACAGTTCGGCGTGTTCGCGCTCACCACGCAACCATTGTAGCGGAGCAGCGCGCGCTTCACGTTGCCCGTGCGCTTCAGGTATTGGCCGAAGACGCCCGCGCCGTGACAGATGTTCGACTCGACCTGGAGGAGATCGTCCGAGTCGCAGTCGAACTCCCCGGCGTGGAAATGCATCACCTGCATCAGGCCGATCGCGCCCTGGCTGCTCACCGTCCCCGTCTCCAGCTGCGGATTCTCGGTCAGGAGGACGCCCGTGAGCAGGCTCGGCGCCAGCTTGAGACGCCCGGCTTCCTTGACGATCGCGCGCGCAATGCGCGTGGCAGTCTCAGGGTCACCGTTCCGCCGGCCGAGCAGCCGGGCGAGCGGCTGGTAGTTGTACCGCGAAACCACCTCCCACTCGAGCACCGCGCTGTCCACCGGCACCCGCCGATCGGCCCAAGAGGCGGACCGGCCGGCGGCCGGGACTCCTGCGGCGATCACGGCGGAAAGCGGGGGGGAATCCAGCGCGCCGGAGGGCGTGAACTCCACCGCCCCCAGCAGCCCAGTGATCGCCAGCGCCACGAGAAAGGGCCGGCGTGGCCTGCCGGTCCATCGTAGTTCGTTGGCGGGCGGCGAGTTGGCTCGGATGGGTCGCTCCCGGCGCTCAGGTGAAGGCCTCGATGGGGTCCGGCCGGGACCCTGCAAGAACCGCGCACGTGCCCGGGATGCCGCTCTCGACGGTACCCCCAGCGGCGGGTACTATAGGCGCACCCCCCACCTCAAGGAAACCCATGGCCACCTGGTACCGGCTGGGCACCGAAGCCGAGCTGCGCGACCGGGCCCCGTTCGCCGCGAAGGTCGAGCGGCACCGCATCGCGATCTTCCACCACGACGGGCGCCTCCGCGCAATCTCCGACATCTGCAACCACCGGGGCGGGCCGCTCTCCGAGGGCCGGATCCGCGGCGAGTTCGTGATGTGTCCGTGGCACGCCTGGGAATACAGTGTGGTCACGGGGAAGGGGCCCGCGGGCTACGATGAGGAGCAGGTCCCGGTGTATCGCCTCGAGACCCGCGACGACGGCGTCTACGTCGAGCTGCCGCCGGTCATTCCTCGCAACCTGCTCAAGCACAAGCCGTCGCACCTGCTCGAGCCCCATCCCAAGCCCCCCGGTGCGCCGCCGCGCGTGCTCGGCATCTCCACCACCGCGATGGACGCCGAAAATCCGCGCTTCTCCACCTCCGATTGCCTGCTCGAGCACGCGGTCACTCACCTGGGAACCCAGGGTGCGGACACCCAGCTCATCCGCCTGCGCGACCTCGCGTTTCGTCCGTGCGAGGGGAACTACTCCAAGGCGTCGCGCGCGTGCACCTGGCCCTGCGCGATCACCGAGCGCGACCCTGCCGACCAGCTCACGCCGGTCTACGAGGGGCTGGTCCACTGGGCCGACGTCGTGCTCATCGCGACCCCGATCCGTTGGGGCAGCGCCTCGTCCCTCTACTTCAAGATGACCGAGCGGCTCAACTGCATCCAGAACCAGCTCACGATCCACAATCGCCGGCTGATCGTCAACAAGGTCGTGGCGCTCGTCATCACCGGGGGCCAGGACAACATCCAGGCCGTGGCGGGCAGCATGCTGACGTTCTGGGCCGAGCTCGGCTTCGCCTTCCCGGCCTTCCCCTTCATCGCGCACTCGCGCGGCTGGGACGCGGAGGACATGCAGAACAACGTCCGCCAGGTGCGCGAGAGCGCCCCGCTGCGCGCGGCCGCCGCCGAGCTCGCCGACCGGGCGCTCGCCACCTGGCGGGTGCTGGACCACCATCGAGCCGAGCTGGCGGCACCGATGGACCGGGCCGGCCGGAAGGCGAACCCGGTGACCCCGGCGGCGGAGGCGGCCACGTGAGCGAGCGCATGCGGATCGCCCGCGCCTACGAGGCGTCGCTCTTCGCCGGGCGAATGGACGAGGTGGGCGCGGCGTTCACCGACGACGTGGTCTACTGGGTGGCCGGTGCAGCGCCGATCGGCGGCGAATGGCACGGTCGCGACGCGGTGCTCCGCGCCATGACCAACCGCGAGTTCGGCCTCGGCGCGGCGGACTGGGGCTACGAGGAGGTGTGGCGGGACTGGCACGACGCCGACGAGCGAATCATCGTCGAGATCCGCGAACGGAGCTGGCTCCGCTCGTCGCCGGACGACGTCATGGACCAGCGCACCTGCGTCGTCCTGCGCTTCCGCGGCTCACGGATCTGCGAGCTGCGCGACTACACGGACGCAGCGGTGTACCAGGCCTTCCTGGCGCGCCACCGTGCCGAGCTGCCGAAGTTCAGCTCGCACTGAGCTCGCGCAGCAGGGCCACCATTCGCAGGTCCCACGGGTCGGGCGCGGGATCATCCTCGGCGACGTCGGGACGCTCCTGCGGCGTTTCCAGAATGAGCGGGATGCCCGCGCTTCGCCCGTCGCGCAGCAGCCATCCGAACGGTGCGCGCCCGATCCGCCCCTCCCCGATGAGCGCGTGACGGTCCTTGTTGGAGCCGAGGGTCCCTTCGCTGTCGTTGCAGTGGAAGAACGAAGGTGGACCGCCAGCGGCGGCCTCGAACTCGTCGAGAATGTCGGCCAGCGCACCGGCCGACCGGGTGATGTCGTGCCCCGCGGCGAACAGGTGGCAGGTGTCGAGCCCGTAGCCCGTCCTCGCCCGAAGCGGCGCCGGCACCGCCGCGAGCATCGCCCCGATTTCGCCGGGCGTCCGCCCGATCGTCATCCCCGCCCCAGCCGTGTTCTCGACCAGCAGCCGCGTCACGCCGGCCACCGACTCAAGCGCCTGCGTGATCGCGCGCGCCACCCGCCCGACGGCCGCGGCGCGGTCGCCGTCGGCAGCCGCGCCGGGGTGGAAGCAGACGCCGCCGATGCCCAGCGCCGTGGAGCGCTCGAGCTCCTTGGTGAGTCCCGCGGCGGCGCGGGCCCACTTGGTCTCGTCCGAGGTGGCGGTGTTGAGCACGTACGCGGCGTGGGCGATCACACGGGCCGGATCGATCCCGGTCTCCTCCAGCGCCCCCCGGAACCGGGCGACCCGCTCGGGGCGGATCGACGACTTGTCGCCGTAGTACTTCGGGATCGCGGTGAAGATCTGCAACGCCGTCGCCCCCGCGCCGGCCGCCCGGCGGGCCGCCATGTGGATCCCGCCGGTCTCGATCGTGTGCACGCCGATGTAGCGCGTCATGCGGGTGAACGCTCCCCTTCGAGGTGAACTCCGCCAGGGCCGGGTGCCCGAGTCACCCGGAACCAAGTGAAGGGGGCATACCCTGAGGCATGCCCCCTTCACTTGGCCCAGCGTGACTCAAGACGCGCCGTCAGCGGCCGCCGCCCGCCGTGATCTGCGCCTGGTAGAGTTCCAGCCGGCGCTTGGCGATGTCCTGATCCCGCGAGGCGACGTCCTTGGCCGCCTCGGCGCGCTGGCGCTGCGCCTCGAGGGTCTTCCGCTCGAGTTCGCGGATCACCTCGTCGTGCCGGAGCGTGGCCGTGGCGTCCACGCCGACGACCTTCGCCCGATCCTCCCGCCGCCCGGCGAGCTGCAGCTCCATGTCGAGCGCTTTCTGCTCCGCCTCGGCGAGCCGCTTCGCCGCCTTGGCCTGGTCGAGCTCGGCGCCGTGCAGCGCCTCACGCCGCTCCAGGAACAGCTTCTGACGCTCGAGCACCTTCTTTTCGGCCTGGAGCGTGGTCTTGTCCCCTTCCTCCTTCTGCTTGTCCGCGAGCTTGACGCGGGCGTCGAGGGTCGAGATCTCCTGCTTCTTCACCTCGGCCATTGCCTTGGTCTCCGAACGCCGCGCGCTCGTCTCCGAGATCCGCGCATCGGCCTCGCGTTCCGCGGCCTTGGCGGACTCGAGCTCGCTGCGGATCCGCTCCCCGCTGCGCACCGGGATCACGTCGATGAACCCCAACGCCTCGGCCACTGTGCGGCCGGCCGTGGGAGACGCAGGCGCGTACGGCGCAGCCGCGGGTGCCGCGGCGGGTGGAGCGGGTGCCGCCGGCGGCGCCGGGGCGGCCGCTGGAGCAGGAGCCGGCGCGGCAGCCGGGGCCACAGCTGGCGCGGCAGCAGGGGCCGGGGCAGGCGCGACGGCCGGGGCAGCGGCGGGCGGCGGCGGGGTCGGCACAGGAACCACGGGTGCATATCCTTGCACGGTGGTATCCGGCGCTGCCACGGGCTCCTGCGCCGCTACGGACGACAGGGCCACGGCCAGCAGGCCGGCGATCATGAGCATTTCACGACGATGTTTCATGGCTACATCCTCCAAGAGAAAGAGCCAGGATCGACAGCGGTCACCCTCATAACTTACCGCCGATTTCCGGGCCCCGGAATACTCGATTCTGTCACGTTTCGACCCAGCGGGTGAAGTCGGCGGCGGCGCGGCGGCGGCGCGGCGGCTCCGCCGCCACGGGATAGCCGACGCTCACCACCGCCACGATCCGGAATCCGTCCTCCAACCCGACGAGCGAGGCGACGTCGGGGTCGCGCATGATACCACCGGTCTTGAGATAGGTACCGAGCCCGAGCGACTCCGCCGCGATCATCAGGTTGGCGGTGGCCATCAGGGCAGCCGCATAGTCCTCCTCGCGGGTCAGCTCGTCCGGATCGACCGCGCACATCACCACGACCAGGACCGGAGTCGCTTCGGTCTCGCGTCGCACCTTCTCGAATCCCGCGCGCGCTTCCTCGGAGGCCGGGTCCGTGTACCGCTTGAGCCGGTGTCGGGCCCTGAGCTCGGCGAACCGTGAGCGCGCGGCCCCGGTCAGCACCACGAACCGCCACGGCTCGGTGAGCTTGTGGTTCGGCGCACGGACCGCGCAGTCGAGCAGCCGCGCGATCGTCTCGCGTGGCACGGCGTCCGGACGAAAACGGCGTACTGAGGTCCGCCGCTGGATGGCATCGATGGCGTCCATGCCGGAAATCTACCCCTGCGTCGGCCGCTGCGCTGGGAGCAGTTCGATGACTGCGAAGACCGCCCCTTGTGGATCGGTCAGCACCGAGAACCGGCCGACGCCGGCCACGTCGGTCGGCGGCACCCGGACCGAGCCGCCCAGCGACTGGGCCAGCGCCGTCTGCCCCCCGCAGTCGCTGACCGCGAAGTAGACCAGCCAGTTCGGCGGGACCGCGCCCCACTCCGGGGCAATTGCCATCATCCCGCCCCGCGGCGCGCCCTCGTAGGCAAACATCGTGTAGCTGGTGGCGCCCATGGGCCGGGTCTCGGCACTCCAGCCCAGCAGCGACATGTAGAAGGCGCCCGCTCGGGCGACATCCGTCGTGGCGAGCTCGTTCCAGCAGATCGACCCCGGCTCCCCGGCGATTCCGGCACCCGCATGGCGTCGCGGCTCCCACAGCGCGACCACCGCCCCCGTCGGATCCTGCACCATCGCCATCCGGCCCACGTCCAGCACATCGAACGGATCCATCAGCACGGTGCCGCCCAGCTCCTTCGCGCGCCGGGCGACGTCGTTGACATGCCCGACGGAGATGTACGAGAGCCAGTGCGGTGGCGCGCCCTGCTGGGCGGGGTCCTGCTGATAGAGCGCGGCCACGGCGCGCCCCTCGAGGTTGAGCATCGTGTAGACCGCATCCGGGCCCATCGGCCGGTGCTCGGCGACCCACCCGAAGAGCGACGTGTAGAAGCGCTTGGCGGCGGCGGCGGGTGTGCCGTGGTCGGCCCAGCAGAACGTCCCCGGCGCGCAGGACTCGATCACGGGCATGCGATACCTCCTGGGGCTGTGCGTCGCGGTGGGAGAGAGATCGGGGGCCGCGGGCCTCCAGTTACCGGACGGATGCCGTTGGATCGGGGTTCATGGCGAGGAGGATTGCGAGGGCGATGAAATCGTACAGCGCATGGGCGACGATCGGCACCAGCAGATTGCCGCTGGCGAGGAACGCCCACCCGAGGTAGGCGCCCACGATCCCGGCGAGGACGGCATAGGCGGGAGTGAGCCAGTGCGCGAGACCGAAGCCCGCGGCCGTGATGGCGACCGCGGCCCAGGCCGGCAGCCGCACGGCGAGCGCCGTCTGGACGACGCCCCGGAACAGCGCCTCCTCGCCCAGCCCGGCGAGTGCCGCGACCAGCGCGAGCTCCGCGGCCGTGCTGCCGGCGAAGAGCGGGGCCATCCGCTCCTCGACCAGGCGCACCATCCGCACGACCGGCGGGAACCGCGTGCGGAGGCACCAGGCGAGCCCCAACAACAGAGGGGCCGTGGCCGCGAATCCCCAGGCCAGGCCCCTCCAGCTCCACGCGAGCGCCGCGAACGGCGGAGCGCCCACCCAGGCGCCCAGCGCCAGCGCCGCCACGACCAGCCCGCCCTCGGCGAGCGCCGCGAGCCGCACCGCGCGGCCGCGGGGGAAGTCGCCGCCTACTTCGCGCGCTCCAGGTAGACCCCGTCGCGGGGGTTCACCCGCACCCGCTCGCCCTCGCTGATGAACTCGGGGACCTGGATGGTCACCCCGTTGCTCAGCTTGGCCGGCTTGGTGCTCGCGGTCTTGGTCGCGGTCTTCATGATCGGCGCCGTCTCCACCACCTCGAGCTCGGCGGTGGAGGGCAGCAGGATCGCGATCGGGCGGCCGTTCAGCCACTCGGCCTGAAAGTTCATCCCCGACTCGAGCCACTGGGCCTGGTCGCCCACGACCTCGTCGTCGAGCGTATACTGTTCGTAGCTCTCCGAGTCCATCACGTGGACTCCATTGGCGTCCCGATACATCACCTGCATGTCCTTCGTGTCGAGCCGCGCGTCCTCCACGAATTCGGTGGCGCTCAGCCGGGTGTCGAAGGTGTTCCCGCTGGTGAGGTTCCTGAGACGCACCTGCACGAAGGCGCGCAGGTTGCCCGGAGTGCGGTGCTGGAAATCCATGACGCGGCACGGCTGTCCGTCGATCATGAGAACGTGGCCGCGGCGGATGTCGCTTGCCTTCATCGGTCTGCTGCTCCGGAGAACGGTCAGCCGGCGGATGCTCGGGGGTGGGCACCGCGGACGTGGAATGTACACGGAGGCGGGCGAACCTCCAGCCGGCCCCGCAAGCGAGGCTCCCCATGGCTGGTGAGACGGTGCCATCCCATTCCCATCCGGCCATCCGGCTGGTGCCGTGGCGCGGGGTCGAGCGCCGGGACCGGCTCGCATCCTGGCGGAACAACGTCGGCGCCCCGGTGGCGCTCGACCTTGTGCGCGCCGAGCCGCTGGCGCCGCTCACCAGCCTGGCCGTGCTGAGCTGGAATCTGTGGATCGGGCATGGACGGCTCGAGGCGGTGGTCCGCCGCATCCGGGAGACGACGGACGCCCCGCTGGTGGCGCTGGTGCAGGAGGCCTACCGGTCGGATGAGACCCTTCCCACTCGAGCCGCGCGGCGCGCCGACCGGCGGGCGGCGGGCGGGTTCCGCTCGCGGGCCCGTCCCCGCCGTGACATCGTCGAGGCCGCGCGCGCCCTGTCCCTCAACCTCCGGTACGTCCCGTCCATGAGGAACGGCACCGGCCCCAGCGATCGCGGCAACGCCATCCTCTCCGATCTCCCCTTCGGGGAGACCTGGGCATTCGAGCTGCCGCTCGTGCTCCAGCGGCGGGTGCCGATCGAGGCCACGATCCTCCTGCCTGGCGGGCCGCTGCACCTGGTGACCGCGCACCTCGATCCGCGCGGCCCGCCGGGCGCAGCCTGGCTCGGCGTGGCGGGCCGCGCGCGGCAGACCGAGTACCTCGTCGAGCAACTCGGCGGCGACCTGGCCGTCCTCGGCGCCGACCTCAACATTGGCCGCGGCCGGCGCGAGCGCAGCTGGCGCCTGCTGCACGAGGCGGAGTTCGTCACCGGCGTGCCGCCGGTCGTGCCGCACTGGACCCATACCTTCCACGCCACGCCCCGCCTGACGCTGGACTACATCCTGCTCCGCGACCGGACCGGCCGGGTGGCGCACGCCCGCGTCGAGCGCATGGACGAGCACGAGCGGGACCGCGGTCCGACGGTGTTCGGCTCCGACCACCACCCGCTCCTCGCCCGCCTCGACTTCCACCCCCATGCCGGGGATCGCCCATGATCGAGTGGCTCGGCCTCGACCTCCCCTGGTGGGCCTGGGCGCTGATGGCCATCGGCGTCGTCGCGCTCGTTTCCGTCATCGGCGCGCTCTTCCTGCCCGACTGGGAGGAGCCCGACTACACGCTCGGCGTGGACGCGGAGCCGGGGTCCGACGCGTTCGTCGAGGCCGCGGGTGCATTCCTGAACAACCCCGTGTGCCGGGGCGGCGAGGTCGAGCTGCTGCAAAACGGCGACGCGTTCTATCCCGCCATGCTCGGGGCGATCCGCGCCGCGCGCGCGACGGTCAACTTCGAGGTGTACATCTTCGCGCCCGACGAGATCGGCCGGCAGTTCATGGACGCGTTCATCGAGCGCGCCCGCGCGGGGGTCGAGGTCCGGCTGCTGCTGGACTGGTTCGGCTCGCTCGCGCTCAAGGCGGCGCATCGGACGGAGCTCGCGCGGGCCGGCGTGCGGGTGGAGCTGTTTCGGCCCTTCAACGTGAGGAACTTCGTGCGCATGTATCGCCGGACCCACCGCCGCGCCATCGTCGTAGACGGGCGGGTGGCCTTCACCGGCGGCGCCGCCGTCTCGAAGAAGTGGATCGGCGACGTGCGCACCCCGCACGAGTGGCGCGACAGCATGACCCGGGTGACGGGCCCGCTCGCCGCCGGCATCCAGGCGGCGTTCGTCGAGAGCTGGGTGTACTGCACCGGCGAGGTGCTCGCCGGCGACCGATTCTTTCCGTCAATGGCGCCGGGGCCGGGCCCGCGCGGCGTCTCGGTCGTGAGCTCGCCGTCCGAGGCCCAGCAGCCAATCCGCCACCTCTTCTGGCTGAGTTTCGCCAACGCGAGGCGCCGGCTCTGGCTCTGCAACTCCTACTTCATCCCCGACCCGCGCCTCCGGAAGGCGGTGATCGACCGCGCACGGCGTGGTGTGGACGTGCGCATCCTGGTTCCGGGCAACCACACCGACGCGATCCCGGTGCAGTTGGCGGGCCGGTCGTTCTACGACGAGCTGCTGGCGGCGGGAGTCCGAATCTTCGAGTATCAGCCGGCCATGATGCACGCCAAGACGGTGGTGGTGGATGATCGCTGGTCGGTCATCGGCTCGGCGAATCTGGATGAGCGCAGCATGGAGTTGAACGAGGAAAACGTGGTGGGCATCGCCGACGAGGGACTCGCCCGCGCCATCGCGGACGGCCTCGAGGCGGATTTCGCGCGGTCGCGCGAGGTCACGCTGGAGCAGTGGCGGCGGCGGCCGGTGTGGCAGCGCGCGCTCGAGGCGATGGCCAAGATCCTGATCGAGCAGTACTGACGTGCGCCCCGCGCCGGCACCAGACCGCCCCGGGTCACCAGTCCCGATCTCCCGTCGCTCCCTTCTCGCTCCGCCGCCCCTCGTGGCTGGCCAGTTGCTCGCGCTGCACCGCCTCCAGCAGCTGGCGTGCCTGGTCGGCGTCGAGCTCCTCGACGGACTCCCCCTCCCCCGCCCCGTAGCCGCCTCCGGCCATCGCGCCCGACGCGGCGTCCGGGTTCCCCTCGTACCCGGGCACGTTCATGTTGCCGCGGCCGTAGTCGGCCGCTCGCCCGCGGCCCGAGGATCCGCCCGCCATCCGGTCCTCCTCCAGCCGCTGCAGCGCGATCTCCAGGTTCCACTTGGCGTCCTGGTCGGCCGGATCGAGCCGTAGCGCTTCCTCGTAGGCGGCGACCGCGTCGAGCAGGAGCTGGCTCCGCTCCGGCGCTTCCTCCGCCGCGCGCACGAGCGCGTTCCCCAGGTTGAACACGCTCGGCTGGCGAAGCGTCACCGACCTCGCCGCCGCGAGGCGGTAGCGGGCCGCCGCATCCTCGTAGCGCCGCATGCGGTAGTACGCGTTGCCCGCGTTGTACGCCCGGACCGGCGTGCTGTCCGCGGCGAGCGCCAGGTCGAGCGCCTGCGCCGACGCGGCGAAGTCACCCGACGCGTAGAGTCGCTCGCCCTTCCGCGCATCCAGCGAGCCGCGCGAGCAGCCCGATCCCAGGAGGAGCAGCAGGGGCAGGGTCGCGGCGGCCACCGTACGCGCCCTGACCGCCGCCGGCGTCTCGACACGACGGCGTCGGGTGGCCAGCGCCGCGAGCGCTCCGTCGGCCAGCAAGGCCGCCACTGCCAGCGCGAGCGGCCACTGAAAGCGATCGGCGCGCTCCCCCGACTTCAGCGCCGACAGCGTGCGGGAGCGGACCTTCGAGAGCGCCGCCCCGAGGCTCTTGCGGTCCTCCGCGCGGTCGGCGCGCGCGTAGGCGCCGGCGGTCAGCTTGGCCACCTGCCGCAGATCGTTCTCCTCCAGCCGGGAGATCGCGATGCGGCCGATGTGGTCCCGGTGGAATTTCTCCGGCGCCTCGGAGCTGTCCGCCGGCACGGGGCCGCCGCCCGTCGTTCCCACGCCCAGCGCGAAGACGGGGATCCCTTCGGCCCGAAGGCTCGCCGTTGCCGTCTCGAGGTCGCCCTCCCCCGTCTCGCCGTCGCTGACGAGGAGAACGGCCCGGTGCCCGCGGTCGCCCTCGTGCTCGAACACCTTTCCCGCCGTCGCGAGCGCGGTGCCGATGTCCGTCGCGGGATCACCGAGGTCATCGGGGCTCGCGGCGTCCAGGAACAGCCTGAGCGCCGCGTGGTCCGACGTGAGCGGCAGCTGGAGGAACGCGCTGCCGCCGAAGACGATGAGCCCCACGCGGTCACCCGGAGAGGCGGATATCGTCTCCCACGCCGCGACCTTCGCGGCCGCGAGGCGGCTCGGCGACACGTCGGTCACCGTCATCGAGCGGGAGAGGTCGAGCACCAGGAGCACGTCGCGTCCGGTGCGCGCCAGCTCCGCCTGCCGCTCGCCGAGTTGCGGCCGCGCCAGAGCGACCAGGCCGAGGGCCAGCGCGGCGAGCTGCAGCCAGGCGCGGCGTCCCGCGACCCGCGTGTCGCCGAGGGTCGAGCTGCGCGCCAGCACCGCCGGCTCGCCGAATTCCCGCAGCTCCGCCTCGCGCCGGCGCACGCCCCGGAATACCGCCCGCGCGGCGAGCGGCACCGCCACGAGCGCGACCAGCAGGACGAGCGGCCAGACGAAGCTCACGGCAGGCTCCGGAACCGGGTCGCGCCCAGCACCAGGCCGGCGGCCAGGAGGACGAGCCCCGGCGCGAGGGCGTAGACGTACAGCTCGCGGTAGTCGCGCGTCTCGCTGATCTTGACCTCCTGCCGCTCGATGGGGTCGATCGCCTGGAGGATCTGCTCGAGTGTCTCCGGGTCGGTGGCGCGGAAGTACTTCCCGCCGCTCCGATCGGAGATCCGCTTGAGGATGGCCTCGTCCCCGGTGGTGAGGCGGTCCGGCATGCGCCCGCCCGAGCGCCAGATGAACTGCTTGTCGGGGCCGGTCGTGTCGGCCGCACTCACGCCGATCGTGTGGATCCGGACGCCGATCGCGCGCGCGGCCTCCGCTGCGATCAGCGGCGACGGCTTGCCGGTGTTGTTGGCACCGTCGGTGATCAGCACGATGACGCTGGCCTTCGACGGGAGATCCTTGAGCTGGGTAAGACACATCGTGAGCGCGGTGCCGATCGCCGTCCCGTCCGGCAGCATCCCGATGTCGATCCGGCCGAGCATGCGCTCGAGGAGGTCGGTGTCCGGGGTGAGCGGTGCCTGCAGGAACGCGCGGCCAGCGAAGATGACCAGCCCGAGGAGATCGCCCTGGCGATCGCGGGTGAAGTCACCGAGCACCTTCCGCGCGACCATCAGGCGGTTGCCGGGCTTGAAGTCGCCCGCCTTCATGCTGCTCGAGATGTCGAGCGCAAGCATGATGTTGCGCGACTTGCTCCGGATCTGCCGCAACTCGTGCGGCAGCTGCGGGCGCGCCAGCGCCATGATCAGCAGCACAAGGCCGAGCAACCGCAAGGCCTCGGGCAGCCAGGGCCAGCGGCTCCGGCGCGTCACCGGCGCGCCGGCAAGGAAGCCAAGGCCCGGAAAGCCGATCCGCTCCACCGGCGGCCGGCGGCGGCGGCGCCAGCGCGACCAGGCCCAGCCGGCCGGCACGAGCAGCAGGAGCAGGTACGCCGGGTCAGCGAACCGCATGGAGCGCCTCCCCGGCGGGAGTGGTCTCGCGCCAGCGCGCGAGGAGATCGCGGGCGTGGCCCAGAAACGCGGAGGCCGCCGCGGCGTCCGGTCGCCGGCGCGCGAACTTCACCAGATCCGCCTCGTCGAATACCGAGTCGTACCGTTGGCGGAGGCTTGCGTCGAGCAGCCACGCCGGAAGCGACGACCGGAGTTCTGTGGTGGTCCGCTCCCGCGCCGGGATCCCTTCCGCCGCTTCGAGGTAGTCCCGGAGCGCGTCGGCAACCGCCTGGTAATGCCGCGCCACGTCGGCGCCTGCGCCCCACCCCGCGCCCTCGATCTCGGCGAGCCGGCCAACCGCGATGGCGAACGGATCGGGCGCCGTGGCCGGCGGCCCCACCTCGAGCGTGGCGAGGGCCGGGGCCGGCACGAGCATCCCGCGCCGGCGCCGCCGGAACGCCCATAGCGCCAGCGCGAGGGCCAGAGCCACACCGGCCACCAGCCGGGGATCGGGGCCCGGCACCTCGACGATCTCCCTGATGTCGCGCAGGGTCGGGCCGCCGCCAGCGCTGAGGACGGGGAGGATCTCGATCGGCACGGGCTCGCTCCGCATCGTGCCGTGCAGGATCACGGCGCCGCGCCGGAAATCGATCGCGAAGCCGGGAATGGTCTGGCGGCCCGGCCGGTAGAAGGCGATCCGGGCATGCGCCTCGAGCACGAGGTTCGCCACCGGGCGCATCGAGTCCACCGACAGGAGCCGCACGCCACCTGCCAGCACGGCCTCCGGGTGGGCCACTTGCTCAAGCAGCGCGTCACCCTCGTGCTGGCGCAGCACCAGCCGCAACGTCACCGGATCGCCGACGGTGATACGGCCGGAGTCGGTGAGCACCTCGAACGTCTGGGCTCGGACGGGGGCGGCGAGCAGGCAAGCGAACAGCGCGGCAGCGGTCACGCCGACGGACAGGCGAGTCATCCTGAGCGCCGACCGAGTCATCCTGAGCGAAGCGAAGGAGCCCATGCAGGAGCATGCCCCCTTCACTCTGCTCAGGGTGACTCCCGGGGCCTTGCCGACACCGCCCACCCTCACCGCCAGCCCTCCCCCACCGGCTCCACCCGCGCCCCCGGTATCCCCATCTGCGCAGCTCTCCACCGCCCCAGCAGGTCCCTGGCCGCGTGGAGGAACTCGGCGGCTTCCTCCGCCCCCGGCCGCCGGTGCGCGAACTTCACCAGGTCGGCCTCCTCGAACACGTCCTCGTATCGGCGGCGCACGCTGCCGACGAGCAGTCCGGGCGGCATCATCCAGCGCAGCTCCGACGTCGTACGCTCGCGGGCCGGTACGCCGTACGCTTCCAGGTAGTCACGCAGCGCATCGGTGATCCGCTCATAGTGGCACGCCACCTCCCGCTCCGCCCAGCGCTCGGCCTCGATGGCGCCCAGCCGGTCGAGGGCGATCCCGTACGGATCCAGCGGCGGTGGCGGAGCAGCGCTCGGGACGCTGGCATGCACCGGAACGGCGGGCGAAGTCCGGTGCCGCGCGCGCCGGGCGAGCCACCCCGCCGCGGCCAGCACGCCGAGGCCGAGCGCCAGCTCGAGCGGATCCGGGCCGGGCGGCCGCACCGGCTCCTTGATGTCGCGCAGCGTGCCCGAGGAGGCGACCTGGAGCACCGGGGCGATCTCGACCGTGGCGCTGTCGCTGAAGAGCGTGCCGCGCGAGAGCCCCTTCACCGACCGCATGAACGGCAGCTGAAAGATCGGCACCGGCTGCCGGCCCGGCCGGTAGAATGCGATGCGCGCGTGGCCGGTGAAGATCCGGTCGGGCTGTCGCTGGAGTTTCTCAACGGAGAGAATGCGGACCCAGTCGGGTGGCGTGAGCGCCGGCCGGGGCATGGTGTCGAACAGGAGATCGCGCTCGTCGAGCCGGACCCGGAAGCGGATCGTGACCGGGTCGCCCACCGTCGCACGGCCGGCTTGAGGAGTGACCTCCCAATGCTGGCCGTGGACCTGGGCGGCGAGCGGGCGGGACGGCAGGCCGGCGAGGACGGCAAGGAGCGCGATGCAAGCCTGACCCCGAGTCATCCTGAGCGAAGCGAAGGAGCCATCACCAGGCATGGCCCTCGGCACTGCGTTCAGGGTGACTCGTCCGCCCCTCCCAGCGTCGCGACCCCTCATCGCCACAGCATCCGCTCCCGCTGCCGGAAGAACGCCAGCAGCGGCTCCGCGTACGAGCGCCCGGTCTCCAGCCGCAGGAGGTCCGCGCCCTGCTCCCGCAGCCCGCGCTCGAGCGCGCGGTCGAACTCGGCGCTGCGCCGGGCGAAGTATGCCCGTACGCCTTCGTCTCCCGTATCGATCCGCCGCCATGCGTCCGTCTCCGGGTCCCAGAGCGTAACAATCCCGGTCGCGGGCAGCTCGCGCTCGCGCGGGTCCACCAGCTGGAGCCCGACCACGTCGTGCCGCCGCGACAGGCGGGCGAGCACCGCCTCGTACCCCGTGGCCATGAAGTCGGAGAGGATGAAGATCACGGCGCGCCGCCGCAGCGTTGGCTCCAGCTCGGTGAGCGTGGCGCCCAGGTCGGTAGCGGTGCCCTCCGGGCGGAACGCGAGCAGATCGCTGATGAGCCGGAGGACGTGCCGGCGGCCCTTGGCGGGCGTGAGATGGTACTCGATCCGGTCGGTGAAGAAGATGGCGCCGATCCGGTCGTTGTTCCGCGCCGCCGCCAGCGCCAGCACTGCCGCGACCTCGGTGCCCAGCTCGCCCTTGGTGCGGAGCCGGCTGCCGAACCCGCCCGACGCGCTGAAGTCCACCACGAAGATGACGGAAAGCTCCCGTTCCTCGAGGTAGCGCTTCACGTAGGCGGCGCCGAGTCGGGCGGTGACGTTCCAGTCGATCGTGCGGATGTCGTCGCCCGGCTGGTACTCGCGCACCTCGGCGAACTCGACCCCGCGGCCGCGGAACGCGCTCGAGTACTCGCCCGCGACGATGTCCCGTACGAGGTGGCGGGTGGTGATCTCGATCCGCCGGACCTCGCGCGTGACTTCCTCGGGGGTCATGGCACCGGCACCGCCTCGAAGATCCGCCCCAATACGGCGTCGGGACCCATCCCCTCCGCATCGGCGCGGTACGTGAGGATCACGCGGTGGCGGAGCACGTCGAGGGCGAGCGCCTTGATGTCGTCGGGGGTGACGTAGGCGCGGCCGCGCATGAACGCGTGCGCCTTGGCGGCGCGGAGCAGGAAGATGGCCGCGCGGGGCGAGGCGCCGAACTCGATCATCGGGGCCAGGTCCGCGAGCCCCGCGTCCCCCGGCCGCCGGGTCGCGCCTACCAGGTCCAGCACGTACTCCTTGATCCGCTCGTCGGTGTACACCCCCTGCACCAGGCGCCGCGCCGACAGCACGCGCTCCGGCTCGAGCAGCCGGTGCGCCACGGGCTCATCGAGCGTCGTCATCCGGTCGAGCACCTCGCGCTCCTCCCGCCGATCGGGATAGGTGACGACCAGCTTGAACATGAACCGGTCCACCTGGGCCTCGGGCAGCGGATAGGTCCCCTCGTGCTCGATCGGGTTCTGGGTGGCAAGCACCAGGAACAGCTCGGGCAACGGGAAGGTCTGGCCGCCGATCGTCACCTGCTTCTCCTGCATCGCCTCGAGCAGCGCGCTCTGCACCTTGGCGGGGGCGCGATTGATCTCGTCGGCCAGCAGGAGGTTGGTGAAGATCGGCCCCTTCTGCACCGTGAAGTCGCCGCTCCGCTGGTTGTAGATCATCGTGCCGATGAGGTCGGCCGGCAGCAGGTCGGGGGTGAACTGGATCCGGTGAAACTGGGCGGCGATCGTCCCGGCGAGCGTGCGGACCGCGAGCGTCTTGGCGAGCCCGGGCACGCCTTCGAGCAGCACATGGCCGTCGGCGAGGAGCCCGATCAGCAGTCGCTCCAGCATGGCACGCTGGCCCACGATGACCCGGCCAAGCTCGGTCATCAGCTCGCCCACCAGCCGGCTCTCGTGCTCGATGAGCGCGGCATCCGGCAAGCCGGAAGCCGCGCGGGGGTCGGCCGCGAAGCGCTCGGGAAGGGTCGTCATGAAGGAAGAATCTACTACGGCCAGTCGTCCAGCGGCGCGGGCGCGGGCGGAAGGAGGCTGGGATCGAACGCCTCCCTGGTCGGCTCGAACACGTCGCCGCGGCGCCGGCGCTCGACGGCGGCCGACCAGCGGTACCCGGCGGCCTCGTAGCGCGCTCCGGAAAACCAGAAGGTGACGGCGTCGCTGAGCGGCTCGTACTCGAACGTGCTGCGGTAGACGATGTCCTGCAGCGGAGGGATCACGCCCTTCACCAGCACCGGCTGGGGGACGATGTCCCAACTCATGCCACTGCCGCTCTGGGCCAGGAAGACGGCCGGCGTGGCGCAGCCGCCCTCGGTCTTGGCGTTGTAGACCGCCCAGAACGCACCCCGGCTCGGGATCCATTGCACGTCGATGTGCCACGGCCAGAGCCCCGGCTGCGCCAACGCTACTGGCACCGGCTCGCCCCAGTGCAGCCCGTCGGTCGAGCGGCGCACCTCGACCGTGGTCGCCGCCGCGCCACACCCCGAGGCGCCCGAGTTCACGGCGAACATCCACCAGTCGCGCTGCGACCGGTGCACGATGCTCGGCGAGACGATCTGGTGATTCGGCGCGCGCGCCACCGCCACCGGAGCCGACCAGCTCCGCCCATCGCGCGAGCGCACCAGCTGCACGACGTTGTCCGTGGTCACCTGGCGGTAGTAGAGCCACAGCTCGCCGAGCTCCGGCACAGGGACCAGGTCCGGATCGGACAGGTACCCCGCGTCCGGCAGCACGATCGGGTTGGGCGCGCCGGGGCCCAACGCCCACGCGTCCCGCCGCGTGGCCTCGAAGAGGGAGGGGTTCTCGAACGCGGCGTTTCCGAACGGGTATGGGGTGATGGCGAGAGCAAGCGGTCGACCGAACGCGCCGCCCGGCGTCGCCGCGTAGTCCGGATGAACGACCTGGCCCGACCCGTCGTAGGTCGCGAAATCGAGCGGAAGCAGTTCGTCGAACGGCAGCGCGTCGCGGCCTTCGGCAATAGCGGTGAACTCCGCGGGTTCGATCCCCGGCAGCGTGGCCTCCGCGGTCCGCTGCCCCTCGCTCACCCCCAGCCGCCAGAGCGCCCGCGCCCGGCCTGCCGCATCGGTCGCCCCCCTGAGCGGCGACAGCCGGTCACCAGGGTCGACCCGCCAGTTCACCCGAACACCCTCGACCGGGCGGCCGTCGGCATCCAGGACGGTGACCACGATCGCCCCCGGGAGCACGCTGCCGACCCGGGCGACCTGACCATTGCCGCCGGTGACGCGCATCTGGGCCGGAAGCCGCGGGGCGGACTGGTCCCCGCATGCGACGAACGACGCAGAGAGGAACATCCCGGCGACGGTGGCGGCTCGAGTCGGCACGATGACCTTGGGCATGAACGCGGGGGACGAAGACAAACAGAGGACGTTTCGCTCGCAGGCGGACGCACGCCGCAGTCGGCGGGTTTCGCCTCGAAACCATCGGCCGAGGATGGCCGCCAGGGTGGCAATCCTGTATCCTCACCGGAGTCGTCCTGAGCGAACACCGGAGTCATCCTGAGCGAAGCGAAGGGGGCATGCCTCAGGGCATGGCTCCTTCGCTTCGCTCAGGGTGACTCACCGGAACCGTCTCACTCGCGATCGCCGTCGGCGCCGGCGGCGTCGCCCGACTGGTCGGCGTGGATCACACGCGCAGCAACTTCGACACGTATGGCACGACGGTGACGGCGGACGGAAGGCGCTGAGGGCTGTCAGGCTGGTGGGACGCGAAATGGTCGGTGGATACGGCGGCGGGGACCGAGGTGCTGGGACTCGACCAGCGCGGGCTCGCGGTGGCCTGGGTCAAGCGCTACGTCGGCCCGCCCGATACGGGCTTCGTTCGAATCAAGGGCGGCGGTGTGAACGGCGGGCCGCCGGCCAACTTCGCCGAGATTCAGGCGGTGGCGGAGTACCGGCCGCAGGACCTCAAATCGGTCCGTTGAACGCTGGATCGCTCGCCCGCGTCCGGAGTGCGGTCTCGGTGCCCCGATACCATCCGCCCCGGAACTCGAAGTGTACCTCGTTCAGGATCCGGCAGTTCAGGGCGTCGGTTCCCTGCTGCTGCACCTGCCACAGCAGCACCTTGGCACCCATCTCCGCCGCCGTCTCCCAGATCCCCGGCACCAGCGGCGGGTACAGATCGGCGAACTCCGGCTTGAGCCTGGCTTCCCGGGGGGTAAACTCCATTCCCACCTCCAGTGCGTGCGGTGGCGGTGCGCGCGTTCGAATCGGGCTTCAAGCCAGCTTAGGATAATGCAGCCCACCCCCCGGAGCCACCAGGGGGCTTCGCGCCCGCCCCCGCCCCTCCCGGCAGGTCCCCGGTGCCGCCACTATTCGTGTCGCCTCAGAGCCGAGCACCCCCCGATGCGCATTGTGGTGACATTCGACACCCCGTACGAGGGGTGGGGCCACCCCGACCACGAGCGCCAGATGGCGACCGAGGTCGCGGCGTGGAAGCACGATGAGCCCGAAATGGAATACCAGATCGCCGACGCCCTGCGGGCCCGGGGGCACGAGGTGATTCTGGTCGGTGTGCGCAACGACCTGCAGTACCTGGTGCAGTGCCTGTCCGAGATCCAGCCCGACCTGGTGTTCAACGGCGTCGAGGCGTTCCACGGCAAGGCAGGGCTCGAGTACATGGTGCCGGGCATGCTCGAAGCCGAGGGGTACCGCTACACCGGCTCGCCGCCGCTCGCCCTGCTGGTCTCCCGCAACAAGGCGATGAGCAAGAAGGTCCTCGCCTATCACGGCATCCGGGTGCCCGGGTTCGTGACCTGGCGCCCGGGCGAGGAAGTCGCCGACGCCGGCACCGTCCGGTTCCCGCTGATCGTGAAGCCGCTGCAGAGCGACGCCTCGGCGGGAATCGCGCAGGCGTCGGTGGTACAGGACCAAGCCGGGCTCGCCGACCGCGTAACCATGATCCACGAGCGGTTCGACCAGCCCGCCATCGCGGAGGAGTTCGTGGACGGCCGCGAGCTGTACGCGAGCCTGATCGGCAACGGTGACGACCTCGACATCCTGCCGATCACCGAGATGGTCTTCGACAAGCGGCGGACCCGGCCCGAGGAGCGGATCGCCACCCAGTTCGCCAAGTGGGACGAGGACTACCGCGCCCGGAAGGGCATCCGCAACGTCTTCGCGCGTCCGCTGTCGCGGGCGACCCGCGAGCGCATCGAGTCGATCTGCCGCACCGCGTTCCGTGCCCTCTGGTTGCGCGACTATGCGCGCCTCGACGTCCGGCTCGCGCCCGACGGCGAGGTGTGGTTCCTGGAAGCCAACGCCAACCCATTCATCAGCTACGGCCACGACATGGCGAACGCGGCGGGGAAGGCGGGGATGGATTACTACGAGTTCATCCAGCGGCTGGTGGACGAGGCGATGGCCCGCTATGAGCACGCCTAGGCGCCGCCGCGGCCCCGCGGCGCATCCCGAGCGCCGCTGCGTCTGCGGCCACGAGCTCAAGCGGTTCTGGTCGTACTGCCCCAACTGCGGCCGGGCGCAGATGTGGAGGGATGTGGGCACCGTCACGGGCGCCGAGTGCTATGGCTGCGGCTGGATCGTGTCCGACAGGTTCTCCTGCTGTCCCTGGTGCCACGCGGACATCCATGAGGAGGGCTTCTCGAGCGAGACGCCGCTCAAGGCGCCGCGCGGCTTCCGGATGGACGCCCGCTGCGACTGGGGCTGCGGCGGCGGCGTCCAGTACCCGATGCGCTACTGCCCCTGGTGCAGCCGGCCCCAGTCCTGGAACGAGGAGGACCTGTTCGAGGGTGAGTGCCCGCACTGCAACCGCGGGGTGGACGACTGGATGAACGTCTGTCCCTGGTGCGGGCAGGACGCTACGGGCCGCGATTTCATCCCGCGCGCGCTCACGCGCGTCCGGCGCCTCCTGCTCGTCAGCCGCATCCGTGACTGGGGCTACCGGGTGCTGCTGCGCCCCGGCGTCTCCGGCGTGGACCCGCGCTACCCCAAGGCGGTCGAGATCGAGCAGCGCTACGTCGTGGGCAAGCGCCGACAGGACGAGATCCCCTGGACCATGCTCGTCGGCCTGATCACCCACGAGCTCGGCCACAGCTTCCTGTACCACCACTGGGACTGGACCCGAGCCCGCCGGTTCCGCCGCGCCTTCGGCGAGGTGGACAAGGCGTATCGCGGCATGGACAACACCTGGGTCTACTTCCAGCGCCGCCGGGTGGCCATCGCCCCCCGCGACTTCGTCAGCGCCTATGCGGCGAAGCACCCGCAGGAGGACTTCGCGGAGGTGTTCCGGTTCTACGTGACGCGGCGGGGCCGGCTGAGGGACCTGTTCAGGGAGTTCGGGCAGAAGCGGAAGGGCGTGATCCTATATGAGAAGTTCCTCGTGCTGCACGATTTCGTGCGGGCTCTGCGGGGGTGGACGTAGGCGGGGCCGCCCGATCGGGGGGCGGCTGGGGTCGCTCCGGTCGCTGCAGGGCGCTTCGACGTTGGGGATCACGCAGCGACTTGACCGCGCCCTGACGCTCCCTCCGCGACCCCAGCCGCCCCCCGCAGCCACGCACCCCCACCGCCGCCGAGCCTTCCCAGCACCCTAGCCGTCCGCCAAGACCTCCATCGCCGCGTTGCGCCCGTTGATGCCAATGACGCTCCCGCCGGGATGGGTCCCGGCCCCGCAGAGAAACACGCCGGGCATGGGCGTCCGCGCCTGCAGCCGCCGGTCCCACATGTACTCCGGCAGGATCTCGCCCTGAAAGATGTGCCCGCCCGTGAGCCCCACCCGCCGCTCGATGTCCGGGGGACCCAGCACCTCCAGATCGATGATCACCCCGGGGAGATTGCTGCAGAATCGCGCGATCGAACTCACCACCGTCCGCCCGACCTCGTCCCGCCGCGTCTCCCAGCTTCCCTCCCGGAACCGGTACGGCACGTACTGCGCGAATACGCTCAGCGTGTGCACGTCGGCCGGTGCCACGCTGGTGTCGAACACCGTCTGCAGGTAGAGCTCGTTCCAGGTACGCGGCGGGAGCAGGCCGTCGTTGGCCGCCCGATGGTGGTCGCGCCACTCGCGCTTGGTCAGCGGCGTGTTCACCTGCCCCGTGTGATGCGCCTCGCGGGTGCCGGGGCGGGCCGTGAAGTTGGGCAGCTCGGTGAGGGCCAGGTTCACCTTGACCGTCACTCCCTCCATCGGGATCGCCCGCACCCGCTCGGCCCAGGCGGGGTCGGCACCGCCATCGAGCAGGGCGAGCGTCACCCGCGGGTCGGCGTTCGAGACCACCGTGGCCGCCGCGATCCGCTCGCCCGACGCGAGCTCCACGCCCTCGCCCGGCAGGATCCGCGCGACCGGCACCCCGGTCGCGACCGTCGCCCCCGCCTCGCGCGCGATGTCGCAGAGCAGGAAGGACACCATCCCCATCCCACCCTCGACGTAGCCCCATGTGCCGGCCTGCCCGTCCATCCGCCCCGAGGCGTGATGGAAGTACACCGATGCAGTGCCCGGATCGTGGGGGCTCGCGTTGGTGCCGATCACCCCCTGCCCCAGATACGCGAGCTGCAGCCGCTCGTCCTCGAGGTACCGCTCCACCAGCTCCACTATCGACCACTCGAACAGCAGCCCGTGAGCCTCGGCGTCGCCGGCCAGCCGCCGCTCGATGTCCGCGCGCGCGGGTGACGGGCCGATCCAGATGTCCCCGGGTCCGTCGGGACGAAGCGCGTCCCGGAGCCGGCGCTTCACGGCGTGCATCGCGCGCCAGCCCGCGACGTCCCGCGGTGAGAAGCGGCGGATCTCCGCTTCGCACCGCTCCTCGTCGTTCCAGAGCTGGATGCTGCTCCCGTCCTCGAACGGCACGAACATCCCGCCGTCGGCCGGCATCCAGCGGAACCCATGGCCCCTCAGATCGAGCTCGCGCATTACCAGCGGATGCAGCAGCCCGACCACGTAGGCGCAGGGGGACATCCGTACCCCGGGCCACGGCTCCTCGAGCGTGCACGCGCCGCCGACCCGGTCCCGCGCCTCGAGCACCAGCACGCGCCGTCCCGCCCGCGCGAGGTACGCGGCGCAGGCAAGGCCATTGTGTCCCGCCCCGACGACGATGACGTCCCACCGCCGCCCCGCCAGGGCACGCACCGGCTCCGGCAGCCCGACCCGACCCAGCGCCGCGGCGGTCGGGCTCTGGGGGCTCCTTCGATTCACGCCATCAGCCTTGCCAGCAGCCATCCGCCCCAGCCGATCAGCACCACTCCCGCCACCCTCCCGAGCCTGTCACCCCCCGGCACCAGCTTCTCGACCAGCACGAATGCTGCGATCGTCGCCACCCACAACAGGTTCATGACGCCGGCCACGAACAGCAGCGCCATGAGCAGCCAGCAGCAGCCCACGCAGAAGGTGCCATGCCACGCGCCCATCAGCAGCGCGCCCCACACCCCCTCACGCCACTCGGTCGAGAAGAACCCGAGTGGCGAGCGGCAATGCGACAGGCACGCGCTCTTGAGCGGCAGCCACTGATAGACGCCGGCGGCCACCAGTAACCCGCCTCCGAGAATGGGGGTCGCGCTCGCCATGGCCGGCGAGAGCAGCGCAAAACGGTGGAGCGCCCACTGGGCGGTCGCCGCCGCCGCAGCGTACAGCATCCACACCAGCAGATAGCCCAGGGTGAAGACCGCGGCGGGGACCGCCGGCCGCCCCTCCAGCCGGCGCCGGCGGGAGACGCCGGCGAAGAGCAGAATCGTCGGAGCAGCGGAGGGAAGCATCATCGCCACCATCATCACCGCCCACATGCCGACGAGCCAACCAAGTCCCGGGTTGCCGCCGGGCATGCCGGGCATCGTTAGCACCATCCCGAGGCTCGCGGGCGAAACGGCTAGACGCACGACGTACGCCCACCCGAGCGCGGCGACGCCGAGCACCCCCGCGGCGACGACCGCGCGGTCACGCCGAAGCGTGGCCTCGAGCACGACTAGGCCTGGTTCGTCCAGGTGGACATGGCGTAGCTGGCGAAGCCGCCGGGATGCCGGAACCGGAGCGAGCCGTAATCGCAGAACATGGCGGCGGTCGTCGCGATGTTGCCGACGTTCCAGAAGAAGCCGCCGTTGGGGTAGACTATCTGCACGTCCTTTTCGGCCCCGGAGACGGCGTCGAGCATCGGAGTCTGCGCCAGCTCGAGCACGCCAGGGATGCGGAACGACGACTTGGTCCCGTTCACGGTCATCTCGATCGGGGCGCGCACCGGGCCGTCGAGCGAGGAGACCGTGCCGGCCAGCGCCTCGAACGGCATGCCTCCCGCACGGCCGCTCAGGATCGTCGCGACGGCGTCCGCCTGCGCGGGCGTCGCCCGCTCATCCACGAACAACGCCACGCTGCCGCCGCCCTGATGGATCGCCTTGGGGTACATGAACGCGATGACGTAGCGGACGCCCGCCAGCGGGACGTCGCCGAAATGCCCTTCCCTGACCTCGCCCCCGATCATCGCCTCGCAGGGGCCCTTGTCGGGATAGCCCGTGAACTGACAGTTGCAGCCCGGGCTGCAGTTGCAGGCCTCGATGTTGTGGACGGTAATGCGCCAGGGAGTGCGGAGACCCGGGGCGGGCCCGGGTTCTGAAACAGCAGTCGCCTGAGCCATGGGGCTCCTCCTGATTTGGAAGGCGGCCGGAAGGCGCCGGAACCCCCGGCGCCCGGAGCGGCCCAATATGTGACCGAGTACCGAAACCGGGAAGACGCGGGTTACACTTCCGCCGGTGACCGACCGCCTCTACTACACCGACGCCTACCTGACCGCGTTCGACGCCGTCGTGGTGGCCCGTGCCGACGGCGGGCGCCGCGTGTACCTCGACCGCACCGCCTTCTACCCGACGTCCGGCGGCCAGCCGTTCGACACCGGACAGCTCGGCGGCGCCGAGGTCATCGACGTCGTGGAGGAAGGCGACCGCATCGCCCACCTGCTCGCCTCGCCGGTCGAGGGCGACCGCCTGGACGGCCGCATCGACTGGCCGCGCCGGTTCGACCACATGCAGCAGCATACCGGCCAGCATCTCCTCTCGGCGGTGATCGCGGAGCGGTTCGGCCACGCGACCGTCAGCGTGCACTTCGGCCGGGAGAGCTCCACGCTCGATCTCGACACCGACACCCTGTCGCATGATCGCGTGGTGGAGGCCGAAGCTCTTGCTAACGCCGCGGTGACGGAGAACCGCCCCATCGGGGTGAGCTTCGAGTCCGCCGGCGCGACCACCGGGCTCCGGAAGGCCTCCGACCGCCAGGGTACGCTCCGGATCGTCACCATCGAGGGCGTGGACCGGAGCGCCTGCGGCGGCACCCATGTCCGCGCCACAGGTGAGATCGGGGCCATCCTCATCCGGAAAGTGGAACGGGTGAAGCAGCACGTGCGGCTCGAGTTCCTCTGCGGCGCCCGAGCGATTCGGCGCGCGCGGGCCGATACCGACCTGCTGGCGGGACTGGCGGCGGCCCAGTCGGCCGCGGCCGAGGAGCTGCCAGCGCTCCTCGAGGCCCAGCGGGCAGAGCTCAAGGCGGGCGCCGCGGCGCGGCGCGAGCTGGAGGAAGCGGTCGCGGGCTATCGGGCACGGGAGCTCCACGCCTCGCTCCCGCCCGACGCGCACGGCCGGCGCATCGCGGTGGTACGTGACGCTCACGGGCCGGTCGAGCGGCTCCGGGCCCTGGCCCAGGCGTTCAGCGGGCTGCCCGGCGGGGTATTCATCGGCGTGGGAGTCGAGCCGTGCGCATTGCTCGTGGCGGCGGCGGCGGATACGGAGATGGACGCTGGAAGCGTGCTCAAGGCCGCGCTGGAGGCGAGTGGAGGTCGTGGCGGAGGGAGCCCGCGGCTGGCACAGGGAAGCGTGAAGGATCCGGCGGCGCTCGACGCGGCGGTAGCGGCTGTTCTAGCCAGACTGGGATGAGCGCGCCCCCATCCTCCCGAGCGCAGCGCAGGATGACGAAGCCATGACTACCGGTAGAGCCGGCCGGCGTGCCGGATCCACCCGCCCTCGCGGCGGCCGTCGGGGTCGTGGTGGGTCCAGTGAATGACGCCGCCCCGGTCGTTCCATTCGTACTCCCCGCGGAGCTCGACGGAGTCACCCGGCGCGACCGGGACCCGCGGCGCGAGATCGACGTTGTGCGCCACCAGCACGCTCATGCCGCCAGCCATCCGCACGATGAACCGCTGGTGGCGCGAGCCTTCCTGGTCATCAGGCAGCACCCGCAGCACGCGGCCGCCCGTTTCCACCTCCACGTTCGAGCTGTGCGTCCGGTACGCCTCCGCCACCGTACCGCCCAGCGGCGGCAGGGAAGGCGCTGCGGTCGGGACGGCGTCCCGGTTTGAGGCGCTCGAGCGCGATCGGAGGAGGTAGAGGGTCGCAAGGAGGAGGATGGTGAACCCGGCCTGCAGCAGCGGCCGGAGACGCCTATTCGTCACGTGGGGTGCTGGTGCCGCCCATGTGGGGCTCCAGCACGCCGCGGAGGTCCACTCCCTCGGCGCCCAGCAGCCGGAACAGCTCCCATTCGGCGGCGCGCGCCTGGCCGATGCGACGGCCGTTGTACATGAGCGAGATCACGAGGACGCCGTCCGGCCGGCCGAGGTACCCAGCGAGCGCGGCGACCTCCTCGAGGGTGCCGGTCTTCGCGTGCACCACCCCGCGCCCCATTCCCCCACGGAGCCGGCGCAGGGTGCCGGTGCCGTTGGCGGGCAGGAGCAGCGGGAACTGCTGGTTGCCCGGGAGCCGAGGGTAGCGCGCCAGATAGAGGACCTGAGTGAGCGGGCTGATCCGGTTAAGCTCGCTCAGGCCGCTGCCGTCCACCAGCGACACCCGCGCCGAGGGGCCCACCACCTGCCGGACGTGCTCGGTCACCAGGGCCGGACCGGTCGTCTGGCTGCCGGCGCCCCATTGGAGCATGAGCTCGGCGCCGATGTTGAGGCTCCGGCGGTTCACCTCGACAGCCACACTGTCGAACGGAGCCGATTCCACTTGGGCGAGTACGGACCCGGCCTGCGGCGCGAGCAGCACCGGTCCGCCCGGCATTACCCAGCGGATGCCGGCACGCTCGAGCGCGGCGGCCCAGACGGCAGCGAGCAAGCGCGACGGATCGTACGCCACCGCCGAGAAGCCGGCCGAGCGCCGATAGAGCCCGATCGTCCCGTTCAGCGTCCACCCGCCGTCCGCGCTGGGCGTGAGCCAGAGCCGTCCGCCGCTGCCGCTCACCGTGGTCGCCGCCATCCTGACCAGCCGCTCTACGCCATCCGGGTACGCGCTGACGAGCGTCGGCGCCGCACCCGTCTCGCGGCCTGGCCGATACGTGAGCGAGATGGTGTTTTCGTGGAGCGCGACAGGCCCGACCGGCGGGGCGTAGAGCTGGCCCTCGAAGTTCGCCGCCCAGACGGTGGGATAGTGGCTGGCGGCGGGACCGGTGCGGCTGGTGAGTGTGAGCGGCCCCTCCAGCTGGCGGACCCCGCGGGCCCGGAGCCGTCGGGCGAGCTCCCGGAGTGTGGGCCCGTTCCGGCCAGCGCGGTCGAGCGTCCAGTCGCCGCCCAGCTCGAGCGCCCAGGTGCCCTGCCACCGCCCCGACGAGGGATCGAGGACGCCGTCACCCACGACCCGTGTGCTCATGCGGGATGTCCCGCCCACCCGGGCGCGGGTGAATCCGGTGGTGAACACCTTGGCGGTGGACGCGGGGATGAGCGCGAGTTCGGGGCTCACGCTCCAGAGAATGCGGCCGTCCATTGTGCCGACCGCGACCCCCCATTCGCCGCGCCCGGTACGCTCCGCCGTGCGGCGATACCACGCATCGAGTGCCTCGTGCTCTTTGGGCGTGAGCTCCTGGGCGGCGAGGGCCGAGGCAGCCACGGTGCCGCAAATGAGCGCGGCAACCAACGTCCCCTTGAGACGACGGGCCATGAACGACTCGCGGTTGATGACGGCGAAGCGTTGCACCACGGACAGGAAACCGACGTCGCCCAAACGTGCAAGCGTCGAGCCATGGCTCAAAGTATTATGCGATAAGGTGTTAACTTGATACGCGAGGCCCTCGATCGGGCATTTCGCCAGACCCGGGGCGGCCCCGGTGTCAGCCTAGGCGGAGGATAGGCTGCCCGCCTCCAGGCATGCCCCTGGAACGCCATGCTCCAACCTGGGCTGGAGTCGAGCCACGCGCTAGCCCGCGCGGGGCGTGCGGCAGGACGTAATCGACTCGATCGAGCGGTGGGGGAAGGAGCTCATGCGGGGAGCGATGGACGCCGGGAGCGGGAGGCGGTCGCCGGCCGGACCTGACCGGCACCCGGATACGGAATGGCGGTCAGACGCCGTCGGCGGCTGCCTCCGAGAAGGTGGTCTGCGGCTGCGGCATGGTCGCCGGCTCGACCCGGGGCGGCGGTTCGTCGCGCTGCGCGGTGAGCTCGTCTCCCGCCGCTCTCGCCTGCACCCGCTGCATGACCATCTGCGCCATGCTCGCCGCCAGACCGAACTCACGGAGATAGTGGTCGGTGGCCGCCTTCACCCCCATGACCCCCTTCAGCAACCAGGCGAGCTCGAGCGCACTCTCGACGTGCGTCGCGACCACGGCCTCGGCCGCCCGCGCGCCCGCCATGCGCGCGAGCTCCAGCGTGCGCTCGTGATAGCGCCGCCGATAGCGGTGGTGCTCCAGGACGAGATCGAGGCGCAAACGGCTCCAACCCGTCAAGACCGGCAACTCCTGCTGCCGCGGGATTGCCTTCAGGTCCAAGGCGGTGAGCGTGCGCGACCGCACTACCTCGTGCATCGCTTCGGGCACCGCGGTCACGCGAAAATAGAGATCCAGCCCGCCGAGCACCGGGATCCGCGGCGCGAACTCACTGACGAACTGGACCGCCTGCCGGGTATGGGTGTCGATCAGCGCCTCCCAGCTCGCCGCGTACGCAACGCGCACCGCAAGGTGCAGGGCGTCGGGAATCCGTCGCAGCGACATCTGGCTGGGTACCGTCATGAAGACGACTCCGTGAGCAATATCCAGTCCTCAATGACGCAGGCCACCAGCGCCCGGCAGACGAGCGCAACGCCCCGGCGCTCGCTGACGGCTCGCGCGCAAAGCGCACAGGTTGTGGCAGAGGCCACGGCTCAGCGCGGTGGCGCGGGGCGGTGACGGGCATGACGGTCCTCCCAGAGGCGCAGCGACTCCAGCGAGAGACCCTCGAGCTCGAGCGCCACCGACCGGGCGGCAGTCAGCGCGGTTTCGACGTCATCGGTCCCGGGCGGGCCTGGCTCCCGGCCTCGCAGCTCAGCGACGCCGACCAGCACGGTGAGCTGGTTGTTGACCCGGTCCTGCAGCATCGCGCGCAGCTTTCGGATCAGTCGCGCTCGCTCGAGCCGCGAATGCCGCCGTACCGCCCAGATCAGGAATCCCTGCAGCCAAACGAGGAAGGTCAGCGCCGGCGCCCAGGTGTTCCCCATGTGCGTCACGGTGAGGACCAGCGCGAGCAGCACGCCGGCCGCCGTGAGGAGCAGCTCGAAATGCTCGGCGATCCTTCCCTGGAGGGCGTGATGCAGCTTGGTAGGCGGGAGCAGCTCGACCTCCAGACAATTGGCTAGAGGGGTCCTGCTTCAATCTTGGTGGAAGCACACACCCCGTCCATTGCCAGGATCTCGACACCGACAAGAAAATGACCCCGCCTCGTGCAAGACTTGGCGGGGTCGTTTTGGCGCCGGTGCTTACGCGGCCAGATCGCGCAGTTTATCGCCGTGCTGCTCGCGCAGCTGGCGGAGCGCCCGATCGCGAAGCTGGCGAATCCGCTCGCGGGTCACACCCATCATCCGCCCGATCTCCTCGAGCGTGCGAGTCGTCCCGTCGTCCAGACCGAAGTAGAGCCGCAGCACCTTCGCGTCACGGGCCGGCAGCGCCGCGAGCGCGGCGTCGAGGTCGGTCGTCTGGCTGTTGGCCATGGTGGTCGCGTCGGTCCCTTCCTGCGTGAGGGGCACGAACCGCTCCATCCGGCCACGCTCCTCCGCCTCGCGGGCAGGATGATCGAGCCGCATCGCCTCGATGTGGAGCGCGCTGAGCGCACGCACCGCGTCGCGGGTGAGACCGGTAGCCTTGACCAGCTCCTCGGTGGTGGGGGCCCGGCCGAGCTGCTCGGTGAGCAGCGCCGTCGCCCGGCCGAGCCGGTTCAGATCGGCGGTCCGGTTGAGCGGCACCCGCACCGGCCGACCATGGCGCGCGATCGCCGCCTGGATGGCCTGCCGGATCCACCACACGGCATACGAAATGAACTTGACACCCCGATCGGGATCGAACTTCCGGGCCGCCGTCATCAAGCCGAGGTTGCCCTCGCCGATGAGATCCATCAGTGGGACGCCACGGTTCTGGAATTTCTTGGCCACCGATACCACAAAGCGCACGTTGTGCCGGGCCAGCTTCTCCTGCGCCTCCACGTCACCGCGGAACGCACGACGCGCCAGCGCCGTTTCCTCCGCCACGGTAAGCAGAGGAATCCGGCTGATCTCCTGGAGATAGAAGTCCAGGCTCTCGCGCCCTTCGTCGGCCGCCCGGGCGAGCGGCGTGGCCCGAGGACGCGCCGTCCGGCGGGTCCGCTTCTTCGTAGCAGGCACTTGAAAACTCCTATCTATCGCCGGAGCAATGACTTAAGTATTCACCAGGGGCGGCCGACCAAACCCACGCTACCTCCGCTTGATGAGCGACGGGCTCGGACCGTTGCAGGCTCATATCGAACACCCGACCAGGCCCTCAGGTTCCCCCCGGACCGCGCCGCTTGGTGTGCCGCGTCGGCTCCGCCTCGAGGGGGTCGTCGGGCCAGTGGTGCCTGGGATACCGGCCCTTCAGGTCCTTCCTCACTTCGAAGTAGGTGGTTCGCCAGAAGCCCGCGAGGTCACGTGTCACCTGGACGGGCCGCCGGGCTGGCGACAGGAGGTGGAGAGTGAGCGGCACGCGGCCGCGCCCCACCGCCGGGGTCTCGCGCAACCCGAACAGCTCCTGCAGTCTCACGGCGAGCACCGGCGCCGCCGGGTCCGTGTAGTCCACGAGGATGCGCGAGCCGCTCGGCACCTGGACGTGCGTCGGGGCCCAGTCATCGAGCGCAGCGCGCCGGTCCCACGGGATCCGGTCGAGCAGCAGTTCCCCGAGATCGATGCGCCCCAGGTCGTCGAGGCACCGCAGCCCGCCAACTCTCGATCCCAGCCATGCGTCGAGATCCGCGGCAAGTGCCTCGTCTGAAACGTCCGGCCAATCGGCATCCAGCCGGTGGAGAAAGGCGAGTCGGGCACGCGTACGCCTGCCCGACTCGCTCCACGGCAGACGATCCACCCCCTCCCGGCGGACACGTTCGATCAGAACCCGGGCCACCGCGTCGGAATCGGGGTCCCGCAGCGTCGTCTCCTTCAGCACCAGGGCCCCGAGCCGCCTGCGGCGCCGGGCGATCACCGCTCGGGTGGCGTCGTCCCAGGCCAGGATATCCTCGGCCACGATCTCGTCGGCGAAATGTGTCTCGATCTCCTCCAATGTGAGCGCCGCGGCCAGGAAGATCCCGCTTTCCGGCCGACGCCCATCGAGCTCGGCCGCCACCAGGTACGCCTCGCGCGTCAGCGCCTGCGGCTGGAGCGACGCCCCCTGGCCGTTACGCAACAGGAACCGTCCACCCACTCCCGGCCGGTGCTGGGCGATCCGGTCTGGGTAGGCGAACGCCAATAGGAGGCCGGGTGACACGGCCGCAGTCCCGCCAGCCTGTGCCGGGCCCCTCCCCGCGTCACGGCATGCCCGCACCTCGGCACGGACTCGGCGCAACGCCTCGCGATCGACGTCAGCGCGCCGCACCGACCCCCGCAGGATGTCGAGCCGGAGGCCAAGATCGGCCTCGAACGGGTTCTCGTGGCGGCGCAGAACGTCGCGCTCGGTGAGAAGCGCGGCGAGCTCGCAAGCGAGGGTCTCCGCGCCGAGCGCACGGCCGCGCACCACCATGTGGGCGAGCCGCGGATGGAGCGAGAAACGGGTGAGCCTCCTGCCGTGCGGCGTTATGCGCCCGCCCTTGTCCAGCGCGCCGAGCTCGGCGAGCAGCGCACGGGCCTCGGCGACGGCCGCGTCGGGGGGCGGATCGAGCCACGCGAGCTCTCCAGCATCGGGCACGCCCGCCGCAGCCAGGTTGAGCGCCAGCGGCGCGAGATCGGCCTCGAGAATCTCGGGGGGGCTCCGAAGCAGGAGTGCCGCGTCCTCCGGCGCAGACCAGAGACGGTAGCAGACGCCCGGTCCCTGCCGCCCCGCACGACCCCGCCGCTGGTCCGCCGAGGCACGGGAAACGCGGACGGTAGCGAGCCGAGTCATGCCGCTCCGGGGCGAGTACCGCGGCACCCGGGCCAGGCCGCCGTCCACCACCACGCACACGCCATCGATCGTAAGGCTGGTCTCCGCAATGGAGCTGGCCAGCACGACCTTGCGCCGTCCCGGCGGGCTGGCCCGGATGGCGCGGTCCTGCAGGTCCTGCGACAGGGTGCCGTGGAGCGGGATCACGTCCGCCGGTGCGCCCTCGAGCAGCGCCTGCGTCCGTCGGATCTCCCCCGCCCCCGGCAGGAAGGCCAGCACGTCACCCTGCTCTTCGTCAAGCGCGCTGCGCACGACCGATGCGACGGCCGCCTCCACCCGGGTACCCGCGCGCGGCGGAACGTATCGCGTGACCACGGGATAGCTCCGCCCTTCGCTGGTGACGATGGGCGCGCCGCCCAGCAGCGCGGCGACCGGGCCCCCGTCGAGCGTGGCGGACATGACCAGGATGCGGAGATCGTCCCGCAGAACCGTCCGGCTCTGGAGCGTGAGGGCAAGGCCCAGATCGGCATGGATGCTTCGCTCGTGGAATTCGTCGAAGATGACCAGGGCTGCAGCTTCGAGGGCCGGATCGGCCTGGAGCATCCGGGTGAGCACCCCCTCGGTCACCACCTCCACCCGGGTGCCCGGCCCCACCCGCGTCTCGTGTCGAATGCGGTAGCCGACGGTGCCACCGGGCTGCTCGCCGAGCGTCTGCGCCATCCGATGTGCGGCCGCGCGCGCGGCCAGGCGCCGCGGCTCGAGCATCACGATTCGGCGTCCCCCGAGCCAGAGCTCCTCGAGCAGGGCGAGCGGAACGCGGGTCGTCTTTCCCGCCCCGGGCGGGGCCTGAAGCACGGCCGCCCCGGTCGTCCGGAGCGCGTCGCGCAGCGCGGGGAGGACCGGCTCGATCGGCAGAGGATGCGGGGTGGCGGTCATCAGCGTGAAGAATAGCAAAGGGCGGGAACCTGCTCCCGGATGAGAGCGTTCCCAAGATGAGGTTGACGATGAGCATGACGCGGAGAGTGCTGATGACGTGCGATTACAACGGATGGAACGACGCGCCGGAAGCCGAGCGCGAGTGGTTCGACCAGCACCCGGAGATCTGGGGTGGGGCTCGGCGGGACCAGGACGATCATCCGCTTCGGGCGGGGCCGGCGCCGGCGCGGAGCCCGCGCCGGGTGCGCAGGCGGCGGGAGTCACCCTGAGCAACACGAAGGGGGCATGACCTGGGTCATGTCCCCTTCATCTCGTTCGGGGTCCCTCGGCTGACAACGGAGGTGGGCGTGGAGAAGAAGCCGGCTAAGCCCGGGGCTCGGCGGGCTTCCGTCTTACCACTCGCTCTTGACCACCTTCTTCTTCCGCTTCCGCCGCACCGCCGCCGCCGTCTTGATCGCCCGCGCCTCGCTCGGCTTCACATAGTGGCGTCGCCGGCGGAGCTCGCCGAACAGCCCGGACTTCTGCAGCTTCCGCTTGAACAGCTTGAGCGCGCGCTCAAGGCTGTCCTCTTCGCGCAGCCTCACCTCGGTCATGGAACCGCCCTTCTGGAAGTAGAAGGGGGCCGGCGCCAACGCCAGCCCCCTTTGAACCACGTCGGTTGTCGGACGGCGCGCCGCTGTCCGAGATACGAAAAATCTACACCGCCGCCGAAGCGGGAGCAAGTGGTGACCGGGCTCACGGGAACGCCCCGCGCATTCCGCTACCTTTGCGGTCCACCTCATCACTCTTCTTTCCCCAGGAGGAACTCGTGGTTCAACGATCCACCAGCGGCGGGCGCACCGGGATCTCCCCGCGACCCCGCATCGGGCAGCGCGCCCCCGAGCTCCAGGCGTACGGTACGATCACGCGGCTGCCGATCGGGCTCGCCGAATCGGTCTGCCGGGACAGCGTGGAGGCGCTCAACCAGACGCTCGCCGACACGATGTCGCTGCGCGATCTCTACAAGAAGGCCCACTGGCAGGTGGCCGGGCACACGTTCTATCAGCTCCACCTGATGTTCGACAAGCACTACGGGGAGCAGGCGGGCCTGGTGGACGTCATCGCCGAGCGGATCCAGCTCCTCGGCGGCATCAGCCTGGCGATGGGCGCCGATGTGGCGGAGGAGACCCGGATCCCGCGCCCGCCGCGCGGCCGTGAGGAGGTGCCGGTGCAGCTCTCCCGGCTGCTCGAGGCCCATGAGCTGATCCTGGAACAGGCGCGCGAGGCGGCGAGGGCGGCCGACGAGGCGGGGGACGACGGCACCAACGATCTGCTGGTCAGCGACGTGATCCGGACGAACGAGATGCAGGTCTGGTTCGTGGCCGAGCACCTGGTGGACGCGCCGGTGGTCGAAGCGGTGTAGCCGGCGGTCAGTGGCGGATGAGGCCCATCACCACCTCGATCACGATGAGAAGGATGATGATGACCTCCAGCATGTTTCCGCGGGCGGTCTGGGCCTCGTCGTTCAGCATGGCGTAGGTGTCGCGGAAGATCTGCAGCTTGCGCGCGAGCCCCAGGCGCCAGGCGTCCTCGCGGAACAGCGCGAGGGCTGCCTGATAGATGCGCGCCAGATAGACGTCGTTGGTCACCTTGAGGCCGTTCTCCACGCGCTCCACCACCTCGGTGGTGTCGGCGACGAGCGTGTGGAGTCCCGCAAGCACGTGCTCGAAGCGGCGAACGAGCAGCGCCGCGGGGCCGCGGCGAGCGAGCGAGGCGCGGTCGTAGAGCTGCGGCAGCTCCGCGTCCAGGTAGGCGTCGTACACCCGGAGCTCGAGCAGCTGGGCGTTGGCGAACTCGAGGAGGAACTCCACGTCCTGGTCGCCGGGCTGCGGCTCGACCACCAGCGCCGCGTCCCAGCTCAGCACGGTGAGATCCTGTTCGGTGTAGCTGAACCGGCGGGAGAGCAGATACTTGCGGGCGTCTTCGGTGAGGGGACGCGACTCGCCGAGCAACAGCTCGGCCAGGACGGTGTCGTCCAGCACGGAAGGCGTCACCGGACCACCGGCGGCGTCCCGGAGGCCGGTCAGCCGGCAGATCGTGTAATCCTCTGCCACCGGCGCTATCGCGGGCCGGACGATGGCGGCCTGGAGCTGGGAGGTCAGGAGCGCGAGGGATGGGCCGAACACCCCGGCGAGATCGGCCCGGTCGAGCAACCGCGTCAGGGCCACCAGCTCCGGCCAGTAGGCGCCGTCGGACAGCGCGACCCTGAGTCGCAGCGAGATCACCCCGAAGTCGTAGCAGCAGGCGCTCATCTCGGCGCGGGGCGCGCTGCCGTCCCCGGGCAGCCGCACCGGCCCGAGCGCCAGAGTGAGGGGCGGCTGCGCGATCACCAGCGCCTTGGCCTCGCCGCGGGTGGGCCGGGTGCGCCCGGTTGTTTGGCCCTCCATGAGCCGGGCGGCGCGCTCCAGGTCGAGCGCGTAGCCCACGTCGTACAGCCGGTAGGTGACGATCGCACCGGCGACGCGGAGCGCCGAGGTTCCGCCGTGCAGTGCGGGGTCGGGCAGAAGCGTGGCCATCGTAGGACCTAAGATAGCTCCGCCCGCCCCGCGGAGGGGCTACGCCGTGGAGCCCTCGTCCTCCTCGTCCCGCAGCGCCGCCACCGCCGCGCTCACCTCGCACGCCAACGTCCGCTCCCGCCGCATCGTCTCCACCAGCGCCTCCGCCTGCTTGATCTGGAAGGTGAGCGCGCCCGACCGCTCGATCACATGCTCCACCACGGCCCGCTGGGCCTGGAGCGACTCCACGGTGGAGCGGACCTCGAGCGCGAGGGCCTCGGCCCGCGCCAGACGCTGCTCGCTGCGCTCGACCTGCCGGCGGCGCGCTTCGAAGCCGTGCAAGGCCCCCTCCGCCGACTTGAGCTGCGCGTGGGTGTCCTGAAGGAGCTGGTGAGTCTCCTCGATCTCCCGCCGCGACGCGCCGATCGTCTGCGCCTGCTCGACCGACCGCTCGGCCAGATCGAACACGTGCTTCACCTGGGCCTCGAGGGCGTCCACCGCGCCCTGCCGCGCCAAGGTCTGCTCCAGCCCGCGCGCCGCCTCCGACTGCGCCGACTCCCATTGCGCGAGCAGGCTCTCGAAATGGTTGAGCTGGCGGTCGATCGACCGAAGCGCCGTGGCACGCGACTCGAGATCGCCCGACAGGCGGTCGAGCCCGCCCGCCTGCGTGTCCGCCTTCTGCAGCATCGTGCCGATGCGCTGGGAGAGCTCCTCGAGCCGCTGGGCGGTGTCCGCCGACTCCTGCCGAAGCGCGGAGGCACGCGTCAGGTGCTCGGAGGCCTTGTCGAGGGCACCCTGCCGTTGCTCGAGCTCCTGGCCGAGCAGCCGGATCCGCTCCTCGAGCTCATCGAGCTGGGCGGTGCGGCCCTCGAGCGCGCGGACGGAGCCTTCCACCGTATCCGTACGGCGCTCGGCCGCAGCCACCGAGGCCACCACCTCGGCGATCGTGTCGGAGACCCGGTGCGCCTCCTCCGCCTCGGCCGCAAGCTGGCTGAAGCGGCCCTCGGCGCCATCCATTCGCGCGCGGAGCCCGTCCGCCCGGTCCTTGAGCTCGGCGCTCAGCGTGCCGAGGTCGGCCAGGCGACGGTGGACCTCCTCCACCAGGGTCCGGCGCGCCTCGATGTCGCTCATCGCAGCGCGCACGTGCTCGACCTCCGACCGGATTCGTTCGACCGCCGGCTCCATCGCGCGCAGCTCCTTCACCTGGGCCTCGACCTTCCGGGTCCAGTCGTCGGTGGTGGTGAGCCACGCCTGCGTCTCGGCGTGACTCTCGCGCACGCGCGCCAGCTCGCCCTGCGCGAGTCGCAGCTGCTCGAGCCCATCAGCCAGCATCTCGTGGGTGCCCTGGAGCGAGGCCAGCTGCCGCACCGCCTCGTCCAGCCGGGGCTTGAGCGTGTCGATCCGCTGCATACGTTCGGCGGTATCGCCGGCCAGCGTCTCGAGCCGCTCGGCGTTCTCGCGCATGGTGCCGATCCGCCGGGCCTCGTCCGACATCCGCGCCAACTCCTCCGACAGCGCGGACGACTGCTCCGCGAGCGTGCGCACCTGGGCCTGGACTGCCGCGGCGCCCTGGCTCGCGGCGTCGAGCACGGCGAACCGCGCCTCGCACTCCTTGACCGCGCCGCGCAGGTCGGCCACGCGCTCGCTCACCGCGTGGAGCCCGCGGTTCTCCAGCTCGAAACCCTCGCTGCTCTTCCGCATCTGCTCGCGCAGATCGGCCAACGCCTGCCGCGCGGCCTGCTGCGCCGTCGCCGCCTCCTGCTGGGCGGTCTGGAGCTCCTCGGACCGGGCCATCACCTTCACGTGGAGCGCCTGGACATCGGCGATCTTGGCCTCGATGGCCCCGAACCGCCGGATCTGCTCCTCCTGGCGCCGGAGCCAAGTGTCGAGCTCGCGGTCGAGCACGGTCAGCTTGCTGATCTGACCGGCCGCGCGGTCCACTGCCTCGCGCTGCTGCTCGAGCGTCGTGGTCTTCTGGGCGAGGTGCTCGGCGAGCGACTTCACCACCGCCAGCTGGTGCTGCACTCCCGGGATCGCCTCGGTGGCCTGGGTCAGCGGGTCGAGCGAGCGCTCCACGACCTGCAGCCGCCGCTCAGTCTCCTCGAGCCGGCCGGCCGCGGCCTGGTGCTCCTGATCGATCGTTTCGAGGCGGGACGTGGTATGGCGATGGGCACGGAGGGCGTCGTCGTGCTGTGCCCGAATCCGGCCAACGCCCTCCGACATCTCGGCAATCTGCGCGCGCAGCCCCTCTGCCTCGCTGCGGAGTTCCGCCACCGGTCCCTGCAGGCTCAGCATTCGCTCGACGTCGTCGCGGAGCTGGAGGGCGGTCTCGACCTTGGTGCCAAGGTCGCCCAGGCGGCCCTGGATCCGGTCGATGTCCTCACCGGCATTGGTAAGCCGCTCTGCCTGCTGCTCGGCGGCCGCCAGCCGTGCGCCCAGCGCCTCGAGCCCTTCCACCTGCCGCTCCACGGCGGCGCAGCGCTCCCGCAGGGTGTCCAGCTCGGCCGCCCGTTCCATGACCGGCGCCAGCAGCCGAAGCTGCTCGGCGGCGGCCTCCGCGCGGGCGACGAGGGCTTCCAGCTTGGCGGAGACATTCCTTCCGCTCTCGTCGACGGCGACCACGGAATCGTCGTTGCGGCGGCGGCCTTTCAGAAACGTGACCATGGCTCACTCCCAATGAAGAGCGCGGAGGCTGCGAATCGGGTCGGAATGCGCGCGGTGATGAGGATCTTGACACGAGGCGGACCACTCCACGGTCTGCAACGCGTGTGCCTGCGGCCGGCGCCCGGATCATGAGGCAGGGTGGGCCCGCCGACGTGATTCGCAACCGACTGCGGTCACGGAGGATGGCAGCCGCATGCCGGCAGTCGCGCGGGTTGGCGTCGCTGGGGCGGACGAGCGCAGCATCGCGGGCTGCGCGGGTTGTGGCAGGTCGCGGGAGAACCGCCGAGGCCCGGGGCGCAGGCGCCGGGCCTGACTGCGTGGTCCGGGGTATATTGCACGCCTCTCATCCTGGAACGGTCTTCGTGCGCATGCGCTGCCACCGTCGCGCGCCCATCTGGGCGCTCGCCCTCCTCGTCGCGCCGGGTGGCCTCCGGGCCCAGACCTCGCCCGATGATCGGGCGGCGCGAGCCGTGTTCGCCGAGCTGATCGGCATCAACACGACGCACGACCACGGGAGTACCACGCCAGCCGCACGCGCCGTGGCGCGCCGGCTCCTGGCGGCGGGATTCCCGGCGAACGACGTGGTGATCGGGGGGCCGCACCCGGCGCGGCAGAACCTCGTCGCCCGGCTCCGGGGGAGCGGCGCCCGGAAGCCGATCCTACTGCTGGCGCATCTCGACGTGGTCGAGGCGCGCCGGGAGGACTGGTCCCTCGATCCGTTCACGCTCACGGAAAGAGACGGCTACTTCTACGGCCGCGGCACCAGCGACATCAAGGACATGGCGGCCATCTTCGTCCAGACGCTGATCCGGCTCAAGCGGGAGAAGGCGCCGCTGGACCGCGACGTCATCCTGGCACTCACGGCCGACGAGGAGGGGGGCGACGACAACGGGGTGCAGTGGCTGCTGGCGAATCGGCGGCCGCTGATCGATGCGGCCTATGTCATCAACGGCGACGGCGGGGATCCGTGGATGCGCGACGGCCGGGTCTATGCGCGGAACGTGCAGGCGGCTGAAAAGGTCTATATGGACGTGCGGCTCGAAGTGCGGAATGCAGGAGGGCACAGCTCGATGCCGGTGAAGGAGAATGCGATCTACCGGCTGAGCGCCGCCCTATCGCGGCTGAGCGCCCACGAGTTCCCGGCGCGACTCAACGAGATCACCCGTGCCTATTTCAGCCGCGCCGCCGCGTCGGAGACGGACACCATCGCCGCCCGAATGCGGATGGTCGGCGAAACCGGCGATACGGCCGCCATGCGGCGGCTCGCCGCCGGCTCGGTGTGGCTCAACGCCGTGCTCCGCACGACCTGCGTGGCCACCCGGCTCGAGGGCGGCCACGCCGACAACGCGCTGCCCCAGCTGGCGGCGGCCACCGTCAACTGCCGCCTGCTCCCCGATGAGCGCCCCGAGGACGTCGTGGAGACGATCCGGCACGTCGTGGCGGACACCCTGGTGCGGGTGACGGTAAGCCAGGAACCGGTGCCGTCGCCGCCGTCGCCGCTGGTGCCGGAGGTGCTCGAGCCGGTGGACAGCATCACGGCGGCAATGTGGCCGGGCGCCGCAGTGGTCCCGAGCATGGAGACGGGCGCGACGGACGGGCTATTCCTCCGGAACGCCGGCATTCCGGTCTACGGCGTGAGCGGCGTGGCGCTCGAGGTGGACGACATGCGCGCCCACGGTCAGGACGAGCGGATCCAGGTGGAAGCGTTCTACCAGGGACTGGAGTTCACGACTCGGCTGGTGCGGGCACTGGCCGCGGCGAAATAGCGAGCGCCACGGAGTCACCCTGAACGGAGTGAAGGGGGCATGACCCGACGCATGCCCCCTTCGCTGCGCTCAGGGTGACTCCTCAGCGAACACGCTCCCCGCCCTTCATGACCAGGCGCACGCGCCGCAGCGCCGTCATGTCACGCGTCGGGTCGCCCTCGACGGCCACCAGGTCGGCCTGCAGGCCAGGGGCCACCCGGCCGACCCGCGACTCGAGATGGAAGGTCTTCGCATTGCCGCTCGTCGCCGCGCGGAGCGCGGCCAGCGGCGTCATCCCGTACTCGACCATCAGCTCCAGCTCGCGCACGTTGTCGCCATGCGGGTGGACGCCGACGTCGCCGCCGAAGCAGATCGTCACTCCGGCGTCGAGCGCGGCGCGGAAGCTGGCGCGCTTGGCGACGAGCGCGGGAACCGGTACGTCGCGCCCCTTCATCCAGCCGTCGAAGTAGGTGGCGTACGCTTCCGCCGCGGCGAGGGTGGGGCATAGGGCGACGCCGCGCTGGCGCATGAGCCGGAAGACGTCCGCGGTTCCCTGGTCGCCGTGCTCGATGGTCTCGACGCCGGCCAGCGCCGCTCGGCGCATCCCTTCGGGCGTCATCGCGTGGGCGGCGACCGGGCGTCCTGCA
>Ga0209797_10000032_pt1 | contig 60209 bp, 59 predicted proteins | sample DOMMetBare3Fresh_2_FD_187472 | JGI IMG/M metagenome (GOLD analysis project Ga0209797, IMG submission 187472) | Wetland sediment microbial communities from St. Louis River estuary, USA, under dissolved organic matter induced mercury methylation -... | ecosystem: Environmental > Aquatic >... | reverse complement strand
TGCCGACCAGATGTCGTGCAGCGTCAGCTCCAGGCTGGTCGCGCCACCCGGCAGCCCGACCAGGCTTTGCGCGGCGCGCAGCGGCACGATCACGGTGCGACGGTTGAGTTCGCGCAGGCCCAGGTCCACCAGCGCTGTGATGCGCAGCGAATCGGTCACGGCGTCGGTGCCGCTGCTTGTCGTGAGGCCGATGCGGTCGCCCACGCGCACGCCCAGGTCATCGGCGAGTTCGCGCCCGATGATGCCTTCGCCGGGCCCCAACCGCGCCACCCCGGCAATGACTTTCGAGCGCAGGCCGACGATGCGGTCGTAGCGGTCCAGATCGACACCGATCAGCGCGATCGATTTGCTGGCCTCGCCGCGCAGCGCCAGGCCGGCACCGGTCAGCGTGGGCGACACCGCAGCCACGCCGGGCAGGGCTTCGAGCAGCGGCACCAGGGCCTGCCAGTTGGCGATCGAGCGCGGACGCTGCGCGCGCGGCTGCGTTTGCGTAAGAACGATGGTGCCGACCAAGGGCGCACGCGCGGGCGTGACGGCATCGTCGCGTTCGGAGAGCGTCACGTGTGCCTGCGCGCCCAGGGTCTTGTCGATCGTGTTCTTCTGCAGGCCGGTGATCAGCGCCGAGATGTAGGCCACCACGGCCACGCCCGCGGCCACGCCGACGATGATGAGCAGGGTCTGCATGCGCCCTTCGCGCAGGAAGCGCGTGGCCACGCGGCGCTCGAATCCGATCCCTGTGAACATGGCGTTCATCGCCCCATGGCGTTGGTCATCGCCGTGCCGGCGTCGGCACGCGCGGGCTTGGCGGCCGCGACTGCCGCCGCGGCGCTGCGATCGGCGTGCACGCGGCGGCCGGGATCGGGTGCCTCACCGATCAGCACCGCTTCACCGGCCGCCAGCCCGTCGAGCACCTCGGCCGCATCGAGCGTGCGCAGACCCAGGCGAAGTTGGCGCAACTCGACCCGACCGCCGTGCTCGATCCACACCGTTGCGCCGCCGGTCCCATCCTCGCTGCGCAAGGCGCCGGCCGGCAGCACCAGCGCGGCATCGCGGCGCGCAGTCTCGACTTCCACCGACAACGTCATGTCTTCCCGCAGGAAAGCCGGTGCTGTCTGTGGCAGCGAGAACTTGACTTCGATGGCACCGCGCTGGGCATCGACCAGCGGCGCGATCGACTGCACGCGCGCGGCGAAGCGCTGGCCGGGGAAGGCATCGGCCACCACCGTCGCGCTCTGTCCCACCTGCAACTGCTCGAGAAAGCGTTCGTCGGCCTGCGCGGAGAGTTGCGGCGCGCCCACCAGCGCCAGGCTCAGCAGGGCGCGGCCGGGTTGCACGATCTGGCCGGGCTCGACCATGCGAGCCAGCACCTTCGCGTCGGCCGGCGCGCTGAGCACGGCCTGCGCCAGCCGTGCGCGCGCCGCGGCCGTGGCCGAGCTGGCCAGGGCCAGTTGCGCCTGGGCCTGTTGAACCTCGGTGCCGGCGTCGGCATTGGCGGCGCGTTGCGCGCGTGCGCCGGCCTGCTGTGCCTGGGCCACGGCCAGGTTGCGCTGCACTTCATCGAGCCGCGCCGGGCTGAGGAAGCCCTGGGCGACCAATTCCCGCGTGCGCTGCAAATCGGCCTGCGCGGTGAGCAGCACCGAATCGGTCTGCGCCAGCGCGGCGTCGGCACTGCCGCGCCCGGTGCTGCGCAAGCCGCCCAAGCGCGCAGCGGCCTGGCGCTCGCTGGCCTGCGCCTGCGCCAACGCGGCCTGCAACTCCTCGCTTTCAAGGCGCAGCAACAGATCGCCTTGCTCGACCGACGCGCCTTCGGTCACCGCCACCTGCAGCACGCGGCCGGTGACGGTGGCGCCGACATCCACGCGTGACGCGGCGGCCACGCGGGCCGAGAACTGCAGCGTGCGCACCAGCGGCGCGACTTGCACCGTCAGCGCGGCAACGCGCGGTGCGCGCAACCACCACCAGGCCAGCAGCACTGCAAGGACGACGCCGATGGCCGTAACAGCCAGGACCGATCGGCGCGGCATCTCCTAGCTTTTGCGCCCGCCGAGCACCAGCAGCAAGCCACCGGCCACGATCGAGCCGACGCCGGCCCACATCGGCACGTTGATGGTCTTCTTCTCGGTGACCTTCAGCTCGATCGGTCCGAGCTTGGCACCGGTGGTTTCCTTGTCGTAGCTGAAGCCGCCGTAGGCCAGGCCCAGGATGCCGGCGACGATCAGGACGATGGCGATGATTTGGTTGGTGTTCATAATTTCACCTTGATGTGCGTTAGGCGCCGCGGCCTTGAACGACGCGGACCAGGATCACGACGATGGCGACGACCAGCAGGATGTGGATGAAGCCGCCCATCGTGGTCGAAGTGACCAGGCCGAGCAGCCACAGAACGACCAGGATGACGGCAATGGTTTCGAGCATGGTCAGCTCCTTACGACCGAACGGCGATCTCGTTCTTCACCGACTTCACGCCATTGACGCCACGCGCGATGGTCTCGGCGGTGGCCTTCTCGGTGCTGTTCTTGGCGAAGCCCGACAACATGACGGTGCCGTTGAGCGTCTCGACCTTGATGCTGGCGGCGTCGACGTCCTTGTTCTCGATAAATCGGCTCTTGATCTGCGTGGTGATGGTGGCGTCGTCGACATAGGCGCCCACGGTCTCCTGGCCGCGCGTGACGGCACAGCCGGCAGCGCTGATGAGTGCCACAGCGGCAACGGTGGCGATGAGAAGGGTGCGAGCGTTCATGGAGTGACTCCTGAGAGGTTGTTGGGCATTGCGGAGGTATTGGCGTATGGGCCCGGCACACGCCGATGATTCAGGTGCAGCGAGACTGGAGTTGCGGTTGATGTTGTTCGCCATGGTTTGTGGCCGGTGCTGCGGCTAGGGCTTGGGCTTTCCCTTGACTTCGTCGGGGTCAGGTTCGTTGCGGTCGTTCCTGCTCTTCTCGTTCGACTTGCGAACGGCCGGGTTCGACGCTGCAGGAGCCTCTGGTGCGGCAGCTTTCGGTGCACCATCGGGCACTGCATCGGTCCGTCCGCGCTGCGCCGCCTTGCCGGGCTGCTCGGAGTTGCCGCGTTGCCGCACCGCGGGCTCGGCGGGCGGCTCGGCTCGCCGCACGACCGGCCCAGGTGCCGCTGCCGGCACAGGTGATGGAGTTCGCTGCGGCTTGTCCTGAACCTTGTCTTGCGGCTGGTCCGTGGGCGCGGAGTCAGGGCGCTCGCGCTGCGGTGGCTTGACGGGTCGGTCACTGTTGCCGCGTTGTCGCGCTTGCGGCTCGGCTGCCGGAGTCGGAGCCTGTGTCGCAGGAACAGTTTGCGCCTTCCGCATCGGTTCCGGCGTCTTCACCGGCGCCTCGACGGGCGCGAGCACGCGTTTGTCGGGCCTGCCTTGCGGCTCCACCTGGCCCCGCGGCGACGCAGTGACGCGCGGCGGCGTCGCCGGTGGTTCGGCACTCGACTCGCGCAACGGCTGCGGGGCCTGGGCGGCGGGTGTCACTAGCTTCACGACAGGCGCGGGTGCGTCCGGCGTGCGCTTGAGTTGCCTGCGTGCGTTGTCGTCGAGCGGCTGGCCCGGCTTGGTCTCGAGCAGGGCTTGCTGCGCTGCGAAGCCGGCATGTGCGGGTGGTGGCGCGCTGCGGGCTACCACCGGCCGCTCGAAGACCCGCGCCGGCGGCTTGTCGCGTTGCGCGCCGGCACCGCGCACGCTCTTCTCGGTCGGTGCCACGGGCGCCGCGGCGGCCAACGGTGCGGCGGTGACTATGTCGCGCGGCACCGATTGTGCCGCCTTGGCCACCTGCTGCGACTGCACGAAAGCGGTGGCCGGCACGGCCACGACGGCGCCCGCGACCTGCCGGTTGGCGTAGACGATGTGGGTGACGTTGATGTTGTTGTAGGTGTTGTTGACCACGGTCGTGTTGATGACCGTATTGCTGCGGTTGACGTTCTCGAAGTAGCCACGGCTGACGGGGTAGGCGGGCCGGTACACCTCGCGCGGCGCGAGCGGGAACCACGCCACCGCGTTGACGTTGCTGCTGGCGATCTGGATCTGGAAATTGCTGCCGCCGACGAACACCACCAGGGCCGGTGCGTAGTAGGCGCGGCTCGCGACGGGCCCGGGCACCCAGGCCCAGCCGCCGCCCAGGTGGGCCCAGCGGCCATAGTGAGAGACGGCGAAGCCCCAGGGCGCATCGTCGATCCAGGTCCAACCCCAGGGGTCGACCCAGGCCCAATGGCCGTCGCGGTAGGGTGCCCAGCCGGCAGCCACGCGGCTCGGCATCCAGACGTTGCCGTAGGTGGCATCGACCCGCCAGGTGCCTTCGTTGTCGAGATCCTGGTAGCCGAGCACGTCGGGCGAGACGTAGCGGGCCGACGCCGAGTTGTCGTCGCGGCGGTCGCGCTCGCTGGACCAGCGGTCGAAATCGTCGGGGGGCCACTCGTCGAGGTGCTGCCGCTCGCGCAGGTCGCTGCCGGCAAAGCGATAGGGCCGGCCTGCATCGATCAGATAAGCCACGCCGTCACCGCGCACTTCGCCCTGGCCCTGTCGCACGAGGATCGTCGTCGCGTTGCCGTCGGCATCGACGTCGATGCGGTACTGGCCGGGCCGGCGCAGCGTGAAGGCCAGGTTCGGCGTGTCGATCTCGAAGACCTGGTTGGCTGGCAGGCGCCGCACACGCAGGTTCAGCGCGCCCTGCGTCAATTGCAGTTGCACGATGTCATCGTCGAGGTTGAGCACCGACAGCGCGGTATCGGCACCGATGCGCAGCATCGCCCCGCCGAGCTGGATCTCCGCGCGTGCGCCCCTGTCGGCCCAGAGTCGGTCGCCGGAGGTCAACGGACGATTGATCGCCGCCTCGACCCATTCGCTCTCGCCGGCCGGCGAGAGGCTGACCGGTCCGTTCAGGTAGCCCAGGCGCGCCACGCGCGAAGGTGGGTCGGCACTGGCCGAGGCGCTGAAAGCGAGCAAGACCACGCCGAAGACAAAACTGAACACCCGCAGGTGTCTCGGGGGCACGGACATGGCGTTTCCTCGGCAAGACGCAAATCAGCCTAGCCAGCGTCGTGCAGCGTGTCTGTTCGATAGCGCACACATCGACCTTGCACTGGTCGCTTGCGTTGGCCATCGTCCTGCGCTGTAGGACAGTGACTACGTCCGGTCGCGGTGTCCTCCGCTGGGTGCGGGCGATCGCGATGCCCACACTCCTGGTACTCCGGCCACACCGGCCTTTCCCGCAACCCACCTCGAGGAATTCCATGAACAAGACTCTCGCGCTCAAGCACTCGCTGTTCGTCGCCGCCATGCTGGCGCTGCCGCTGGCGCAGGCCGCGCCGATGGCCAGGCCCGACTACCAGGCCGCCAAGACCCGCATCAGCGCCGACTACAAGGCCGACAAGGCGGCTTGTGCATCGATGTCCGGCAACGCCAAGGACATCTGCGTCGAACAGGCCAAGGCCAAGGAAAAGGTTGCGCGCGCCGAGCTGCAGTACGGCTACACCGGCAAGGTCGAAGACAAGAACAAGGTGCTGGTGGCCAAGGCCGAGTCGACCTACGCGGTGGCCAAGGAGAAGTGCGACGACATGAAGGGCAACGACAAGGATGTCTGCGTCAAGGAAGCCAAGGCTGTCGAGGTCAAGGCCCTGGCAGATGCCAAGATGGGCCGCGAGATCGGCGAGGCCAAGGCCGACGCCGCCCAGGACAAGCGCAACGCCGATTACATGGTGGCCGCCGAGAAGTGCGAAGCCATGGCCGGCGATGCCAAGACCAGCTGCATCGCTGCCGCGAAATCGCGCTTCGGTCAGAACTGAGCCCAGTGCGAGAGCGCGGCGCCTCTGCCGTGTGAACGCATCCACGGGGCGATGCCGCCGTCCGGCCCCGCCACACATGCCATGGAGGGCGAGATGGGGCTGCGCGCGGTGCGCGAAGCCGCGTGGGTGACGCAGTCGAGATCATGTTGACCTACGTCAGCGCTGCCAGGCAAGCGCGCAGGGCCCGGGCTGCTATGCGCGTGAGCGAACAGACGCATCGCGATGGTTCGAGAACATTCGCGGTTGTGCAACCCAAGCCAACTGAAGTGAAGCCCCCAAGTTCGCTCGCGCTCGCTACCCCCTCGGACCCGAAGGGCCTCTTCGCGGCCCTTGGGGCCGTGCGCCGACGAACCGGCAATGCCGGATCCGTGGCGGGAAGCGGGGCCGAGTGCTTCGCGGGTCGCGCAAAGCGCGGCGGAGCGACTGACATGCGCCGGGCCAGCCCGATGGCCGCTGTGCCTGAAGATGGCGGGCACGGCGCGCCCGAGCGACGGTCATTGCCCGCCTTCGCGAACATTCGTGCCGATCTGAGGGCCCATGGCGGTCGCTGGGGCGCGCCGGGCTTCTGGGCCTTGGTGGTCTACCGTTTCGGGCGCTGGCGCTACGGCGTGCGGCCGGTGCTGCTGCGCAAGCTCTTGTCAGCCCTCTACAAGGTGCTCTTCAAGCTGGTGCAGATCGTCACCGGCATCGAACTGCCGTGCGAAGTCTCGATCGGTCGCAACTTCTTGATCGACCACCACGGCGTCATCGTCATCAGCGGCTACACGCATTTCGGCAACGATTGCCGCATCCGCGACGGCGTGTGCATCGGACTCAGCCGACGCGACGGCCCCTGCGCTCAGGTGATCGGCAACGGCGTGGGCATCGGGAAGCAAGAAGTCCACGCGCAGCGCGGCTCGGCAGACCCGCTGCCGGGGCAACATCCAACGACGGCGCGCTCCCCGCTGCGGACCGTTTGAACCAAGGAGCCAGACCATGATCCAGTCCCCCACGACCCCAATGCCACACGCCAGCCCGCGCGCGAGCCGCCTGGCGGGCTGTCTTCTCGGCGCCATGCTGCTGGCCGCGCCTTGGGTGGCGGTGGCGGCAGAGCACCGTGTCGATGAGGACCACGGACGCGATGCCTGGGCTGCCGGTCTTCGCTTCGATCGCGCTGCATGGTCGGCCCAGGGCGCATCGCACGAGCACGCCCCGTACCGCAGCTTCGAAGACCGCGCTGCCCGGCACTTTTCTGACCCATCCGGTGACGACGGCGACGCGCCATTGCCGGCCCTGTCGAGCGCGTTGCCGGTCACCTTTTTTTCAGGGGGCGAGACCAATCCCACAGCGGGCGGTGCGATCGATCTGGCGCCGGTGACAGCCGTGCCCGAGCCCGACACCTATGTCCTGATGCTCGCGGGGCTGCTGGTCGTCGGATTCGTCGCGAGGCGGCGACGAGCGCTGGATCCACAGGCCCTTTGAGCAGGCCCTAGACGGGCTTCAGCCCACCGGGTTGTCGACGGTAGGTGACGAACGCAAACCGGGTGCCGTCGGCGGCGACGCGCGCATCGCGCGCCTCCTCGACGAAATCGGCGCGATCGAACGCCGGAAAGAACGTGTCGGCGTCGCCGAAGCTCGCGTCGACCTCGGTCAATACGAGTTCGTCGGCATGCGGCAGCGCCAGTGCGTACAGCTCGCCACCGCCGATCACGAAGGCCTTGGGGGCGTCGGCGACGAGCGCGAGCGCCTCGTCCAGCGACCCGGCGCGCTCGGCGCCTTCGGCCCGCCACGCGGCGTCGCGCGTGACCACGATGTTGCGACGCCCTGGCAGGGGCCTGAAGCGCAAGGGCAGCGAGTCCCAGGTCCTGCGCCCCATGATGACTGGCGAGCCCATCGTCACGCGACGGAAATGCCCTTGGTCCTCGCCGTCGTGCCACAGCAGGCCACCGGCGCGGCCAATGGCGAGGTGGCGGTCGACGGCGGCGATCAGCGAGAGTTTCATCGCCTGGCATTGTCGCCGTGGCGCAGCGTGGCCGCGGCGATCGCTGCGGCGATGAACAGCGCAGCCACCCAGTCGGTCGCGCGCGGTACCTCGCCGACGACGAAGGTGGCCGAGGCCACGCCCACCAGCGGCACGGCCATCAGCGAGAAGGTGCTGGCCTGCGGCGTCAGCGCACGCGCGAGGCCGAACCAGATCGCCTGCGAGATGCCGAAGTTGACGACGATGCCCCAGGCCATTGCGGCCCACATCGTGGCGCTCCAGGCGGAAAGCGCGGGCAGCGGTTCGATCGCCGCGGCCAGCGCGACGAACACCACGCCGCCCAGCGCCATCATCCACACCGTGATCGCTTCGGGCGACAGGTCGAGCGCACTGCGGCGCAGCAGCAGCGTGCCCAGCGCCCAGCTCGCGGCTGCCGCCTGCAGCCACAGCACGCCGGCGGGCCGGCCGGCCAGCGTGGTCAGCTCCTGCGCGCCGAGCAATGCCACGGCGACCAGCGCGCAAGCCGACGCCACCCACGCGCCGCGCGTCAGCGGGTGGCGAAACAGCGCCGCGCCGAGCAGCACCGTCCATACCGGCATCGTGAAGGCGAGGATGCCGGCACGCCCGGCGGGCAGCAGCGTCAGACCGATGATCGAGCACAGGTGCCAGCCGACGATGTTGGGCAGCGCCAGCGCCGCCAATGGCCCCCACTGCCCGCGGCGCGGCACCAGCCGCGTGCCGCGCGTGGCGATCCAGGCGCCCAGCAGGAGCACGCCGCCGCACATCGTGATTGCGCGGAACCACAGTGGTCCGATCTCGCGCAGCGACAGTTTCATCATCGGCCAGTTGCAACCCCACAGCAGCGTGAGGATGGCCAGCAGTGCCAGCTGTCGGCGCGTGATCATCGACGGCGTCCGATCGACACCGCGATTCCGGCCACGATCAGCACGAACGCCAGCGCGTGGTAGAGCTGGGGCACCTCGCCCAGCAGCCACACCGACAGCAGCGCCGCGAACAAGGGCGAGAGGTTGGCGAAGAAGGCCGCCATTGCCGGGCCGGCGCGGGCCACGCCCAGTCCCCAGCAGCGGTACGCGATGACCGACGGCCCGATTGCCACGTAGGCCAGCGCGGCCCAGACCGCCAGGCTGTGCCAGGCCACCGGCGGATGCATCATGACCGTGGCCTCGATCGTCGCGGCGGCGCCGGCCGCGGCGAGGCCGAACAGCGTTTGCAGGAGTAGGAATTCGGCCCAGCTCCACTGCTGGTGCGCGGGAGGGCGCAGCCAGGCCGGTGGCCGTGCGAGCAACCAGCTGTAGAAGGCCCAGCCGACCACCGCGACCAGCATGTAGGCATCGCCGACGACGAAACGCACGTCGGCCAGCGCGGCCCATGCGCCGCGCGTGACAACGGTCATCACGCCGGCCATCGACAGCAGCGCGCCGAGCGCCTGCCGGCGCGTCGGGTGCTCGCCGAACAGAAGCGTGCCCACGAGCAGCATCCACACCGGCATCGAGGCGTTGATCAGCGTCACGTTCAGCGGCGTGGAGGTCACCAGCGCGAGGTACTGCAACGCGTTGAACAGGCCCACGCCGAACGTGCCCACCGCCAGGAGATATGGCCAGGCGCGTACGACTGCGGGCACATCGCGCGCCACGCGCCAGGCCAGCGGTGCGAGCAGCAGCGCGGCGAACACCCAGCGCAGCAGGTTCAGCGCCATCGGCGGCACCTGGCCCACGAGCAAGCGGCCGACGACGGCGTTGCCGGCCCACAGCAGTGGCGGCAGGGTCATCAGCACGGCAGTCCGGGGCGACAGCGCGATCGTCATGCGGGCATCAGCGCGCCGCACTGCCAGCAGGTCTCGAACGGGCCGTCGATGCGCTCGCCGCAGCCCGGACACAGCCAGTGGCGCCAGACCGGCCGTCGCAGGTCTGCCAGCAGCGTGCGCGCGCGTTCGAGCTGCGCATCGTCGTGCACCCAGACCTCGGGAAGGGCCTGGTCCGGCGGGATGTCGCCGGCGATGCCGCTGGCGTAGTAGCGCTGCACGCTCGCCTCGATGCCGGCCTGGCCGAGCAGGTCGGCCCACAGGGTGGCCAGTGCGCCGTTGGGCGCTTGGATGAGTTTGCGCATGGGCTGCCGTGTCTGGTGCACCATCGTGCCATGGTCAACGGCTGGCTTGCCGATGCGGTTCTGGTGCTGCACGGCCTGTTCATCGTCTGGGTGGTGCTGGGCGCACTGGCCGTGGCGTGGCGACGGTGGCTGGCCTGGCTGCATCTGCCGGCCGTGGCCTGGGGGGTGTGGATCTCGTTGACCGGGGGGTTCTGCCCGCTGACGCCGCTCGAGCAGTCACTGCGGCGCGCGGCGGGCCAGGCCGGCTACGAGGGCGGCTTCATCGATCACTATCTCGGCGCCGCGATCTATCCCGAGGGGTTGACGGTCGAGCGCCAGATCGTGTCCGGCCTGTTCGTGCTGGGGGTCAACGCCGTGCTGTACGCGTGGGCATGGCGGCGCGCTGCAAGACAGCGCGGCATCGCATAAGCTCGCGCGCTCACCAGGAGACATCACATGCCCCGCGCCATCCAGATTGCCGCCACCGGCGGCCCCGAATTGCTGCAGCTCGTCGACGTGCCGGTGGGCCAGCCCGGCCCGGGCGAGATCCGCATCCGCCATCACGCCTGCGGGCTGAACTACATCGATGTGTATCACCGGACCGGCCTGTACCCGCTGAAGCTGCCGCATGGCATCGGCATGGAAGGCGCGGGCGTGGTCGAGGCGGTGGGCGAGGGCGTCACGCACCTGAAGCCCGGCGACCGCGCGGCCTATGCCAGCAACCCGCCGGGCTCGTACTGCGAGGCGCGCGTGATGCCGGCCAAGACAGTGTGCAGGCTGCCCGAGGGCATCGCCTTCGACACCGCGGCCGGCATGATGCTCAAGGGCCTGACAGTGCAGTACCTGCTGAAGAAGACGCTGCCGGCGGAGGGCCTGGAGCGCGGCGACTTCGTGCTCTGGCATGCCGCGGCCGGTGGCGTCGGCCTGATCGCCTGCCAGTGGGCCAAGGCGCTGGGTTACCAGCTGATCGCCACCGCCGGCAGCCCCGAGAAATGCGCGCTTGCCCTCGAGCATGGCGCGGCGCACGCGATCGACTACCGCAAGGAGAACTTCGTCGAGCGCGTCAAGGCGATCACCGGTGGCAAGGGCGTCAAGGTGGTCTACGACTCGGTGGGCAAGGACACCTTCGACGGTTCTCTCGATTGCCTGCGGCCCTTCGGCCTGCTGGCCAGCTTCGGCAACGCGAGCGGGCCGGTGGCGCCGTTCGCACCCGGTCTGCTCGGGCCCAAGGGCTCGCTGTACCTGACGCGCGCCACGCTGTTCACCCACATCGCCACGCGCGAGGCCACCCAGAAGATGGCCGACGACCTGTTCGCGGTGGTGGGCAGCGGCGCGGTGAAGATCCGCATCGACCAGCGCTATGCGCTGGCCGACGTGGCGCAGGCGCACCGCGACCTCGAGGCGCGCAAGACGACGGGCTCGTCGGTGCTGATGCCGTAGCGCGCGACAGCTCCGGTCATCGAGCGACCGCGGCCCGGTAGGCGTGCCAGGTGGCATGCCCCAGCACGGGTGCGACCACCACGAGTCCCACGAACCAGGGCAGCATCGCGACGACCACGAGCAGCGTGATCGTCGCGCCCCACAGCAGCATCACGCCGGGCTGCGTCAGCACCAGGCGCAGGCTGGTCAGGCCGGCGGTCACCGCGTCGACCGGGCGGTCGAGCAGCATCGGGATCGAGATCACCGACACCGCGAAGATCAGGCCGGCGAACACGCCACCGACCGCGAAGTAGGCGACGATGAAGCCGAGGTTCTCGGGATCGAGCAGCGCGAGCAGCGAGCCCTTGAAGTCGGGCATGCCGTCGAAGCTGACTGCGAACACCACGAGCGCGGCTCGGCCCCACAGCATCTCCAGCACCAGCAGCACGAAGCCGAAGATCGCCAGTGGGCCGAGCCTGGCCTCGAACGCGAGCAGCGAGTCGCCAAACTCGGGCTTCTCGCCGGCCTCGATCTTCTGGCTCACGCGGTACAGCCCGAGGCACAGGAACGGCCCCATCAGCAGGAAGCCCGCCGCCAGCGCGAGCACGTAGGCCGGCGCGTGCTCGTAGACCGCGAGCAGGGCCCAGCCCATCACCATGAAGGCGGCGCCATAGAACATGCCGATGAAGGGCGCACGGGCGAAGTCGCGCACACCGAGCGCGAGCCAGCGCCAGGGGTCGCCCGCGCCGAGCGGCAGCAGCACGATCCTGGGCGTGGCCGGCTCCGACGCACTTGTGTTCGAAGGGGTGGGTTCGCCTGGGTCGGTCATCGTGCCTCCAGCGTGTGGGGTCAGTCGTCGTCGCGCGGATGGCGACTGCGCCACATCGAGCGCAGCAGGGTCACGCCGCCGAGCGCCGCGCCGACATAGCCGATGAGACCGAAGGCCGGCAGCCCGAGCAACGTCGGGCCGCCCCCCACGGTCATCACGATCGACGAGCCAATGATCAGTGCGGCAATCACGACGGCCAGTGCCACGCGATCGGCCGCGCGGTCGAGCTGGTCGCTGACGCGGCGCAGGTGCGCGATCTCGATGGCGACCTGCACGTGCCCCTGGCGCGCGCGTCGCAGCAGGCGCGACAGGTCGTGCGGCAATTCGCCGGCCACCGCGAGCGCACGGCGCAGCGCCTGCCCGGTGCGGCGCGCGAGCGTACGCGGCTGGTAGCGCGCACGCACCACCTGGCGCAACAGCGGCAGCGCCTCGGTGGTCATGTGGAAGTCGGGATCGAGCGCGCTGCCCATGCCTTCGAGCGAGATGAAGGCCTTGATGAGCAACGCGAGGTCGGATGGCAGCGCGAGCCGATGCTCGCGCAATATCGCGGTCACCTCCGCCAGCATCTGCCCCAGGTGCAGCTGTGCGATCGGTGTGCCGTGGTGCTGGTCGACGAAGGCCTCGATCTCGTTTTCGAGCTGCGCGAGGTTCACGCCGTGGTGATCACCGGTCCAGTCGATCAGCACGTCGGCCACCGCCTGGGGTTCGCGCTGCACCAGCCCGAGCAGCAGCTGCAGCAGTTCCTCGCGCCGGCGCGGCGCCAGACGGCCGACCATGCCGAAGTCGATGAAGGCGAGCCGGTTGTCCGGCAGGTAGAACACGTTGCCGGGGTGCGGATCGGCGTGGAAGAAGCCGTCCTCGACGATCATCTTCAGCACCGCTCGTGCGCCGCGTTTGGCGAGCAGCTTGCGATCCAGGCCCTCGCGGTCGATGCGCGTGAGGTCCTCGCCCGGGATGCCGCCGACGTAGTCCTGCACGTTGACGCGCTCACGGGTGTAGGCCCAGTGCACGCGCGGAATCACGACCTCCGGCAGGCTGGCCAGGTTGGCGGCAATGCGCTCGGCGTGGCGGCACTCGGCGGCAAGGTCGAGCTCGCGCCGCAGCGAACGTGCGAACTCGCGCACCAGCTGGCGCGGCCGATAGGGCTTGAGCGCCGGCCAGTCCTGCTCGGCCACGCCGGCCACACGGTCGAGCAGGCGCAGGTCGGCCTCGATCACCTCGACGATGCCGGGGCGGCGGATCTTGACCACCACCTCGGTGCCGTCCTTCAATTGCGCACGGTGCACCTGCGCGATCGACGCGCCGGCCAGCGCCTCGGCATCGAAACGCGCGAACACGGCCTCCGGTTCGCCACCGAGGTCTTCGCGCAACTGCGATCGCAGTGCATCGAAGGGCAACGCGGGCACGCGGCTGTGCAGTTTCGCGAACTCGGCGATCCATTCGGGGCCGAACAGGTCGGCGCGGCCGGCCAGGATCTGCCCGAGCTTGACGAAGGCCGGGCCGAGCTCCTCGAGCGCCTGGCGCACCTGCACCGGCGGGTCCAGCCGCGCCAGCGAGCCCGCGTTGTCCAGGTGCAGCACATGACCCGCTCGCGCCAGCGCGTCGGCCATGCCGAGGCGGCGCACCACGTCGCCCAGGCCGTGGCGAATCAGCACGCCGGCGATCTCGTTCAGGCGCCCCAAGTCGCGCGCGCCGCCCAAGGCCTCGATCAGCATGCGTCCAGTATGGACGCGCGGCACGCGGTGCGCTGCGCGTCGGCCGTTCGCCGTGATCTGCGTCAATGCCCGGGCGGTCGCCGCGCGGGGTTCAGATGACGTTGCGCTCGACGAGGCGCTGGCCCCGCGCGATGCGCTGCGGCGCCAGCGGCGTCAGGTCGATCTCGCCCCAGCGCCGCGTCGCGATCCACCGTGCGAGCGCCTGGCCCAGCGCCGGGGCGTGCTGCATGCCATGGCCGGAAAAACCGCAGGCGATGCTCGCGTTGTCGATGCCGGGCATGTCGCCGACGACGCCGTTGTGGTCGAACGTATTCATCTCGTAGTAGCCGGCCCAGGCCGAGCGCACGCGCAGCGCTTCGAAGGCAGGAATGCGCTGCGCAAGGGTGGGCCAGATCACCTGCTCGAACAGGCCGTGGTCGATCGTTTCAAGTGGAGGTTCGTCGGGATCTTCCCCGCGCGGCGGCGCGCCGGCCAGGAACAGACCGCCGCGCGGCCGCTCCGAAGGCGGTCGCGCCCCCTCGGGGGGCCGGCCCGCAGGTCCTTGGGGGCCGGTAATGCCCTCGGGGCGAAGCCACACGCCGTTGGGCTCGATGATCAGCGGGCAGCCGGGCAGCAGCGCGGGCGACTCGAGCACGAACACGTCGCGCTTCTTCGCGCACACCGGCAGCGCCAGGCCGAGTTGCGCAGCCAGCGGCGCGCTCCAGGCGCCTGCAGCCAGCACGAAATGGTCCGCGCTCCAGCGCCGGCCATCGCTTCCCACTGCGGCCACGACCCGCGTGCCGAATGTCTCCCAGCCACGCACGTCGGCCGTGTCGAAGCGGACCCCGCACGCGCGCGCCTTGCGCCGCAGCGCCGCGTGCAGCGCGGGCCCGTCGAACCAGCCTTCGCCACGGGCGCCCCAGCTGCCGAGCGCGATGCCGTCGCTGCGCAGCCAGGGCCAGCGCCGCTGCAGGCCGGCAGGGTCGAGCAGGCGCACGTCGGCGCCGTTCGCGGTCTGGACCGCATGCAGTTCGCGCAGCGTGTGCGCGCCCGCAGGGCCGGCGAGGTAGAGGTAGCCCGTCTCGACCAGACCGAGCGCGGGGCGCTCGTCGCTGACCGCCAGTTCCTCGTGTGCGCGCCGCAGGAACTCCAGGCTGGCCTGCGACAGCGCAATGTTCACCGGCGTCGAGAACTGCTGGCGGATCGAACTGGCCGACAGCGAACTCGAGGCGCGCGAGAACGTCGGGTCGCGTTCGAGCACTGTGACGCGCGCGCCATGGTCGCGTGCGAGGAAGCAGGCGATGGCCGAGCCGATCACGCCGCCACCCACGATGACTACACTCGAAGCGTCCATGGAACTGCGAGTCTATTCAGCCGCCGAGGTGCACCACGCGCTGCCGTGGGCGGCGCTGGCCGATGCGCTGGCGGCGGCCTTCGTGGCCGGCCGCACCGAGGTGCCGGTGCGGCACGCTCACGCCCTGCCCGACGACGCGACGCTGCTGCTGATGCCGGCGTGGTCGGACCGGGCGCTGGGGGTCAAGCTGGTGACCGTGATGCCGGGTGCGGCCGCGCGCGGCGCGAGCACCGTGGCGGCGAGCTATTTGCTGCTCGATCGCGACACCGGCGAAGCGCGCGCGCTGATCGACGGCGAGGCGTTGACGCTGCGGCGCACCGCGGCCACGTCGGCACTGGCGGCGCGGCACCTCGCCCGGCCCGATGCGCGCACGCTGCTGCTGGTCGGGGCCGGGCGCCTCGCGCCCTGGCTGGCACGCGCGCATCTGGCCCTGCATCCGACCTTCGCGCGCGTGCAGGTGTGGGCACGCCGCGCCGAGACCGCCGCGGCGTGCGCCACGGCGCTCGCCGCGGAAGGCTTCGAGGCGCATGCGGTGACCGACCTCGAGGCGGCGGTGCGCTCGGCAGATGTCGTGTGTTGCGCCACGACCTCGACCACGCCGCTGGTGCGTGGCGCGTGGCTCGGGCCGGGCACGCATCTCGACCTGGTCGGCGGCTTCCGGCGCGAGATGCGCGAGGTCGACGACGCCGCGGTGCAGCGCGCGCATGTCGTCGTGGACACCTACGCCGGGGCGCTGGCCGAAGCGGGGGACCTGACGCAACCGCTGGCGGCCGGGCTGATCACGCGCGATCACGTCACCGCCGAACTGGCCGAGCTTCTGCGCGGCGAGCGAGGCGCAAGGCGCAGCGCCGACCAGGTGACGCTGTTCAAGTCCGTCGGGACCGCGCTGGAGGATCTGGCGGCCGCCGAGCTGGTGCTCAACCGCGCCTGACGCGGCGGATCTCGTCGACGATCAGAAGCATCGCGCCCAGCGTGATCGCGCTGTCGGCGAGGTTGAAGCTCGGGAAATAGCCGCCACGGAAGATCGGCTCGAGCAGCGCCAAGCGGAACTGCAGGAAGTCGACCACGTAGCCGTGAAGCGCGCGGTCGACCACGTTGCCCAGCGCCCCGCCCATGATCAGCGTGATCGCGAGGCAGAACAGGCGCTGCTGCGGGTACCTCGTGAGCATCCAGACGATGAACGCGGTGGCCGCCAGCCCCAGCGCGATGAAGAACCAGCGCTGCCAACCCGATGCGCCGGCGAGGAACGAGAACGCCGCGCCGGTGTTGTGCACCCGCACGAGATTGAAGAAGGCCGTGACCGGGCGCACGTCGCCAAGCTGGAACGCGCCGAGGATCAGCGTCTTGGTGAGCTGGTCGGCGACGATGATCAGCACCGCCAGGCCCAGCCACAGAACCAGGCCGGGCGCCCCGGAGGACGAACGCGCCACGTTCAGGCGACCCTGCGGGTTTCGCCGGCGCCATGCAGGTTGCTCACGCAGCGCCCGCACAGCGCCGGGTGCGCCGCGTCGCGGCCGACGTCGTCGCGCCAGTGCCAGCAGCGTTCGCACTTGACGGCTTTCGAGGGCGTCACGGTGACCGTCAGCGTGTCGGCCGGGACGACGCGCGCCGCCGAGGTGATGAATACGAACTTGAGGTCGTCGCCCAGGTCGGCAAGCAGCGCGCGGTCCTCGGCGCCGGCGCCAACCGTCACCTCGGCCTGCAGCGACGAGCCGAGGCCGCTTTCGGTGCGCACCGCCTCGATCGCCTTGTTGACCTCGTCGCGAATCGCGCGGATGCGCTGCCACTTGGCCAGCAGTGCGTCATCGGGCGCATCGAAGTGGCGCCAGAAGGTCTCGGTGAAGATCGACGGCGACTGGCCCGGCGCGAGGATCGGCCAGGCCTCCTCGGCGGTGAACGACAGGAACGGGGCCATCCAGCGCAGCATCGCGTGCGCAACGTGCCACAGCGCGGTCTGCGCCGAACGGCGCGCGAGCGACTTCGGCGCGGTGGTGTACAGCCGGTCCTTGAGCACGTCGAGGTAGAACGCACCCAGGTCCTCGGAGCAGAACAGCTGCAGCTTGGCCACCACCGGGTGGAACTCGAAGCGCTCGTAGTGCGCCAGCATCTCGGCCTGCAGCTCGGCCGCGCGCGACAGTGCCCAGCGGTCGATCTCCAGCAGCTGCTCTCGCGGCACGGCATCGGCTTTCGCATCGAAGTCCGACACGTTGGCCAGCAGGAAGCGCAGCGTGTTGCGGATGCGTCGGTAGCTGTCGACGACGCGGGCGAGGATCTTCTTGTCGATCGGCGGGTCGCCCGCGTAGTCCGTCGAGGCACACCACAGGCGTGCGACCTCCGCGCCGGGGTCCTTTGCGAACTCGCGGATCTCGATGATGTTGCCCAGCGACTTGCTCATCTTGCGGCCCTGGCCATCGACCGTGAAGCCGTGCGTGAGCAGGCCGCGGTACGGCGCGCGGCCTTCGAGCGCGCAGCCCAGCAGCAGCGCCGAGTGGAACCAGCCGCGGTGCTGGTCGTGGCCCTCGAGGTACAGGTCCGCCTCGGGGCCGGTCTCGTGGTGGCCCCGGTCGTCCTCCGGCCCCTGATGCGAGCCGCGCAGCACGTGGAAGAAGGTCGAGCCCGAGTCGAACCAGACCTCCAGGATGTCGCTGCTCTTCGTGTAGTGCTGCGCCTGCTGCGCGCCGATGATCTCCTCGGCCGTGACCCGGCTCCAGGCTTCGACGCCGCCCGCCTCGACGATGGCTGCGGCGCGGTCGAGGATGGCCATCGTGTCGGGGTGCAGCTCGCCGGTGTCCTTGTGCATGAAGAAGGGCAGCGGCACGCCCCAGCTGCGTTGGCGGCTGATGCACCAGTCGGGGCGGTTGGCGATCATGTCGCGCAATCGCGCGCGGCCGCTCTCGGGGAAGAAACGGGTGGCCTCGATCGCCTCGAGCGCCGCCTGGCGCAGGGTCCCTGGCGCCTTGTCCCTGGTGAAGACACCCACACCTTCGTCCATCCGAATGAACCACTGCGCCGCGGCACGGTAGATCACCGGGCTCTTGTGGCGCCAGCAATGCGGGTAGCTGTGTGTCAGCGGCCCGGTGGCGAACAGGCGCCCGGCGTCGCGCAGCCGGTCGATGATGTGCGGCACGGCCTTCCAGATGTTCTGGCCGTGGAACAGCGGGAAGTCCTGCGCGTAGTAGCCATGTGCGCCGACCGGGTTGAGGATCTCCTCGACCTTCATGCCATGCGCGGTGCACGAGTTGAAATCGTCCACGCCGTAGGCCGGCGACGAGTGCACGATGCCGGTGCCGTCTTCGGCGGTCGCGTAGTCGGCCAGGTACACCGGCGACAGCCGGTCGTAACCGGCATCCACGTGCGCGAGCGGATGGCGGAAGGTGATGCCGCCCAGCCGTTCGCCCTTGGCCGTCGCGACCACGTGGCCGGCGAGTCCGTAGCGCTCCAGGCAGCGCTCGACCAGCGACGCTGCCAGCAGCAGCTGCCCACGCTCGGTGTGCACCAGCGCGTACTCGATCTCGGGGTTCAGGTTGAGGGCCTGGTTGGCGGGAAGGGTCCATGCGGTGGTGGTCCAGATCACCGCGAACGACTCGCCGACGATTTCCTTCAACCCGAATGCCTCAGCCAGCTTGTCGGGCTCGGCGCACAGGAAGCCCACGTCCAGCGTCTGGCTCTTCTTGTCGGCGTACTCGATCTCGAGTTCGGCGAGCGAGGAGCCGCAGTCGAAGCACCAGTACACGGGCTTCAGGCCGCGGTAGACGAAGCCGCGCTCGATCACGCGCTTGAACGCGCGGATTTCGCCGGCCTCGTTGGCGAAGTCCATCGTGCGGTACGGGTGGGCCCAGTCGCCGAGCACCCCCAGGCGCTGGAAGTCGGCCATCTGCTGCGCGATCTGCTCGGTGGCATAGGCCCGGCTCCTGGCCTGCATCTCGCTGCGGCCGAGGTTGCGTCCATGCGCCTTCTCGATCGCGTTCTCGATCGGCAGGCCATGGCAGTCCCAGCCCGGCACGTAGCGAGCGTCGTAGCCCGCGAGCTGCTTGGACTTGACGACCATGTCCTTGAGGATCTTGTTGACTGCATGGCCGATGTGCAGAACGCCGTTGGCGTATGGCGGCCCGTCGTGCAGCACGAACAGCGGCGCACCCCGGCGCGCCTCGCGCAGGCGCTTGTACAGCCCCTGTTCGTTCCACTGCGCGATCCAGCCCGGCTCGCGTCGAGGCAGGTCGCCACGCATCGGGAACGGCGTGTCCGGGAGGTTCAGGGTGCTGCGATAATCGGTGCTCGTGTCGGCGGTGCTCATGGCGGTGTTCACCCGCGCCGGGCGCGGTCGGGCTTCGTTGAAGGGAGGGCGCGCTGCCGCGCCACCCGCTGAGCCACAAGGGGCTTCAGACGATCTTCAGGCTGCCGAGCAAATAATTCGGTCGCGCGTCGCCTGGCGGCGCGTCGCAGCGTGCCAGCGCAACGAATCGAAACACGGCCTGGACAGTTGCATGTGACCGATTCTATCCGCGCTGCCCCCGATGCCATTGCCCCCACGCCTGCTGATCCTCGCCGCCTGCCTGCCCGCCATCGCGCAAGCGGCCGACCTCGAGCCGCTGCCCCCGCCGCCTTCCGACCAAACGCGTTGGGAAGGCGCGATCGGCCTGATCACCTCGTACGCCCCGGCTTACCAGGGTTCGGACCAGACGCGCGTCAAGCTGCACCCGGGCTTCTTCCTGCGCTACGGCCGCTTCACGATCACCAACGCGAGCGGCTTCGTCACCCGCCGTGCCGACGACGTGATGCGTGGTCTGGGCGTGGATCTGTCGAGGAGCGACCGTGTGCGCCTGAACCTGGCGCTGCGGTTCGACGCCGGCCGCAGCGAAAGCACCGACAAGGCCCTGGAAGGCCTGGGCGACATCAAGCCCACCGTGCGCGCGCGGGTGAGCGCGACGTGGCGCCTGGACGACGGCTGGCGCACCGGCGCCAGCTGGAGCGTGGACGCCTTCGGCCGCGGCGGCGGCAATTTCGGCGACGTGAGCTTCGGGCGCGAGATGCGCCTGTCGCCCGACACGGTCTGGTCGTGGGGTGCCAGCCTGTCGGCCGCGGGCGACCGCTACATGCAGACCTACTACGGCATCAGCGAAGAGCAGGCCGCTCGCACGGGCTACCCCGTCTACACGCCCGGCGCCGGGCTGCGCGACGTCACGCTGTCGGCGAACTTCCGCACCGAACTGACGCCGCGCTGGATCGGACTCGGCGGCATCGGCGCCAGCCGGCTCGTCGGCCCGCCGGTGGACAGCCCGCTGACCAAGAGCCGCAACGGCTGGGGCGTGAACGCCGGCGTGGCCTGGCGCTTCTAGATCCTCTCGAAGAAGGCTCTTGCGTCGGCGACATCCCGGGCGATGCCTGCCTGCAGCGCATCGAGCCCGTCGTACCTGCGCTCCTCGTGCAGCCGGTGCAGCAGTTCGACGCGCACCAGACGCCCGTAGCCGCCGGCGGGGCCGAGCGACGCGGGCCAGTCGAGCACATGGGTCTCGAGCAGCACGCGCCCCGCGTCCTCGACCGTGGGCCGCACGCCGAGGCTGGCCACACCGTCCAGCGGCGCTTCACTCAGACCACGCACGCGCACGACGAAGATGCCCTGTGCCGCCGGCCGCGCATGGCCGAAGCGCAGGTTCAGGGTCGGAAACCCCAGCGTCCGGCCGAGCTGGCGGCCGTGCAGCACGTGGCCCGAGATCGCGTACGGTCGGCCCAGCAGCGCGGCGGCACGAGCCATCTCGCCCGCGGCCAGCGCCGCGCGCACCGCCGAACTCGACACGCGATGCCCATGCACCTCGTAGCTCTGCATGCGCGCGACATCGAAACCGTGCATCGCGCCGGCGGCGTCGAGCATCGCGTAGTCGCCCGCGCGCCGGGCGCCAAAGCGGAAGTCGTCGCCGACCAGGACGTAGCGCGCTCCCAGTCCGCGCACCAGCACGCGCTCGATGAAGGCCTCGGGCTGCAGCGCGGCCAATGCCTGGTCGAAGCGCAGCACGACCGTCTGGCGCACGCCGCAGCGTTCCAGTTCCGCGAGCTTGTCGCGCAGCGTCGCGACGCGCGGCGGCGCCATCTCGGGCTTGCCCGCGCGCATCGCGAAGAAGTCGCGCGGGTGCGGCTCGAAGGTCAGCACGCAGGACGGCACCGCGCGATGCCGCGCTTCGTTGTCGAGCAACGCGAGCATGGCCTGGTGGCCACGATGCACGCCGTCGAAGCTGCCGATGGTCAGCGCCGACGCTGGTGCGATGCCCGGATGGTGAAAGCCGCGGAAGACGCGCATGGCGCGCGATTATCGGTGGCTGGCGTGGCGCGCGACGCGGCGCGCGTTCAGTGCCGCGTCAGCGGCATCATCCCGGTGTCGAAGCTGTGGTGATGCCGCTCGCGGCGCTCGCCGGCGATGGCCTCGAGCAGCACCTGCACCTCGGTCGCGTTCAGGGGCTGCGACAGATGGAAACCCTGGCCGTGCTCGCAGCCGAGTTCGCGCAGCTGCGCGAGCTGCGATACCGTCTCGATGCCTTCCGCGACCACGGACTTGCCCAGCGTCGCGCCGAGCGAGACGATCGCGCGCACGATCTCCGCATCCTTGGAGCCCAGGCGCATGCCGTGGACGAACGAGCGGTCGATCTTCAGGCTGTCGATCGGCAGCGTCGACAGGTACGACAGCGACGAATAGCCGGTCCCGAAGTCGTCGATCGCCAATGCGACACCCAGGCGCCGCAGCGCCTCGATCGCCGGCAGCGCGCCCTCCACGCCCGTCATCAGGATGCTCTCGGTGAGCTCCAGCGTCAGCAGGTGAGGCGTGAACTGGGTGGCCCGAAGGACACGCGCCACGCGCTCGAACAGCGCGCTGTGCGCGAGGTCGGCCGCCGACATGTTGATCTGCAGCTTGAGGTTGCGCAGCGACGGGTCGATCTGCTGCCACAGGCGCATCTGCGCACAGGCGCGGCCGAGCACGAGGTCACTCAGCTCGATGATCAGGCCGGCCTCCTCGGCAATCGGGATGAAGATCGACGGCGCGATCGGTCCGCGCTCCGGGTGGTTCCAGCGCGACAGGGCCTCGAAGCCGCGGATGTGGCCGTCGCCGATGTGGAACAGCGGCTGGTACACGATCTCGAGCTCGCCGTCGGCGATCGCCTTGCGCAGGTCGTTCTCGAGCTGCAGCCGGTTGCTGACCTCGGTGTGCAGCGCGGCGTCGAACAGCGCACAGCGCGCCTTGCCGTTGGCCTTGGCGCGGTACATCGCGGTGTCGGCGTCGCGCAGCATGTCCTCGGGTGCGGTGTAGCCCAGGCCGCTGAAGGTGATGCCCATGCTGGCGCTGGTGGCCACCGCGACGCCGCTGATGAGCAACGGTTCGCGCAGCACGCGCTGCAGGCGCTCGGCCAACTGGGTTGCGGCCTGGGGGTCGTTCATGCGGTGCATCAGCACCGCGAACTCGTCGCCGCCCAGGCGCGCCACGACGTCGGCCGGGCGCATGTGGTCCTGGATCCGACGCGAGACCTGGATCAGGAACTCGTCGCCGGCGGAGTGCCCCATGCTGTCGTTGATGAGCTTGAAGCGGTCGAAGTCGAGGAACATCAGCGCGAAGTGCTGTTCGGGGTCCTCGTTCGCGCTGTGCAGCGCGTGCGACAGGATCGCGTGGAAGCGGCCGCGATTGGGCAGGCCGGTCAGGCCGTCGTGGAAGGCGATGTGATTGAGCTGGGCCTCGGCATGGCGGCGCGCGCTGATGTCCTGCACCTGAACGATCAGGCAGGGTGCCTCGGAGTCGGGCTCGTTGAAGACCGCGCAGTTCAGGGCCACCCACAGCTGGGTGTGATTCGAATGGGTGCAGCGCACCTCGAGGTTGAACTTGTCGATCGTGCGCGCGGCGATCCGCCCGAAGCTGTCGTGCAGACCGGCCTGATCCTCGTTGGCCACGAGATTGGAGAAAGGCTGATGCGCCAGGCCATCGGGTCGTTCGTGTCCCAGGATGCTGGCCAGCGCGGTGTTGGCCTGCAGGATGCGGCCGTCGAAGGACACCAGGGCCATGCCGATCGAGGCATGCGTGAATGCGTTGTGGAAACGCCGCTCGCTGTCGCTCAACGCGGCCACATGGCGCGCCGCCTGCTGGGCCTCGCGTTCGGCCGCTTCCATGCGGCTGCGCCGCACGGCCTCCTGCGCTTCCTGCTGGCGCATGAAGTAGTGGATCGTCGTCAGCAGCATCGCCACCACGGGCAGCGCGCCCAGCAGCACCCCCATGCCGGATTGCTGCACCGTCAGGTGCAACAGACCGGCGATCAGCGCACTGCCGCCGTACGCGATGCCCACGCTGCCGAAGCTCGCCAAGTGGTCTTGCAGCCGGAAGCGCTCGTTGCGCTTGAGTGTGATCACCAGCGAGATGAACACCGTATTCAGGGCGAAGTACGTCACGGCCACCGCGCTGGCCACCAGCAGCACGATGCCGGCTTCGGCCGGGCCACGGCGACCGATCGCGCCCAGCAGGCCCTCCATCAGGTGGCCGACCAGGCCCATCGCCAGCGCCGAAAACGTCGGGCTCGCGATGCGGCTGGTCCAGCGCTTGGACGAGCGATAGGAACCGACGAGCGCCTCGCCGGCCGCAGCGAGCGTGGCAGCCGAGGTCCCGTGCATCAGCAGCAGCAGAAAGATGAAGACCTCGCCGGCGACGAAGGAGTTCTTCGAGCCCGGGATGCGCACCGGAAAGAAGCCCGCCAGCACGGCCAGCGCGGTGCCCGCGACGAGCTGCGGCAACACGTTCAGCGGCAGCTCATGGACCTCCCACGCCGCGTGCGCCAGGAAGCCCGAGCCCAATGCCACCATCAGCCACCAGTAGGCGGTGGCCTTGCGGTTGTAGTCGGGCATCAGTGCAGCGTGCAACCGCTGCAGGACGCCTTGCCGCGTGTGGGTGGGGTTCTGGGCTTCCATCAGCGATGCCTGAAGGCATTCATCGGCGATGCTAGGCGGGCCCGCAGCAACCCGCGGCACTGGGGCCGCTCCAGCGTTAAGAATTGACGTGCGGATTCGCACGCCATGCCGGCGTGCCGCCCAGCTTCACCGCTCGCCGAAGACCAGACCCTCGCTGAGCACCACGCCCTCGCTGAGCACGACACCTTCGCTCAACACGACGCCTTCGCTGAGCACCACGCCTTCGCTGAGCACCACGCCTTCGCTGAGCACCACGCCTTCGCTGAGCACCACGCCTTCGCTGAGCACCACGCCTTCGCTGAGCACCACGCCCTCGCTGAGCACCACGCCTTCGCTGAGCACGACGCCGCTGCCGGCGATGAACCAGTTCGACAGTTTCGCTGTCGGCGTGAAGGCGCCAGTCGCCGCGTTCTTGGAGCTGACGCCCAGCAGCGAGCTGCCGTTGACCACCCCGGCGGTCACCAGCACCTGGCCGGCCGGGATCGACACTTCGCTGAATGACTGCACGAAGGTATTGGACGGGATGCCGCCGCCCGACCAATAGGCCGGCACGCGCTTGCGCACCACGCCGTTCGCCCAGGTCATGCGCGGGTCGTAGATCGGCTGATATGCGGTGAACAGCGCCTCTCCGCTGACGACCATGCTGCCGCCGATGAAGACCACGCGCGACCAGTTGAAGCTGGAGCCGTTGATGGTCGACGTGGCGGCGGGCATCTTGGTCGACTTGCTGGCCAGAAGGCTGTCACCCGCAGCGATGGTGCCGGCCGCGATCTTCGAGGCGATATCGGTGCGCAGCGTCTTGGCCAGCGCGACGGCGCCGTGGACGTTGAGCATGCCAGCGCCCTGTTGCAGCAGGTTGGCGCCGGCGATCGGCTGCGCCGAGTACTGCAGGATGGCCTTGATCAACGGAGGCGTCAGGCCCGGATTGGCCTGCAGCATCAGTGCCACTGTGCCCGAGACCGCCGGCGCGGCGATCGACGTGCCGCTCATGTACATCTGCGTTTCGCCGTAGGTCTGGGTGATGCCCGTGGCCGTGACCAGGAGGCTGAAGTAGGTGCTGGCCAGATAGTCCCAGGTCGAGTTGTTGCTCTGCGCGCGGGTGGCCGCCGCGCCGATGATCAGGTTGCCGGGGGCCACCAGGTCGGGCTTGAGCAGGTTGTCGACATGGCGCACACCGGTCGTGTCGGTCCAGCTGCTGCGCGTCGGGCCGCGCGAGCTGAACAGGTTGACGGTGTCGTCGCTGCGCGAGGTCGTGAGCTTGTAGTTGACCGATCCGACGGTGATCACTGACGGATCGTTGCCCGGCGCGCTGATGGTGCCGTAGGCTTCTTGCAGCTGCGCGTTGAGGCCGAAGTTGCCGGCGGCCACCACCACGGCGATGCCGGCAGCCGTGGCGCTGCGCACTGCCGCGCACAGCGGGTCGGTCTGCCAACTGTCGGTCGAGGCCGCCGCCAGGCTGAGGTTCAGCACGCGGATGTTGTATTCCTTGGCGTGGTAGATCGCCCACTGGATGCCTTCCATCGCGTCGCTGATGGTGCCGAAGCCGTTGGCGTCGAGTACCTTGACGTCGTAGATGTCGGCATTGGGCGCGATGCCGGTGAGGTCCGGCGCGACGTTGTAGGTCACCGGGCGACCGGCGGCCAGCGAGGCGACGTGGGTGCCGTGGCCGTAGGGATCCTGCAGCACGTTGGTGTCGTTGGCGACCGCGTTCTCGTACTGCACCAGTGCCGTGCTGCCGGGCTGCAGGGACGAGCTGGTGTCCATGCCGGCGGTCCAGTTGGTCTGCGTGGCGCTCAGCATCTGCACGTTGCGCTTGACGCGGCTCGCGGCGCTGGCGTTGTTGAACGCCTCGTGCGCCTTCATCACACCCGAGTCGAGCACCGCGATGCCGATGCCCGTGCCGTCGAGGCCCGAGTAGCTGGTCTTGGTGCTGTTGGTGCGCACGCCGGTCGTCAGCGTGCCGGTGATCGATTCGAGCGTGCTGGCGGTGCGCGAGGTGGCGCGGTTGGGCGCCACCGTGTAGACGTCAGAGCGGGCAGCGATCCTGGCCACCTGCGCGGCCGGCAGCGTGGCGGTCACCGCGCCCAGGCCCGGCATGCGCACGTGCACCGAGCCGCCGAGGCCCTTGATGTCGTTGCGCAGGTTGGTCATCTCCTTGTCGGCGCTGGTGCTCAGGATCACGACCTGCACGTGGCGCGCGCCGTTGATGTCCTTGGCCCACTTGGCATTGGGCGTCGTCGGTGCATCGAGTGCGGCCTGCAGGTCCTTGGCGATCTTCTTGGCCTGGCCGAGGCCATTGCCCGGCGCCGCCCATCCGCGCTGCGGTGCGAGCAGCCCGAACGCAACCGCGAAAGCCGTCAGCAGCGCCAGCATCTGCCTGAGCGCGCGGCGCTCGATCAACACGGTGAATCGCGTCAACTGCTTCATGGTCCCGATCCCTCTGCCCGTTGTCGGGCGACTCGTTCGTTGCTGGCTTGCTGCGTCCATGCGTCAAGGCCTGTAAGCAGACGCAACGAATGCTACGGAGATGTTCTAGGGCGCGGCAGGGACAGGCGCGATGGGCGTGCACTCGTCACGTGAGCGAAGTCACGGGCGTGCGCCGCGCATGCGCGGTCGTGAACGGCGTCACGACCGTGCTTGTTACAGCCGCGCGGCCCTACAGCGCCGGGCCGAGGTCGCGCGCGGCGGGCCAGCCGGGCAGCGACGTGGCATGCCGCACCGCGTGGACCACCGCGCGCGCGGTGGCCTCGGCCGCCATCGTGCCCAGCAGCGCAAGCGAGGCGCTGCGCCCGCTGCCGCCGGTGGCCAGCGCGAACAGCGTGTCGCCGTCGAAAGGCGTGTGGGCCGGCACGATCGTTCGCGCCAGGCCGTCGTGGGCCATCGACGCGAGCTTGGCGCACTGCGCCTTGTCGAGCTGCGCGTCGGTGGCGATGACGCCGATCGTCGTCGCGCTGCCCGGCATCGGCCGCTGCGGCAGCTCGCCACGCAGCATCGCCTCGGCGCTGCGCAGGAGCGCATGGCTGGTGGCAGTCTTGCGTGCGCCGGCGACCAGTTCGCCGTCGTGCGGGTCGAACACGTCGCCGGTCGCGTTGACCGCCATCAGCGCGCCGACGGTGATGCCGCCCGCGCGCACCGAGGCCGTGCCGATGCCGCCCCTCATCGCGCGCTCGACGCCGAACAGCTTGCCTACGGTGGCGCCGGCCCCGGCGCCGACGCTGCCCTGCGCGGGCGGGGCGGCCGTGGCCGCGACGCACGCGGCGTGGCCGGCCGCGGCATCGGGGCGCACCCGAGCATCGCCATGCCAGAGGTCGAACAGCACCGCGGCCGGCACGATCGGTACGCGCAGTGTGCCCACGGCAAATCCATGCCCGTGCTCCTCGAGCCAGCGCATCACGCCTGCAGCGGCGTCCAGGCCGAAGGCGCTGCCGCCGGTCAGCAGCACCGCGTGCACGCGGTCGACCAGGTTCTCGGGACGCAGCAGGTCGGTCTCGCGCGTGCCCGGCGCGCCCCCTCGGACGTCCACGCCCGCGGCTGCGCCCTGGGGGCACAGCACCACGGTGCAGCCGGTCGCGCGCTGGGCGTGTGTGAAGTGGCCGACCGTGATGCCGGCGACGTCGGTGATCGTGTCGAGCGTCATGTCCAGTGGGGGCCGCGGATCCGGCTTTGCCGGGCCGCTGGCGCCGCCGCCTTGAGGGGGAGCGGCGAAGCCGCTTCGGGGGTGGTCACGAAAACACGCCCGCGGTGTCGGCCATGCGCTCGCTCACCTGGCCCAGATGGTGCAGGGTGTCGCCGAACGCGAACTCGAGCATCGTCAGGCGCTTGAAGTAATGGCTCGCGGCGCATTCGTCGGTGACGCCGATGCCGCCGTGCAGCTGGATGCACTGCTGGCCGACGAAGCGCATCGACTGCCCGAGCTGCACCTTGGCCTGCGACAGCGCACGGCGGCGCTGCGGCTCGGGCTCGCCCAGCTTCAGGCTCGCGTAGTAGCTCATCGAGCGCGCGAGTTCGAGCTGCATCTTGATGTCGGCGATGCGATGACGCAGCGCCTGGAAACTGGCGATCGTCACGCCGAACTGCTTGCGCGTGTTCATGTACTCCACCGTCATCGCGACCAGCCGGTCCATCGCGCCCACGCCTTCGGCACAAGCTGCGGCGATGCCGACGTCGGCCGCGCGTTCGAGCGTGGCCAGTGCGTCGGGCTGCACCAGCTGCGCGGGCGATGCAGCCAGCGTGACGCTGGCCGCGCGTGCGCCGTCGGCGGTCGGGTAGGCGCGCACCTGCACCCGATCGCGCTCGACGACGAACAGGCCGATCGGCGCCACCGCATGCGGGCCCATGCGCGCAGGCACGACGAAGGCATCGGCCTCGTCGCCGGCAGGGGCCAGGTGCTTGGTGCCGGTCAGGGCCCAGCCGCCGGCCTGCGGCGCCGCCGTGGTGGCCACCGCATCGAGACGGTAGCGCGCCCCCTGCTCCTGCAGCGCGGGGACCACGAGCGCCGAGCCGTCGGCCATGCGCGCGAGCCAGGGTGCAGTGACCGCCGCATCGCCCGCCGCCAGCAGCGCCGGCGCGACCAGGCACGCCGCCGCGTACGGCGCGTTGACCAGGCCGCGGCCCAGTTCCTCCATCACCACCATCGCCTCGATCGGGCCTTGCCCCAGCCCGCCGTGCGAGGCATCGATCGCCAGGCCGGCCAGACCGAGGTCGACCAGCTCGCGCAAGACGTCGCGCGTGGCGCCACCCCTCTTGGCGATCGAATGGCGGCGCTCGAAAGCGAAGTCCTTCTCGACCCAGCGCGACACGGCGTCGCGCAATGCGCTCTGGTCGTCGGTGAAATCGAAGTCCATGTCAGGCCTCCTGCCGGGCCGCCCCAAGGGAGGCCTGCGCCCCCGCGGGGGGCTGCGAACGAAAGTGAGCTCGGGGGTCCATCGTCAGCTCCCCAGGACGGTTTGAGCCACGATGTTTCTCTGCACCTCGTTCGACCCGCCGTAGATCGTCGTCTTGCGGTAGTTGAAGTAGGTGGCCGCGAGCGGCGCACAGTGCGCGGCGCCGATATGGTCGCCCTGCCAGCCCGCTTCCATCGCCTCGCGGATGAAGGGCAGCGCGAACGGCCCGGCGGCCAGCATCATCAGCTCGCTGTAGCGCTGCTGAATCTCGCTGCCGCGGATCTTGAGCAGACCCGCCACGTCGAGCGACTGCTTGCCGCTCGTCTCGGCCGACAGCACGCGCAGCACCATCATCTCCAGCGCGACGATGTCCACCTCGAGCAGCGCGACCTGGTCGCGAAAGCGCGTGTCGCTCCACAGGCCCTCGGCCTTGGCGATGCGCTTGACGCGCTCGAGTTCGCGCTTGGCGCGGTTCACGTCGGCGATGTTGGTGCGCTCGTGGCTGAGGAGGTACTTGGCATAGGTCCAGCCCTTGTTCTCCTCTCCGATCAGCTGGTCGGCCGGCACTTCGACGTTGTCGAACCAGACCTCGTTCACCTCGTGGCCGCCGTCGAGCATGAAGATCGGCCGCACGCTGACACCCGGCGTCTTCATGTCGATCAACAGGAACGAGATGCCGGTCTGCGGCTTGCCCTCGTTGCTGGTGCGCACCAGGCAGAAGATCCACTCGCCGTACTGGCCCAGCGTGGTCCAGGTCTTCTGGCCGTTGACGATGTAGTAGTCGCCGCGGCGCTCGGCCTTGCACTTCAGCGACGCGAGGTCGCTACCCGAGCCCGGCTCGCTGTAGCCCTGGCTCCACCAGACCTCGCCGCTGGCGATGCCCGGCAGGAAGCGCCGCTGCTGCGCCGGGGTGCCGAAGGCCATGATCACCGGCGCCACCATGATCGGGCCGAACGGCACGACGCGCGGCGCGCCGGCGAGCGCGCATTCCTCTTCGAACAGGTGGCGCTGCACCGCGTTCCAGCCCGGCCCGCCGTGCTCCTTCGGCCAACCCCAGCCGAGCCAGCCCTTCTGGCCGAGGATCCTGGCCCAGCGCTGCATGTCGTCGCGCGTCAGGTGCAGGCTGTTGAAGACCTTGTGGCTGACGTCCGCGGGCAGGTTCGCGCGCACCCAGTCGCGGATCTGTTGTCGAAACGCCGTCTGTTCGGCGGTGAAGTTCAGGTCCATCTCGACTCCCGTTCGCATTCGGGTTTTAGCACGCTCGTCCGCCACCCGTGCGTCGCGGCTTCGGCCTGCGGGGCCACCAGATAATGGATCGGTCCATGCCTGCTGCCCCCGATACCGCGCCCGGCTACCGTGCCACGCTCGCTGCGCTGTCGGTCGGCCAGATCGTCAACTGGGCGGCGATGTACTACGCGTTCACCGCGTTCGTGCTGCCGATGCAACGCGATCTCGGCTGGAGCAAGCCGCTCGTGATGGGCGCGTACACGACCGGGCTGGCGCTGTCGGCGGCGCTGAGCTTCGCGGTGGGTGCGGCGATCGACCGTGGCCGTGGCCGCGTCGTGCTCACCGCTGGCCCGGCGCTGGGCGGTCTGGGCTTTGCGCTCTGGTCCGCAGCGACCACACCCTGGATGCTGTATGCGGCGTGGTCGTTGATCGGTATCGCGCTCGCGATGTCGCTGTACGAGCCGGCCTTCGCGGTCGTCACGCACCGCTACCCGCAGCGCTATCGCGATGCGGTGACGACGCTCACGCTCGTCGGCGGCTTCGCGAGCACGCTCGCGTTCCCTGCCATTGCCGCGCTGCAGGCCGTGCTGCCGTGGCGCGGTGTGCTGCTGGTCATCGGCGCGGTGCTGGTCGTGGGCATCTCGCCGCTGCAGTGGTGGGCCCTCGGCGGAACGCCGGCGGCCGCGCCCGCACCCGCCGGGGCCCATATCGCTTCGACGACGATGGCGCCCGATGCCTCGTTCGGCGAGGCGGTCGCGGCGCCCGCGTTCTGGCTGCTCACGGTCAGCTTCACGATCTCGATGTTTGGCGCCGGCGCCTTGTGGGCGCACATGGTGCCGTCGCTCGCGGCCAAGGGCCTGTCGGATGCGCAGGCGTTGGCGGTGCTGGTCTGGGTCGGCCCGGCCCAGGTGGGCGGGCGCGTGCTGTTCGTCATGCTCGGCCGCTGGTTGCCGGTGCATCGCATCGGGCTTATCGCGCTGGCCGGTGCGCCGCTGGGTTGCGCGCTGTTCGCGCTGGGCCAGGGCGTGCCGGCGTTGCTGGCGTTCGCGGTGTTGTTCGGCATGGCCAATGGGGTGGCCACGCTGGTGCGCGGCGCGCTGCTGCCCGAGTACTTCGGCCGCGCGGCGATCGGGCGCATTGGCGGCCTGATGTCGGGCGTGGCGCAGTTCGCGCGCGCGGCGGCGCCGCTCGCCACGGCCTGGCTGCTGCTGGCGCTGCCCGGCTACCGCGAGTTGTTGCTGTGCCTGGCGGCGCTCGCGGCGATCGGCTGGCTGTGCTTTGCCGCCGCGCGCGGGCCGTAGGCGCCCGGGTCCGTCAGCGGCATGATGTCGACATCATGGCCGTGCGCATCGTCCGACTGGGTTCACCGCGTGTCGCGGGCGAGGGTCTGCGCATCGGCACCGTGCGGCGGCCGCCGCGCGGCGTGCCCAAGAGCGAGTTCGCCAGGCAGGACTGGTACGACGTGTGGTTCCCCACGCTCGCGCCCAGCGTCGAGACGATGAAGCTCGGCCAGGCAGCGGCCACGCCCGCGCAGTGGAGCGCCTTCACGCGCAAGTACCGCGCGGAGATGGCCGCGCCCGAGGCGGCGCACGCGATCGCGCTGCTGGCCGCGCTGTCGCATGGCACCGACCTCTCGGTGGGCTGCTACTGCGAACAGGAGTCGCATTGCCACCGCTCGGTGCTGCGCGAGCTGTTGGCCGCGCAGGGGGCGAGGATCGTCGGTTGAGTCAGCGTCCGCGCTGGTACGCCGGCACTTCGAAGCGCTTGGCCACCGTGGCCAGTGCCAGCGACAGCACCAGGTAGACCGCCGAGATCGCGAGGTACGGCTCCCAGTAGCGCGAGTACGCACCGGCCACCGTGCGCGCGGCCAGCGCCAGCTCCGCCAGGCCGATCGCCGACACCAGCGACGAATCCTTGATCAGGGTGACCCCCTCGTTGACCAGCGCCGGCACCATGCGGCGGAAGGCCTGCGGCAGCACGATCGTCTGCATCGTCTGCGCATGCGTCAGACCCAGGCTGTAGCCGGCCTGGGTCTGGCCGCGCGCGATGCTCTGGATGCCGGCACGGAAGATCTCGCTGATGTAGGCGCCGGCGTTGAGCGTCAGCGCGAGCGCTCCGGAAAAGAATGCGCCATGCTCCTGGCGGAACGTGCGCGCCGCGTCACCGCTCATCAGCAGGCCGCCGTCGGGATGGATCAGCGTGGGCATCAGAGCGAAGTGCACCAGCAGGATCTGCACGAACAGCGGCGTGCCCCGGAAGAAGGTGACGTAGGCGCCGGTGATCCCGCGGGCGAACCTGAGCACCCATGCCAGCAGCGGGTTGGCGGGCTGCGGTGCATCGTGAGAGCTGCTGACGAGGCCCAGCAGCACACCCAGCGCCAGGCCGGCGGTGAGCGCCACCAGCGTGAGCTGGATCGTCATCCACAGGCCGCCGACGAACAGCGGCCCGTAGCCGGCGAGGATCTCCCAACGCAGACCCATCGCCGGCGCCCGCCTCAGGCCCGTGCGGGGCCGGCCCGGGCGGCCCCAGATCGCCGCGCGTGGCGCGATCGCAGCGTTCTGTAGGCAGTCATCTACTTCGAGGCGGCAGGGGCGGGTGCCGCAGCGGCCATCGGCGCGGCGGGTTCGCTGCCGAAGTACTTCTTGTAGATCGTGTTGTACGAGCCGTCCGCCTTGATCGCGGCGATGCCCTCGTTCACCTTGCCCAGCAGTTCGGCGTTGCCTTTCTTGACCGCGAAGCCGTACTGCTCGGGCACGAATTCCTTGTCGCTGACGGTCTTGAACTTGCCGCCGGGGTTGTTGGCCACGTAGTGGATTACCACGCCGTTGTCGGCCACCACGGCGTCGACGCCGCCGGCCTCGAGCTCCTTCAACGCGAGCGGCGTCGATTCGAAGCGCTTGATCGCGGTGCTGGTCTTGCCCAGCAGCTTGGTCACCGCCTCGTCGCCGGTGGTGCCGGTTTGCACACCCACCTTGGCCTTCTTCAGGTCGGCGAACTTGGCGATCTTGCTGCCGTCTTTCACCGCGATCAGCTGGACCGCGTCGAAGTAGGGGTTGGTGAAGTCCATCGACTGTTTGCGCTCCTCGGTGATCGTGATCGACGAGGCGAGCATGTCGCGGTCCCCCTGGCCGAGCGCATTGAAGATCCCTTCCCAAGGCGTGTTGACGAACTTGACCTGGATGCCGGCCTTGGCCGCCGCGGCGTTGACGATGTCGATCGTGAAGCCGACGATCTTACCCTTCTCGTTCTGGCTCTCGAACGGCGCATAGGCTGCATCGGTGCCGACCACGTACACCTTGGCGGGCGCGGGGGCAGGCGCGGCGGCCGCGGCGGCCGGTTTCGGCGGTTCCTCCTTCTTGCCACAGGCGGCGAAGAGCAGCCCGGCCGCAACGAGGCCGGCGGCTTGCAGGAGTTGGCGGGTCGTCAGCATCGCAGGAGGCTCCAAGTGTTTCTTGCCGGTGGCGGCCAGTGTAGCCACCGCATGGTCAGGTGCCCGGCGCGCGGCCCAGCGCGGCAAGCTCGTCGGCGGTGAAGCCGGCGCGGCGACGCGCCGCCAGGTTGAACGGCGGTCTGGCGCGCGGGGCCTCGTGAAGCGCGGCCAGCTGGGCATAGTGCGCCAGCGGGTCAAGCGCGTCGCGCTCGCACAGCCAGCGGTACCAGCGGTTGCCGATCGCCACGTGGCCCACCTCGTCGGCGAGGATCACGTCGAGGATCTCGACCGCGCGCGCATCGCCTGCGCGAGCGAGCTTGGCCTGCATCGGCGGCGTGGCATCGAGCCCGCGAGCCTCCAGCGTGCGCGGCACCAGCGCCATGCGCGCGACGACGTCTTGTTTCGTCCTTTCGACCATGGTCCACAGACCGTCGTGGGCATCGAAGTCGCCGTAGGCATGGCCGAGCGTGTGCAGGTGCGCCGCGAGCAGCGAGAAGTGGTGCTCCTCTTCGGCGGCCACCTTCAGCCAGTCGCGGTAGTAGGCTTCGGGCAGACCGGCGAAGCGCCAGATCGCGTCGAGCGCGAGGTTGATCGCGTTGAATTCAATGTGTGCCACCGCGTGCAGCAGCGCTGCACGTCCCTCGCGTGTGTAGGGCGTGCGGTGCGCCAGTTCGGCCGGTGCCACGAGGCGCGGGCGTGGCGGGCGGCCGGGCAGTGCCGCGGGCTCGTCGATCGGCGCGCCGGCGTCGATCGTCAGGTCGCGCTGCCCGTCGAGCAGGCGGCGCACGGCCGTCGCCTTGGCCACGGGGTCGTCGAGGCGCAGTGCTTGGAGGGCGCAGCGGCGCAGGTCCATCGCGCGATTGTCGCCGCGCGACGCCGCGCTACATCGCCGTGCAGCTCGACAGGTGGTCGTGCACGTGCACGCCCTCGTGCGCACCTGCGTGGGCGTGACGCCAGGGCGCCTGTGCGATCACCTCGCGCGCATCGATCAGCCCGGCCTCGCGCCGCGCGCGGATCCCCGCAGGCGTGAAGTCGATGTCCTTGGTGTGGTCTTCGGCAGCCAGTCGAGGCGCGAGCAGGCGCACGACGTGCATCGTGGTCTTGCAGCCCCAGCCTGCGAGCTCACGGGCGGCCGGGGTGTCGCGTGCCGAAGGCGGCAGGTGCTGCACCAGCTCGCTGATCACGTGACGAAGACGGTGGATCTGCTGCTGGCGCGCGATGTGGCTGTCGGCGCGGCTGGCGTACTGGATGTCCTTCTGACGCCCCATCACCTGCCAGATCGACTGCGGCGCCAGTCCTCGCGGGTTCCACAGCTGCACCGCGATGATCAGCGAGTCGCGGCGTGGGTTGTCGTCGAGCACGGCCTCGATCGGCGTGTTGGAGTAGATGCCGCCGTCCCAGTACAGGCCATCGCCCACGCGCACGGCCGGGAAGGCCGGCGGCAGCGCGCCCGAGGCCATGACGTGCTCGATGGCGAGCGTTTCGCGCCGGCTGTCGAAGTAGTGCATCTCGCCGCTCTCGACATTGACCGCGCCCACCGTCAGCCGGGCGGCCCCGCGCTCGATGCGGCGGAAGTCCACGTGCTCGCGCAACGTGTCCGAAAGTGGCGACGTGTCATACCACGCAGCGCGCTCGGTGCCCACCGGCGCCATTGCGCCCCAGGCCGCGGCCGGGTTGGGTGCGAAGAAGCCGGGCACGCCCTGCGTGACGATGCTCGCGTTGGAAAAGGGGTTCAGCGCACCCGGCTCGAAGCCGAGGTTCGCGAGCGGCGAGCGCCAGCGCAACGTGTCCCAGAACGCGTTCAGGTGTGCCATGCGGTGGGCCGGGTCGTTGCCCGCGACGAGCGCGCCGTTGATGGCGCCGATCGACGTGCCGATCACCCAATCGGGCTCGATGCCGGCCTCGAGAAGCGCCTCGACCACTCCGACCTGATAGGCGCCCAGCGCACCGCCCCCCTGGAGCACGAGCACGGTCTGCAGGGCTGGCGGGCGGCCGGATCGGTGGGCCCTATTCCTGGGGGTAGGCATCGACGACTCCGCGGTTGGCAAGGCGTGCCAGCGCGATCACGCGCTGGTGGGCCTTTTCGGTGGCATGAAGATACGCTTCCTGGGCTTCTCGCACGGCACTGAAGGCCTCGCGCAGGGTTTCGATCTGAGCCGACTTCAACTGGGCGAGTTCGGCGAGCAACAGCTCGGTCACGCGGGCCAGACCTTGGGTGCTGCAGTCGACATGGTCGCGAGCCAGGCCGAGCATGCGGTCGGCCGTGGCCGCGCACAGTTCGAAGCTGCGCCAGCTCGAGCGCCACGCATCGTCGAGCTCGCTGAAGCGCAACGGCGTCGCCAGGCGTGCCTGCGCCAACAGCGCGTCGGCGGCCGAACGGTTGAGCGCCGCAGTCGTCTGCACGCTGGCGATCATCGATTCGGCGAGCAGCCGGACCAGCAGCGCGGCCTGGCGCAACGGGGCCGCCGTGGCAAGGCGCGCCGGCAAGCCCTTCGCGGGCAGGGTCGTGATGTCCATGGTGCGGTCCTGAAGCGAATGTCTCGAATGCGTTCAGCGCAGGTCGGACACCGCGCCGACGATCGACGCGATGACCCCGCTGGCGGTCTTGAACTGCTCGCTGCGGTTGGTGATGCCGTGGCGCTTCGCGATCCAGTTGAAGTCGCTGTAGACGGCCCAGACGTCGCCGCGCTCGTCCTGCGTCACGAGCAGCCGTACTGGCCAGTCCAGCCCGGCCTCGGCGCGCGCGGTGATGAACTGCGTGCCCAGGGGTGGGTTGCCGAATTCGAGCAGGGTCGAGCGGTGCAGCTTGATGCCCGCGCCTTGCGCGAGCTGGGCCTGGTCGATCTCGGCGAAGAAACGGATGCCCTTGGCTGCGATGTCGGCTTTCAGGCGCGCGATCGTCTCGTCGACCGGGTAGGCGCTCTTGACGCGCACCACGCCGTCGTCGGTGAGCGTCTGCGCCAGCGGCGTTCCCAGCGCGGCAGCGAGCAGTGCCGCAGCGAGCAGGCGGGGCAAGCGGGACGGGTTCATGGCGGGGTCTCCTTGTTCAGGGGTGGTGGGTGGGGGCCGGGCGCTGCCAGGGCCAGCGTCCGTCGAGTTCGAGTGCGAGGCTCCAGCTGAGGAAGGTGCGGATCGCGACGATGGCCGCCAGCACCGTGAGGCCGCCCATCGACGGCGCCAGCGCGACGCTGCGCACGATGTCTGCGGCCACCAGCACTTCGAGACCGAGCAGGATCGAGCGCCCGAGGTCGTGGCGCAGCTGCGCGAAGCGGTCGATGCCCGTCGTCTTGCGCAGGGCGCGCACGAAGCCGAACAGCAGGCCTCCGGCCAGCAGTGCGACGCCGATCAGCTCCAGCGCGGCGCCCAGGTGTTCGACCAGCTGGTGATTCATGGCGCGGCCTGCCGTTCCTGCAGCTGGCGCGCCAGCAGCGCGGCCAGCGCGAGTGCGATGCCGATCGTGAGCACTGCCGCGGGCCAGCCGAAGCGCTCGAACACCGCGCCGACCACTGCCGAGCCGACAAGGCCGCCGCCGAAGTAGCTGGCCAAGTACAGACCGCTGGCGGCGCCGGGCTCGACCATCGCCTGGCGGCCGACGAAACCGGTCGCCGTGGCCTGCGCGAGGAAGGTGCCCACGCCCACCAGCGCCAGGCCGACGATCACCCCATCGAGCCGCGGCGCGAGCAGCAGTGGCAGGCCGACGCCGGCCAGCGCCAGCGCGCCGACGAAGGCGCGTCGCGTGCCGAAGCGGACCACCGCGCGCCCGGCCAGCGGCGTGGTCACCAGGGCCGGTGCGAACACGAAGTAGACGAAGCCCAGCGCCATCGGCGCCAGCGCCAGCGGCGGCGCGCGCAGCACGAAATTGACGTAGGTGAACGTGCCGATGAAGGCGAACAGGATCAGGAAGCCGATCGCGAAACTGGCGCGCAGGGCCGGGTCGCGGCCATGCAGCACGAGCGCGGCCAGCGGCGACATGGCGCGCGAGGCGGGCATCGGCATCGCCATCGAGGGCCTGAGGCTGAACCAGGCCAGCGCCGCGCCCGCGAGGTTCATTGCCGCGAAGATCTGGAAGTTCGCTGCCAGGCCGAAGTGGTCCGCCAGCGCCGCCGAGAACAGGCGGCCGAACAGGTTGCTCGCCACGTTGCCGGTGACGTACATCGCGAACGCACCCGCCGCGGCCCGCGCGCTGCAATGCTCGGCCAGGTATGACAGCGCGAGCGCGAACGCGGTCGACATCGCCAGACCCTGCACCACGCGCAGCGCGGCGAAGGTGGCGAGGTCCGGCGCGAAGGCCAGCGCCAGCGTCGGCACGGCCAGAACGGCCAGCGCGGCGCTGACGCCCAGGCGGCGGTCGATGCGCCGGCCGGCGAAGGCCATCGCCAGCGCGCCCAGCGCCATGCCGAAGGTGCTGGCGTTGACCGCCAGCCCCATCGCCGCGGCGCCGACGCGGTAGTGCGCCGCCAGCGAGGGCAGGATCGCCTGCGTGGCGAACAGGTCCACCAGCGTCAGGAAGGCCATGAGCGCGATCGAGGCAAGGCGCCAGAACGCGCCGTGCATGTTGTCGGCTTGGCCTTGCGCGGCATGCGCGATGGAGGTGGACGCAGGATTCATCAGGCAGATCGGTGCGGTGGCGGGTGTTGTCCCAACGGACGCCGCGGATCCGGCTTGGCCGGTCCGCTGGTGCTCGACTTGTCCAAGCCCGCCCCGCGGGCTTGGAGCCGCAAGCCCCGCCCCCCTCGAGGGGGAGCGGCGAAGCCGCTTCGGGGGTGGGCCCAGCTCACATCATCTTTTCGTTCTTCTTGTCTTCGACCCGGAAAAGGTCGAAGGAGTAGATGACCACCGGCGCCGTGCCGAGGTTCTTCCACCAGTGCGAGGTCGGGCTCTTCTCGGCCGTGATGTCGCCGGCCTTGTGCACGATCGGCACCGCGCAGGTGCTGGCGTACTCGACGATCTCGCCGCTGGCGATCAGGATCTGCGCTGGGCGGTCGCCGTGGCTGTGCCAGGGCACCACGCCGCCGGGTGCGATGTCCAGCCGGCGCGCGCGCAGCGCACGGCCGGCGATTGCCACCGGCTCCTTGGCCAGGTCGGTCGAGCGCACGACGACGTCGGTGACGCCCTTGGCCGGCTCGCTGGACATCGGCTGGCCCTTGCCGTCGGGCACGACCTTGTCGGCCGGGCACTCGCCGGCCTGCGCGCCGACGGACACGAGGGCCGCGACGGCCGCCAGCGCGGCGATCGCGATCAGGCGGCGCTGCTGTTGCTGCCGCGTGGAGGTGGTGGAGATGACGTGTGGCATGGCGAGGCTCCTTGGGGTCGATGCGGCACGCGCCGCGGGTGGGGAATGAACTCAGTGCGCGGTCCAGCCGCCCTCGATGGGCAGCACCGCGCCGGTGATCGAGGCCGCTTCGGTGCCGGCGAGGAAGCGCACCAGCGCGGCGACTTCCTCGACGGCGACGAACTTGCGCGTGGGCTGCGCGGCCAGCAGGACGTTGCGCACGACCTCGTCCTCGCTGATGCCGCGCGCACGCGCGGTGTCGGGGATCTGCTTTTGCACCAGCGGCGTCAGCACGTAGCCGGGGCACACCGCGTTGACGGTGATGCCTTGCTCGGCCACTTCGAGCGCCACGGTCTTGGTCAGCCCGGCAATGCCGTGTTTGGCCGCGACATAGGCCGACTTGAACGGCGAGGCCACCAGCGCATGCGCCGAGGCCACGTTGATGATGCGGCCAGACCGCTGACGCTTCATCGCCGGCAGCGCGTGCCGGATCGTGTGGAATGCAGCCGAGAGGTTGATGGCGAGGATCGCGTCCCACTTGTCGACCGGAAACTCGTCGATCGGCGCGACATGCTGGATGCCGGCGTTGTTGACGAGGATGTCGATCCTTCCGAAGCGCTCGACCGCACCACGGACCATCGCTTCGATCGCGTCGGGCCGTGACATGTCGGCACCGTCGTATGCGACGTCCACACCGTGCTGCGCCGCGAGCCGGGCGCGGGTGTCTTCGATGTCGGTGGCCGCGCCGAAGCCGTTGATGACCAGGTCGGCGCCGCCGGCGGCCAGCGCCTCGGCGATGCCCAGGCCGATGCCGCTGGTGGAGCCCGTGATCAGGGCAAGAGGTCGGGAGGCATGGTGCGTCGATGGCATGGATCGGATTCCTGTGCGGTGAAGGTGCGCGGCTCGGTGCGGCGCACCAGTTCGTCAGCACAGGGCCCGATTTCTTTCATCGCGGCGATCGGCTTTTTGTTCGCACGCCGCTGTAAGGCGCGCGCGGGATGCGCGACTGAGGCCGCGCTTCAGCGCTCGTCGTCGGGGGTGTCGTCGCGCTGGCCGGGGCCGGCCTTGCGCATCAGCCGGCGCAGCAGGTCGAACTGCTGCTCGACGTTGCGGCAGGCCTCGCACACCACCAGGTGCAGACGCAATCGCGCGCGTTCGGCAGGCGCCATGTCGGCGTCCAGTCCGTCACTCAGGATGCGCGCGACTTCCTTGCAGGTGAGTTTTCCGTCGCTCATGGGGCTGCACGCTGGAACCAGGTCGTGTCGAGGCAGGCACGCAGCAGCATGCGGGCGCGAAACAACATGACGTGGCAGTTGTTGGGGGTGATGCCCAGTTCGTCGCACACCTCGTGGGTTTCTTTCTCGAGCCACTCGCGCATCATGAACACGCGTGCCAGACGCGCCGGCAGGTTTTCCAGGCAGCGCTCGAGCGCCTGCATCATCTGCGCCTGCTCGACCGCACGCTCGGGTTCGACCCAGGCCAGCGGTCGCTCGCACCAGTGGCCGGTGTCATCGAACAGGGCGTCCAGCGCCTCATCGAGCGACTGCTCGTCGAGGGGCTCGATCGCGACCTCGCGGCTGCGGCTGCGGATCTGATCGACCAGCTTGTGCTTGAGGATGCCGGTGGCATAGGTGCGCAGCGAGCTGCCGCCCCTGAAGGCGTCGGGCTTCTCGAGGATCGCCAGCAGCGTGGCCGACACCGCATCCTCGGCAGCGGCCTCGTCGCGCAGTTGCAGCTTCGCATAGCGAAGCAGCGGCTTGTGCAGCTCGGCGAGCTCCTGTTCGAGAGGACCCATCACCCAGGATTCTGCGACGAACGCGGCATGATCGCCATCGCTACACTTCGCCGAGCTGTCCTGCAGTACCCAATCCATGCCCGTCTACCGCCTTGGCGACATCACGCCGCAGATCCACCCGAGCGCCTGGATCGCCGACACTGCGGTGCTGATCGGTCGCGTCGTGCTCGGGGCGGGCGCCAGCGTCTGGTACGGCGCGGTGCTGCGCGGCGACAACGAACCGATCGCGATCGGTGCGGGCAGCAACGTGCAGGACGGCGCGGTGCTGCACACCGATCCGGGGCTTCCCCTCACCGTCGGCGAGGGCGTGTCCATCGGCCACCAGGCGATGCTGCACGGCTGCACGATCGGCGACGGTTCGCTGATCGGCATCCAGGCGGTCTTGCTCAATGGCGCGGTGATCGGGCCGCGCTGCCTGGTCGGCGCCGGCGCGCTGGTCACCGAAGGCAAGCGCTTCGAAGCCGCGGGGCAGTTGATCGTCGGTTCGCCGGCCGCGCTGAAGCGCGAGCTGACATCGGGGCAACTCGCCAGCCTCGACGAGAGCGCGCGAATCTACGTCGAGAGGGCGCAGCGCTATCGCCGCACGCTGGTGAACATCGACGGTGTTTGAAGCGAGGGCGGGTTGCGAGGGCTGCGACGCTCAGGTGGCTTGGCGCAGCGCGCGCATTCGCCCGCCAAGCGTTCCGCCCCAAAGGTCTTTGGGGTCGTCCAGAGCCGGAATCAAATCGATCTGCTTCCTGGCCGCGCCTCCCACCGCCGGAAGTCCGCCTCGATGCGCAGCGCCAATGCGGCAGGGAGCACGGCGACGCCGAAGTCCTCGACGAGTTCCAGCACGTCGTTCGTACCGATGTCGTCGACGATTCGGGTCTTCCCGGGGCGTCCACATCGTGGTGAGCGGACGCCCGTTCAGAACGAGTAGCGACCCATCAGGTCGAAACGCGACAGCTTGCCGTCGGGGCTGCCGCTGCCGCCGTCGGCCACGCTGAAGAACTTGCGCTGGCCGTAGACGTACTCGGCGCCCAGTTCGACGTTCTTGATCGGTGAGTAGATGGCGCCGACGTGCAACTGCGTCAGGCGCTTGACCTGCTCCACGCCGAAGAAGCTCGCGCTCTGGGCGACGTAGGTTGCGTCGGCCTTGGAGCGATTGAAGCCCAGCGCCACGTTGCCGCGCAGCTTGTCGCTGAAGGTATGGGCCCAGCCCAGCACCAGGCCGTCGTTCTTGTCGAAGATGACCTTGCCGCTGCCGTCGAGCCCGTAGCCCGTCGAGCCGTACATCATGTCGTAGTCGCCGTCCACGCGCGCCCATTGCGCCATCAGCAGGTCATCGCCGGTGAGCTTGTAGCTGCCGCCGATGCCCAGGCCGGTGCCGCGCTTGGACTCGGTGCCCACGCGCTTCTCGTGCGCCAGAAAGCGCACGTTGACCGCCCCCCAGTCGAAACTCTTGTCGAAACGCAGCACCACGTTGGGCATGCGTGCGCCGTCTTCCGGATCCTCGAGCGCGCCGGCGAGCTTGTAGCCGGCCTTGGGATCGCCGTAGGTATAGCGAACCATCAGGCGGCGCGAGAAGGGCGAGCCGATCGGGCCGTTGAAGTCGACCGTCTCGGGCAGGTCGTCCAGGTCCATGAAGGTCGACCAGGTCTGGCCCACCGTCCAGCCGGCGTACTCGCCGTAGGCGTGGCGCAGGCGCAGCCGATTGCGATTGCATGCGCTGGAGGACAGCCCGGCGCAGTACGAATAGAAGTCGCCCTCGACCTTGGTGTTGAAGGTGCCGTACTGGGTGGGCGTGGAGGTCTCGAAGCCCAGGCGCGAGGTCTGCGCCGTCATCTTGGTCTTGCCCTTGGTAAAGGCCGGATCGCCCTTGGACGGCTGCTCCAGCAGGTTGGTGAAGGTGTCGCCGGGTGCGGTCTCGTTCAGATCGTGGACGAGGTGCGCCTCGGCGAAGCCGTAGATGCGCAGCGAGGTCTCCGAGCCCGGGATGCGGATGCTGCCGCCGATGTCGCCGCCGACCACGGCGTCCTTGGCCTTGAGCTCGAGCTGCTCGATGCGGTCGCCCCAGTTGGCCTGCGCGGGCTGGGCGGCGCGTTCCTTCTTCAGGGCGTTGACCTCCTCGCGCAGCTTGCGGATCTCCTCCTTGAGCTCCTCGATTGCCGCATTGGACTGGGCGAACGCCGGCACGGTGCCGCACACCAGCAGCGAAGCGGCCAGACCGATCAGAGTGGGTTTGATGTTCATGGTGGTCCTCTCGTGTGTCCTCTTGTGAGTTCGGATCAGTGAAGGATTTGGCCCAGGAAGGCTCGGATGCGCTCGCTCGCCTGAGCGCCGAAGAACTGCTCGGGCGGCGCGTCCGCGGCGATGCAGCCCTTGTCGAGAAAGAGGATGCGGTCGCCGACCTCGCGCGCGAAGCCCATCTCATGCGTGACCACCAGCATCGTCATGCCGCTGGCGGCCAGCTGCTTCATCACGTCGAGCACTTCCTTGACCATCTCGGGGTCGAGCGCCGAGGTCGGCTCGTCGAACAGCATCACCTTGGGCTGCATCGCCAGCGCGCGCGCGATGGCCACGCGCTGCTGCTGCCCGCCGGAGAGCTGGAACGGGTGCTTGTGCGCGTGTTCCTTCAGGCCCACGCGCTCGAGCAGCTCCCGGGCGCGCTGCTCGGCGGCCTCGCGGCGCAAGCCCCGCACGCGCCGCGGCGCCAGCGCCACGTTCTGCAGCACGGTCAGGTGCGGGAACAGGTTGAATTGCTGGAACACCATGCCCACTTCGGCGCGCAGCTTCTCCAGATGCTTCGCGTCGTCGCTGACCTCGATGCCGTCGACGACGATGCGCCCGCTGTCGTGCGTCTCCAGGCGGTTGAGCATGCGCAGCAGTGTGCTCTTGCCCGAGCCCGAGGCACCCAGGATCACCGTGACCTTGCCGGCGTCGAAGGTGGTCGACACGTCGTGCAGCACGTGGTGCGCGCCGAAGTGCTTGTTGACCTTGTCCACCGTGATGAAGGCTTGCCCCGGCGCGGCGCTCACTTGATCTTCCCCTCGATGTCGAAGCGGTGCTCGACCGCGTCGGCAAATCGCGTCATCACGGTGGTCAGCAGCAGGTAGATCGTGGCCGTGGTCGCCAGGATCGGAACCGGCTGGAAGGTCGCGGCCTGCACCCGGTTGCCGATGTTGGTGAGCTCCACGACGCCGATCGCATAGGCCAGTGAGCTGTCCTTGAGCAGCGCGACGATGTTGTTGACCAGCGGCGGCAGCGAGATCTTGAATGCCTGCGGGAAGGTGATGTCGATGAAGGTGTACCAGCGCGACAGGCCCAGCGCCCGCGCGGCCTCGAGCTGCCCCTTGGGCACCGCCAGCAGGCCGGCGCGGATCGCCTCGGCGTTGTAGGCGCCGACGTTGAGCCCCAGCGCCACGCAGGCCGAGTTGAAGTCGCTCATCTGCAGCACCGGGATCAGCACGGGCAGTGCAAAGAAGACGAACAGCACCTGCACCAGCAGCGGCGTGCCGCGCATCACCCAGATGTACAGGCCCGCGATCCAGCGCAGCGGGGGCAGGGCAGAGAGCTTGCCCAGCGCCGCCAGCACGCCCAGCACGATGCCGGCCAGCCCCGAGATCAGCGTCAGCAGCACCGTCGTACGGCTGCCCTCGGCGAAGTACTGCGCATTGCTGCCGATCGGCTCCGGTGCCCACGACAGGGGCGTGGCCAGCAGCCACAGCACCAGCAGCATCGCAAGCGACGACGCGATCATCGTCGCCGAACTGCGCTGCTGGCGCGACCAGCCGGCCGGCCACGGCGAATGAGCGCTTGACATGTGCCCCTCCTGGGTGGGCAGGCTCTCGGCGGCCCGGCGTTACTTGCAGCGGATGTCGTCGTTGAAGAACTTCTTCGACAAGGCGGCGTAGCTGCCATCGCGCATCGATTCGGCGAGCGCCGCGTTGTAGGCCTGCGCCAGGTTCGTGTTGCCCTTGGCAACGACCGCGGCGACCCTCTCGACGGAAACGAAGGCGCCCATCGTCAGCTTCAGGGCGGGATTGGCGTCCGAGACCATCTTTGCGACGAACTTGTCGGTCACCCAGATGTCGACGCGCCGCGCCGCCAGCGCGCTTCGCGCGTCGGTGTCCTGCGGAAAGGTCTTCGTCTCCTTCGCGGTGCCGATCTTCTTGACCGCGTCCATGTAGGTGGTTCCTGTCTGGACGGCCACCACCTTGCCTGCGACGTCGTTCGCCGTGTACACGTTGGGTTCGACACCGACCAGGATGCCACCCGTGCAGTAGTGCGGGTCGGTGAAGGTGACGGCCTTGGCGCGCTCCTCCGTGATCGCGTGCGAGGCGATCACCAGGTCCCATCGCTCCTGCCGCAAACCGGTGAGCAGCGCGTCGAAGCTCAACGCCTTCCACTCGATCGGAACCCCCATCTTCTTGGCGACCATTTCCGCGAGCTCGACCTCGAAGCCCGCGAGCTTGGAGCCCACGAAGTAGTTGAACGGCGCGAACTGCCCCTCGGTGGCAACGATGATCTTGCCGTCCTTCTTGATCTCTTCGAAGGTCCGGGCTTCGGCACTGTGCGTCACGATGGCCAGGGTCAGCGCGGCGGCGACGAGTCGAATAATCATGGCATTGCTCTCCTTGTTCGCGGGGTTGCGCTCTCCCGCGGGTTCGTTGGGACTTGAGAAGCGCTCGACATCCGGATTGTCGTCAATTATTACGAGTCGACGCGAGGCGCCGCCATGCACCGTCCGGATGCCAGGACGTGCCGATGGCGTTGAGGATAAGGCGTCCGGCAGTGATGCAGGTCAGCTTGTTGGCAAAGTCGAAGCTGGGTGCCACTTCGACCACGTCCATGCCGATGATCGGATTGCGCATTGCCAGGCTGCGCAAGAGGCATGTCACCTGCTCGGCGTGCAGGCCTCCCGGCGACGGGGCCTGGACGCCGGGCATGCAAGAAGGGTCGAGGCCGTCGGCATCGATCGTGACGTAGACGGTCTCGCCTGCCGGCACCTGATCCAGAACGTGATCGATGCCGTGTCGGTGCAATTCGTCGGCCGATATCAGGCGCGAGCCGTAGGCCAAGGCGGCATCCAGCTCCTCCTTGCGGGCGCTTCCCGTGCCGCGCAGCCCGATCTGGGTCATGCCCGTGACGCAGGCCAGTTCGCTGGCCCGGCGCAACGGGCTGCTGTAGCCGCGTCGCACCCCGCTGACCTCGTCGCGCCAGTCGAGGTGCGCATCGATGTGAACGACATGGACGGGCTGGCCGGCAAGATCCAGGGCCTCCAGCACAGGAATCGTGACGCCGTGATCGCCGCCGAGCACGAACACTTGCGTGCCTGCGGCCCACAGGGACCGGAGGCACGCGCGCACGCGGCGCAGGTGAGCCTCGTAGTCGACTCCGCTCCACAGGATGTTGCCACCATCGACGCAGCGCGCAGGCAGCAGGTCCTGGATCGAGCCGCCCAGGTCGAAGTCCCAGTGCAGTGGACCGTCGCAGAACTGGCCGGACTGCATGCGGATCGCATCGGGTGCCAGCGCCTGGTCATTGGGGAATGGCTGATGGGGATAGGGCTCGCTCAAGGGCAGGCCCAGGATCATCACGTCGGCATCCCACTGCGCGGGGTCGTTGACGACGTTCCAGTTGAGAAACGGGCGCACGGGATGGGCGGTCAGGTGGAACTCTGAACTGGCGCTCGACTGCAGCGACGCTTTCATGGATTGGCGCGGCGATGAACTGGCTTCGGCGGAATCTAGGGACCGGCGTGGCTTCAGTCGAACGAAAAGAAATGAACTAACTTTAGTAGCGCTATATTGAGTGCGGGGAGGGGCAGCGCTGATGATCGAGATCCGGGAGTTGGCTTCCCTGCGGGCAGTCGTCATCGAGGGCAGCTTCGACGCGGGTGCGCGCGCGATGTTCATCACCCCAGGGGCGATGTCGCAGCGGATCAAGCAACTCGAGGGCAAGGTCGGGCAGGTCTTGGTTCTTCGTACGCAGCCGCCCACGCTGACGGCCGCCGGCGAGACGATGCTGCAGCTGGCTCAGCAAGTGGAGCTGTTGCGCAACGAGGCCATGAAGGCCCTGGGGGGTGATGGCGAATCGACAGGAGAGACGGTCGTCCTGGCGGTGAACCACGACTCGCTGGCGACCTGGTTCCTGCCGTCGATTGCCGACTTCGTCCAGCGCAACGAGATGAAGGTCGATCTGCGCGTGCACGAGAGCGAACACACCCACAGGCTCTTGCGGCAGGGGTTGGCGATCGCTGCGGTCACCTCCGAAGTCGTGCCGGTGCAGGGTTGCAAGGCCACTCCGCTGGGGGCGCTGAGGTACGTGGCCGTGGCGTCGCGGGATTTCATCCACGCCTGGTTCGGTGCCGGCTTCGTAGCCGAGGCTTACGCCGCGGCACCCCTGGTCGCATTCGACAGGGCAGACGGCCTCGCGCACCAGTTCCTCCGACGCCACGTTCGCCGAATCCTGGCGCCGCCGGTGCATTTCGTGCCGACCTCCGCCGAATTGATTCTTGCGGCCAGGCTCGGCATGGGCTGGTGCATGGCGCCACGCTTGATGGTCGAGCCGCTGATTGCCAATGGCGAGCTGGTGAGGCTCGAGCCGGCGGCCGAAGTCAGAACCACGCTGTTCTGGCAGACGTGGAATCTCAAGTCGAAGCTCGTGCAGGGGCTCACCCGGGCCGTCCTCGGCGGGGCACGTGAGTGGCTCGGCGAGCGACGCACGCCTGTGTCGCCGTCGGTTTCAGCCATCGACGGGTGACGACGCTTGTTGGCGGCTCCGATAACATGCCCGCCGAGAGCCAGACGATGTCTGCGCGTTCCTTGATCAATGAACGACGAGCTGCACAAGTTCCTGTTCGAGGGCCTGCCGGTGCGCGGCATGCTGGTGCGCCTGGGCGCATCGTGGCGCGAGGTGCAGGCGCGCCATGCGCAGCAGGGCGCCTACCCGGAACCCGTGCGCGCGCTGCTGGGCGAGATGGCGGCCGCGGCGACGCTGATGCAGGCCAACATCAAGTTCGACGGTGTGCTGGTCCTGCAGGTGTTCGGCGATGGCCCGGTCAAGGTGGCCGTGGTCGAGGCCCAGCCGGACCTGTCGTTCCGCGCCACCGCCAAGGTGGTCGGCGCGGTGGCCGATGGTGCGCAGCTGGCCGCGATGACCAACGTGCACGGCAAGGGCCGCTGTGCCATCACGCTCGACCCGAAGGACAAGTCCGGCGGCGCGCAGCCGTACCAGGGCATCGTCGCACTGCACGGCGACGCGGGCGAGCCGCTGCAGCACCTGTCGCAGGTGCTGGAGCACTACATGCTGCAGTCCGAGCAGCTCGACACCCGGCTGATGCTCGCGGCCAGTGAAGAGGTGGCCGCCGGCCTGCTGATCCAGCGCCTGCCGACCGACGGCCAAGGCAATCTGCCACGCGCCCAGCGCGAGGACGAGATCGGCCTGAACGAGGCGTTCAACCGCATCGCGCACCTGGCGGCAACGCTGACGACGATCGAGCTGCTCACGCTGGAGGCCGACACGCTGCTGCGCCGCCTGTTCTGGGAGGAGGACCTGCGCCGCTTCACGCCGCTCGTGCCGCGTTTTGCCTGCACCTGCTCGCGCGAGCGCGTACGCGGCATGCTGCGCGCCCTGGGGGCCGACGAAGTCAACGGCATCGTCGCCGAGCGCGGCCAGGTCGAGGTCGGCTGCGACTTCTGTGGCACCCAGTACCACTTCGACGCGGTCGACGTCGGTGCGATGTTCGCGCCGATCGAGGGTCAGGCGCCCGGGTCGTCGCGCGTGAACTGAGCGGCGCTGCGCAGCCGTTCGTCCCCTTGCTTGATCCTGCGCAGCGCTCAGCAACATAACTTTGCACGCGCCACACCCGCGCGCCCGGTCGGGCGGGCACCATGCATCGATGCGATTGATGGCACTCAAGGCGGCGCCGACCGCGCCCGCCAAGAATCAACCGGCTTGTGCCGAGTCGACTTTGCCCGTGCCTGCCTCGCGCTGTCGCTGCGATGCTGCCGCGCTCGCGGCGGTGCTGCTGGCTTGCGCGCTGGTGGGCTGCGCCACGCGCACTCCGCCGGTGGCCACGGCCGATGTCGTCGAGATGCCGCTGTCATGGACCGGCGGCAGATCTGAAGGCGCATCGGGCGCCGTAACGTCGCCGTCGTGGTGGCGCGGATTCGGCGACGAGGCGTTGTCGCAGGCGGTGGACGCGGCGTTGCTGGCCAACACCGACTTGGCCATCGCACAGGCCAACCTGCGTCGCGCCCGCGCGCTGCGCGACGTGGCCGCAGCCGGCGGCCGGCCCACCCTGGGCGCGAGCGTGTCGGCGCAGAGCACGGCCGGCGCGGGCCGTCGCGACCTGTTCGATGCCGGTTTCGACGCCGCGTGGGAGCCCGACCTGTTCGGCAGCACCGGCCATGGGGTCGCGGCAGCCCAGGCCGACGCTCGTGCCAGCGCGCTGAACCTCGAGGCGATCCGCGTCTCGCTCGCCGCCGAGGTCGCGGCCGACATGGTCAGCCTGCGCAGCGCGCAGGCACGCATCGCCATTGCGCGCGCCAACCTCGCGGCTCAGGAAGAGACCTTGCAGATCGCGCGCTGGCGTGAGCAGGCCGGGCTCGCGTCCACGCTCGAGGTGGCGCAGGCCCGCACCACGGTCGAGCAGACGCGCGCGCAGCTGCCCGCGCTGCAGGCCACCGCCGCGCAGACCCGTCACGCGCTTGCGGTGCTGATGGGACGCACGCCGCAGTCGATCGATGCCGCCTGGCCAGGCGACGCACCGCTGCCGCAGCCGCCCGTGGCCATCGCCGCCGAGATCCCGGCGCAGGTGCTGCGCCAGCGGCCCGACGTGCGCGCGGCCGAGGCGCAGTGGCTGGCCGCGGCCGAACGGGTCGCGCAGGCTGATGCGGCGCGACGCCCGGCGTTGTCGCTGCGCGGCTCGGTGGCGTGGAGTGCGGCGAGCCTGGGCTCGCTGGGCAGTGCCGGTGCCGTGTCGACGTTGCTGGCCAGCCTGACACAGCCGCTGTTCGACGGCGGGCAGCGCAAGGCGCAGCTGTCGGCACAGCAGGCGGCTTTCGACGCCGCGCGAGAGAGCTACCGTTCCAGCGTGCTCATAGCGTTGAAGGACGTCGAGGATGCGTTCTCCGCGCTCGACGGCGCGCGCCAGCGCCTGGCCGCACTGCGCGAGGCCGAGACCAGCGCCGCCGATGCCGCGCTGCTCGCTTCGCAGCGCTACGCCAGCGGCATCGTCGACTTCCAGACCGTGCTGGACACGCAGCGCAGCCGCCTGGCGGCGCAGGATGGCGCGGCCAGCGTGCAGGCCGAGTGGGTCACCGGCCACGTGCGCCTGTTCAAGGCGCTCGGCGGCGGCTGGCGCAACGAGACCTTGGCACCTTGAAGGATCACGCGTGAGCACGAGCCCCACCCCTGCGATCGAGGCCCTGCTGGGCAGCGGCGCGACCCGCCCTTGGTGGCGCGGCCCGACGCCCTGGCTGGTCGCGTTGCTGGTGATCGTCATCGTCGCCGGCACGTGGTGGTGGCGGTCGAGTCGCGAAGCGGCCGCCGTGCCCAGCTACGCCACCGAGCCGCTGGCGCGCGGCCGCCTCACCGTGACCGTGACCGCCAACGGCACGCTGCAGCCCACGCACAAGGCCGACATCGGCAGCGAACTGTCGGGCACCGTGGCGCGCGTCCTGGTCGACGTCAACGACCGCGTGAAGAAGGGCCAGGTGCTGGCCCAACTCGATACCGAGAAGCTCACCGACCAGGTGGCGAGATCGAGTGCGGCGCTCGCCGTCGCGCAGGCCAAGGTGCGCCAGGCCGAGGCGACGCTGGTGGACGCGCGCGGCAACGACCTGCGCCTGAAGGAAGTCGCGCGCCTGTCGGGCGGGCGCGTGCCGTCGCAAGCCGAGCTGGCCACCGCCGAGGCGGTGCGGGCCCGTGCCGAGGCCGACCTCGCGGGTGCGCGCGCCAGCGTGGTCGACGCGAACGCCGCGCTGAGCGTGGACCGCACCAACCTGCGCAAGGCCTCGATCCGCTCGCCGATCGACGGCGTGGTGCTGTCGCGCTCGGTCGACCCGGGCAACGCGGTGGCCGCGTCGCTGCAGGCCGTCACGCTGTTCACGCTGGCCGAAGACCTGAAGCAGCTCGAACTGGATGTGAACATCGACGAGGCCGACGTGGGCCGCGTGCAGGAGGGGCAGCGCGCCATCTTCACGGTCAGCGCGTACCCGAACCGCGAGTACCCGGCCACCGTCAAGCGCGTGGCGTACGGCTCGACGATCAAGGACAACGTCGTGACCTACGTGGGCGAACTCGCGGTCGGCAACGATGACCTGTCGCTGCGCCCCGGCATGACGGCCACGGCGGTGATCACCTCGGCCGAGCGCAGCGACGTGTGGCTCGTGCCCAATGCGGCGCTGCGCTTCAACCCCGAAAGCGCTGGCGCGGCCGCTTCGGCTGGCGGCGGCATCGTGTCGCGCCTGCTGCCGCGGCTGCCGGCGCAGGGGCAGCGGCGCGCCGGCGTCAACAAGGCCGGTGTCGCATCCCAGTTGTGGGTGCTGCAGGACGGCAAGCCCGTTGCCGTATCCGTGACACCCGGCGCCAGCGACGGACGCGTCACCGAGGTCAGTGGCGATCGACTGCAGGCCGGCATGGCAGTGATCGTCGACCAGACGCGCGCGGCAGCCAGATGAGTGCGCACGCGGCGCCGCTGATCCGCCTGTCCGGCGTGCGCAAGCTGTATGGAAGCGGCGAGACCGAGGTGCGTGCGCTCGATGGCGTGGACCTCGCGATCGACGGCGGCGACTTCGTGGCCATCATGGGACCGAGCGGCTCGGGCAAGTCCACCGCGATGAACATCATCGGCTGTCTGGACACGCCCACCAGCGGCGAGTACCTGTTCCAGGGCGTGCCGGTGCAAAGCCTCACCCGCGACCAGCGCGCGATGCTGCGAAGGCGCCACCTGGGTTTCGTGTTCCAGGGCTTCAACCTGCTGCCGCGCACCAGCGCGCAGGAGAACGTCGAGCTGCCGCTGCTGTACCGCGGCGAGGGCGCCGCGCAGCGCCGCGGCGCCGCGCGCGAGGCGCTCGCCCTGGTCGGATTGCAGGGGCGCGAGGCGCACACGCCGGCCGAGCTGTCGGGCGGCCAGCAGCAGCGCGTGGCGATCGCGCGCGCGCTCGTGACCAAGCCCACCGTGCTGCTGGCCGACGAACCCACCGGCAACCTCGACACCCAGCGCAGCCGCGAGATCATGGAGCTGCTGGTCAAGCTCAACGTCGAACGCGGCATCACCATCGTGATGGTCACGCACGAGACGGAGATGGCCGCCTTCGCGCATCACGTGGTGCGCTTCGTCGACGGCCGCGTCGAGAGCGATCGGGTCAACGGTGCACGCGCTGCCGTGCCGGAGCCGGCCTGATGTGGTGGAACACGCTGCTGCTGGCGTTGCGCGAGATCCGGCGCAACCTGATGCGCTCGTTTCTCACGATCCTCGGCATCGTGATCGGCGTGGCGGCGGTGATCACGATGGTCACGGTGGGCAACGGCGCGACGCGCGCGGTGTCCGACCAGATCTCCAGCCTCGGCAGCAACCTGCTGATGGTGCGGCCGGGTCAACGCCAGGGGCCGGTCCGCGACGCCGGCGGCGCGCCGCCGTTCAAGGAGGCCGACGCCGCGGCCGTGGCCGCGCAGGTCGGCGGGATCCGGGCAGTGGCGCCGTCGGTGAGCCGCGGTGCAACGGTGGTCTGGGGCGCGCGCAATTGGGCCACCGTCGTCACCGGTACCACCGAGGCCTACTTCACGACCAACAACTGGACCCTGGCCTCCGGTCGCATCTTCAACGAGGGCGAGGTCAAGAGCGGCGCCGCGGTGTGCCTGATCGGCGCGACCGTGCGGCGCGAACTGTTCGGCAGCGCCGACCCGCTGGGCGCGCAGTTGCGCGTCGCGCGCTTCTCGTGCCAGGTCATTGGCCTGCTCGCGTCGAAGGGGCAGGCGGCGATGGGGCAGGACCAGGACGACAGCGTGATCATGCCGCTGGCCACCGTGCAGCGGCGCCTGGTCGGCAACACCAACGTCAACACGCTGCTGGTGTCGGTGGCCGATGGCGCCGACACCGCACGCGTGCAACGCCAGATCGAGCAACTGCTGCGCGAGCGACGCAAGCTCTCGGAGGCCGAGGACAACAACTTCAACGTGCTCGACACGCGGCAGATCGCCGAGACGCTGTCGGGCACCACGCGCGTGATGACGATGCTGCTCGGCGCAGTGGCCGCGGTCAGCCTGCTGGTCGGTGGCATCGGGATCATGAACATCATGCTGGTCAGCGTGACCGAGCGCACGCGCGAGATCGGCGTGCGCTTGGCGATCGGCGCGCTGGAGCACGAGGTGCTGCTGCAGTTCCTGATCGAGGCGGTGGTGCTGGCGTCGATCGGCGGATTGATCGGTCTGGTGCTGGCCGCCCTGGCATCGACGGCGCTGGCCGCGCTGATGAGCTTGCCGCTGCTGTTCGATCCGTCGATCAATCTGATTTCGTTCGCCTTCTCGGCGCTGATCGGCGTCGTGTTCGGCTATTTCCCGGCGCGCCGCGCGGCGCGGCTCGACCCGATCGAGGCGCTGCGCCACGAGTGACCCGGCTTTCGGTTGCCTCGGTTGCGGCCGGTGGCACCCGCACGCTGCCGTGGCCGACGTTCAGCGCCCTGACGATCAGCGTCGCTCGAGCTTGCGCAGGCGGTGCTCGCAGTCGGGCGCGTCGCACTTGTCGCAGACCCACTGCCACGCCGGCTGTGCCGCGTCGCGCTCGGCCAGGCGCGTGAGCAGGCCGCCGGTCGGCGCTGCGCGTGCGCGCAGCAGCGGCGCCACGGCGTCGAGCGCGCTCTCGGTGCGGGCCTGGCCGAGGCCGCTGACGAGCGACCAGCCGATGCCGTGCGCGGCCAGCAGTTCGCGCACGACCGCATCGACCGGACCGCGCACATGCGGTCCATCGCGCTGCAGGCCGTCGGGGACCCAGGGCAGGTCCAATGCCGTCACCAGGGTGTGCGTGGCCAGTGCGGCGTGCGCCTCGCCCGCCCAGGCGTCGAGCGAGCGGTCGTCGTACACGAGCCGGCTGTAGACCGCGACCATCAGGGCCGTGGTATCGGCCACCACCACATCGTGGCGCTCGGCGGCGCTGGCGATGCGGTCCTGCTGCGTCTGGGCGATCGCACGCTGTTCGTGCACATGGGGCGTGCGCTGCGCGCGCTCGCACCAGGTGCGCAGGTACTCGTCCACATGGATGCAGGTCAGGCCGGTGTCCAGCGCGATCCGCCGCGCGAGTTCTGCGGCGAGCGTCGACTTGCCGCTGCTTTCCGCACCGACGATGGCAATGACGATGGCACTCATCACGACCTGATGCCGGCCAGCCAGCTGCGCAAACGGACCGGGGCGACGGGTTTGCTCAACCAGGCCAGGCCCGCGTCGGACAGCGCGCGCAGCCTCTGCGGGCTCGAGTCGCCGGTCACGATCAGGGTGGGCAGCGCACGCTCGAGGGCATCACCGAGCGCAGCGGCCTCGGCCGCGCCGTTGCGTGCGCCGGGCAACTGGTCGTCGGCGATCACGGCCACCGGTACGCAGCCGTCGACGCACTGCGCCAGCACGCCGTGGTGATCGATGCCGTCGACGACGCGATGACCCCAGCGTTGGAGCAACAGGCGCATCGCGTCGCGCACATCGGCATCGTCCTCGATCACCGCGATGCAAAGATCCTCTCCGAAGTCCGCGCCGTGCACGAGGAGTTTCGGCTCGACGGGCGCGATCTCGGTGGCGGGCAGTTCGATCGAGAAGCAGCTGCCGTGTCCGGGGCGCGAGCTCAGCGTCAAGCGATGGTTCAGCATGTGGGCCAGTCGCCTGACGATCGACAAGCCCAAGCCGAGGCCCTGCGCACGGTCGCGCGCGCGGTTGCCGACCTGATAGAACTCGTCGAACACGCGCGCCTGCTCTTCGACGGCGATGCCGCATCCCGTATCCCAGACCTGCAGACGCCAACGTCCGGCGCCGGCGCGGCGCAGCGTGACCAGCACGCCGCCGTGCTCGGTGTACTTGATCGCATTGTCGATCAGGTTGCGCAGCAGCCTTTCGAGCAACATCGCGTCGGTGGTCGCCGCGCAATGGGCGGGCAGGCGCAGCGCGAGGCGCAGCCGCTTGTCGGCGGCGGCCGGTGCGAACTCGTCGATCAGGCGCACCAGCAGCGGCCGCAGGTCGGCATCGATTCGGCGAACCGGCATGACGCCGGCATCCATGCGGGACATGTCCAGCAGCAGGTTGAACATCGAGCCGAGCGCACCGACCGTGCCTTCGATGCGCTGGCCGATGCCCTGCGCCGGGCCGGGCGGCAGCACGTCGCGCAACGCGGCCAGTTGCAGGCCAAGCGCGTGGATCGGCTGGCGCAGGTCGTGGCTCGCGGCAGCGAGAAAGCGCGTCTTGGCCTGGTTGGCCGATTCGAGCGCGGCGTTAACTTGCGCCAGCCGCTGCTGCTCTTGGACGGCGCGATCGCGCTCGCGCGTTGCTGCATCGAGCTGCAGGTTGATCTGCATCGTCACGCGCTGGGCGTGCGCGGCACGATGCGCCGCTTCTTCGCGTGCCCGGGCCGCCTCGCGCTCGTGCCGCAGCGCGCCGGCCAGGTCGCCGAGCGCTTCGCAGGCGAGTGCCGCCTCGGCGCGCAGGTTGGCGATGTCGATCGGGAAGGCGACGTCCTGCCGACCGGGCGGGGACGACGCGAGGTAGGTGCACGCGAGTTCGAGCGCGTCGCGCGCGCGGCCGACTCGGTTCCAGACACGCGCCTGGCTCCAGGCCCACTCGATGCGTGGGACGCCTTCGGCTGAAGCCGCCTTGACCAGCACGTGGCTGCGGTCGAGCATCGCTTGTGCACGTTCCAGCTCCCCCGCCGCAGTCAGCACGACGCCGTACAGCGTGTGGCGCTGCGCGCGGTGGCGTGCGGTGAAGCGCTCCTCGAGCGCGATCATGCGATCGGCCATCGCGAGGGCGTCGCCGTGGCGGCCCAGGCCGCTCAGCACCATCATGTGGTTGAGGCCGACGAATGACGTGACGTTGATCCACTGCCACTGCTCGCACAGCGACCAGGCCTCCGCGCACAGAGGCTGCGCGTCCTCGAGGTTGAGCAGGCTCGATTGAAGACCGCCCAGCGCCCCCAGCGAGGTGGCCACGAACGCCGGCTCGCCGGTGCGCCTGGCAGCGGCCACCGTGTCGTAGTGCGCGTGCAGCGCCTCGTCGGTTCGACCGCTGCTCTCGAGCACGATGCCGTGACGGCTCAGCACGTTGTAGCGCATCACCGGTGACAACGCGTCCGCGGGCAGCGCCAGCGCGGCGGCTCCGCAGCGCATCGCGGCTTCGCAGTCGCCGTCGCGAGCCAGCAGGTAGGTGGCCAACTCGTCGCAGGCAACGCGGCCCTCGATGTCGGAGACGCCTTGCATCGCGATCCGCGCCGAGGCGAGGCAGCGGTCGCAGTCTTCGCGCTCGCCGCGTGACAGGCGCCCCCACGCCTCGAACAGATCGGCCCAGGCACACGCGGCCTGATCGGACTCGCCACGTACGTGCGATGCATGGTCGACCAGGCTGAGCGGGTCGACGTAGCGCAGGCGCCAGCCTTGGGCGATCAGTTCGGAAAGGGTGTTGGACATGGTGTTCGGCGAGGCGGACCATCATGCCAGCGTGGTCCGCCTGGCCGTCGGCGTCAGCGCAGCAGCGAGTACTTCGACAACTGCGTGACCGGCGCACCGCCCCCGGGCGATGTGATCTTGAACCAGAACGCCAGGGCCGACCCGTCGGGCGCCACGCTCAGGCTCGGCTGGTAGTGAAACTGACCGACGGTGAAGTCGTCGATGCTGACCACGGGCGAATCCGCCATCCACCCCATCCCCCCTGCGATGAAGCGACGCGCGCGCACGATGCCGCCGCCGATTTCGTTGTCGGCCGTCTCGTTCCAGAGCACGGCCTCGTTGCCAGCGCTGTCGAAGCCGATCGAGGGCCGCCGGATGCTCGCACCGGTCGGCGCGGTAGCGACCACCGCCGGAGCGGACCAGCCGCTGTTGACCGGATCGTAGCTCCAGTGATACAGCGTGCCGAAGCCGGTGCCGCCGGCCAGCGAGGCGATGGCGACCTTGCCAGAGGCGTGAAGCGCGACCGCCGGCGCCACGTTGCTGTGGTAGTTGGCGACGTATTGGGCGCCGCCCCAAGTGCCGCTGGCCAGCAGCCGTGCGTAGACGCGGCCGGCGCCGTCGGAACTGATGACCACGCCATGGCCCGCGCCGTCCATCCTGATCTGCGGTGTGTAATGGTTGTTGGCCAGCGTGATCAGGTCGGCCGGGTTCCACGCGCCTCCTGCCGGTCGCCGGTTGGCAACGATCGACGTGAGGCCGTTGTTCTCGCTTTGCCAGACCGCCCACACCGTTCCCTGCCCGTCGGAAGCAATGCGTGGGACGTAGTTGGCACCCGTCGTCGACTCGATCGATTGCTGGGCATCCCAGGTGTTGGCCGTGGCACTGTAGCGGCGCGTCACGGTGCTGCCGTAGACGCCGGTGTTACCGTTGCGCTCGGTCCAGACGACCTCGAAGGCGCCGTCGGCACTGGCCGTGACGTCGGGCTCGTGCGCGTCCATGCCGGTGCCCGAGATGCGCGACGCGGCCAGGTCGTTGCCCACGCCCCAACCCTTCAGGGCTGCAAACACCTCACCCAGGCCCGTCTGCGGGTTCAGCGCGGTCCATACGATCATCGTGCGGCCCGAGGCGTCGACCGCGATGTGAGGATCGACCGCATCGACGTCCGCGCCGTGCCCGGCCGCGCTCACGTTCTCGCTGGCGAGCGTGCCGGCGCCCCCGAGTCGCCCCACGAACATCGCGGCGCGGCCGCTCGTGCCACTCGGTCCCTGGTAGGCGACGGTAACGCGGTTCTGCATGTCGGTCACCGCGACGCTCTCGGAGGCGCGCTGCTCGCTTTGCTGGGCGGTCGCCTGCACGGAAGTGCTCCAGGCGCGCGGCGTGACGGTCAGCGTCGCGGTGTTGCTCGCCAGCGTGCTGCTTACGTCCTGCACCGTCACGCTGAAGGTCTTGGCGTCGTCGTACAGGCTCAGCGGCCCGAACGTGTAGGTCGACGCGGCGGCACCGCTGATCGCCGTATTGCCTTGTCGCCACTGGTACGTGAGGGCACCTTCGCCCTGTGCGCCGACGCTGAACTGGACCGACGAGCCTTCGCCGGCCGTCGCGCTGACGGGCTGAGTCGTGATCGCCAGCGGCGTCGGATCACTGCCGCCGCAGGCGGCGAGCAACGAGGTGGCCAGAATGACCGGAGTCCATCGCAGAGTCGTCTTCATCGAGAGTGCCTTTCGCAAGTGGTTGAAATGCGGGTCGCAGTCTCTCGATGCCGACGCGGGCCATGAACCGGCCAACGGTACGGTCGCGCGCCAGTCGAAGCGCATGCGTGCGGCAAACCGCACGCGTCCGGGCACGGGGTCGAGTCCGACGCGTGACACCGCGACGAGGGTCAACCGTACCGGCGTACGGGTGGGCGTTACCGTTGGCGACGCGGGCGCTGCCTATGATCGCGTCTGCGATGTGGGCGACGGCAGCAAATCTCCTCCTGGTCGATGACCACCCCGTCTACCGCGAGGGACTGGTGGGAGCCCTGCGGGCTTCGGCGCCGCAGCGCCACGTCGAATCGGCGGCGCTGGCCGAGCAGGCGCTGCAGCGCCTGGACCAGCGGGCCGACATCGATCTGCTGATCGCCGACTACCGCCTTCCCGACCGCAGCGGACTGGCGTTGATCGAGGAAGTACGCCGGCGCTGGCCCACGGTGGCCTGCGTGCTGCTGACCGGCGTCGACGAGCCGGGCATCGCACAACGGGCTTCGGACGTCGGTTGCCTGGGTTGCCTGTCCAAGATGCTCGACGGCGGGGCGCTCGTGCGCGCGATCGACAGCATCCTTCGAGGCGGTCGCGTGTTCAGCGAGTACGGCAGTTCGATGGCGTCGACTGCGCTCACGGAACGCCAGGCCGTGGTCCTGCAGCTCGTCTCGAGCGGTCTGTCCAACAAGCAGATTGCACGCGAGATCGGCATCACCGAGCGCACGGTCAAGGACCACATGACCACCATCTTCTCGCGCTTGGGCGTCGCGAGCCGTGCCGAGGCCGTGGCCCAGGCGACCGCAGCCGGCCTGATCAGCGTGCAGCGTTCGGCGCGGCGCGCCTGACGCGCTGGCGCTCGCCCGCACCGCAGCAGTGGTCCCACGCCCGAGTCGGGGCGCTGTCGACCGTCAGGACAGTTGCGGTCGCGCGCGGCGTTGCCAGGCGCGCCAGCCCACGACCGACAGCACGGCAAACAGCGCGTACAACAGCACCGTGAGCCACAGACCCTTGATCGCGAACACGACGATGCTGACCAGGTTCACGCCCAGCCATACCGGCCAGTTCTCGACGTACTGGCGTCCGAGCAACCACTGGCCGGCCACGCTGCCCACGGTGGGCAGCGCATCCCAATAGGGCACGTCACTGTCGGTGACGCGGTGCAGCAGGGCACCGAGCGCGGGCCACGCCGCGAGCGTGAGCGCCGCGATGGCGAGCCGCGTGCGCGGCGCCAGGTGGCGCACCCGCAGCGGCCGGCCATCGGCCTGCTTGCCGAAGCGCCACTGCCACCAGCCCCAGGCGGCGATCAGCGCGAAGAACACCTGCAGGCTCGCCTCGCCGTACAGCTTGCTGTGCGCGAACAGGACCATGTAGGCGAGCGAACTCGTGATCGCCAGCGGCCAGGCGATCAGCTGCACGCGCATGTTGGCGAACACCATCCACAGCGCCAGCGCGAAGGCCCCGAGTTCGAGCCACGTGACGGGGCTGCCGAGCAGCGTGAAGGGCGCCGCCAGCAGCGGCTCGAGCGGGCTCATGGCGCGCGCCTCAGCGCCGCGGCGGCGTGACCTGGACCAGGATCTCGTCGGGCTTGACCATGCCGAGCTCCCACCGCGCACGCTCCTCGACCATCTCCAGGCCCTCGCGCAGGTCACGCACCTCGGCCTCGAGGCGTGCGTTGCGAAGGCGTGCCTGCTCGTTCGCACCCTGCTGGCGCGTGAGCTGAAGTTCGAGGTTCATCGCGTAGGGCTTGCCGTTGTTGCCGAGCCAGAGCTGGGCCTGCACCAGCACGATCAGCGCCAGCAGGGCGATCGTCGACCACGGCAGACGGCGCATCGGTGCAGCGGGGTGTCCGTCAGCGCGCGTTGTTGAACGCCGCGCGGCCGGCGTAGGCGGCCACGTCACCGAGGTCTTCCTCGATGCGCAGCAGCTGGTTGTACTTCGCGATGCGGTCGCTGCGGCTCATCGAGCCGGTCTTGATCTGGCCGGCGTTGGTGCCCACCGCGATGTCGGCGATGGTCGCGTCCTCGGTCTCGCCCGAGCGGTGGCTGATGACGGAGGTCCAGCCGGCGCGCTTGGCCATCTCGACCGCGGCGAAGGTCTCGGTCAGCGTGCCGATCTGATTGATCTTGATCAGGATCGAGTTGGCCACGCCGC